>Ga0209619_10001107_pt1 | contig 19575 bp, 22 predicted proteins | sample Rifsed16ft3_FD_184011 | JGI IMG/M metagenome (GOLD analysis project Ga0209619, IMG submission 184011) | Soil microbial communities from Rifle, Colorado, USA - sediment 16ft 3 (version 2) | ecosystem: Environmental > Terrestrial > Deep subsurface > Rock core/Sediment | place: Rifle, Colorado... | reverse complement strand
ACGAGCCGGTCCAGCCGATAGCATACTCGCATCGTCTTCATGCGGGCGAGTTGGGCATCGACTGCAAGTTCTGTCATACAGGCGCCGAAACGAGCCGCACGGCGGGAGTCCCTTCCGCCAATGTCTGCATGGACTGCCATCGGTTTGTGACCGCTCCTTTCAATCAGGTTCGCGCTGAAGATGAGGCGGCAACGAAAGAAAATCGGAAACCCCGGCGCATTGTCTCTCCCGAGCTTCAGAAGCTCTATTCGGCACTCGGCCTTGATTCGACGCTGCAACGAAGCGCAACAGCCGAAGAAACGCGGATTGTCTGGATGAAGGTGCACTCGCTTCCCGACTTCGCCTACTTCGATCATCGGGCTCATGTGAATGCATCCGTTGATTGCCAAACATGCCATGGCGAGGTCCAAACCATGGAGCGTGTGCGTCAGGTCAGCGATCTGACAATGGGATGGTGTGTGAATTGTCATCGCAGCTCGAATGCCCGGGGAGTGAAGGGTAAACCTGTCAAAGCATCGACCGATTGCGTCACTTGTCACTACTGATAGGCAAGAAGCAAGGATTATGAACGGCCATCATACACATGATACGATGGAGCACGATAATGAGACATCCCGGCTCGATCGCCGTGATTTCCTGAAGCTTGCGGGATTCACGTTCGCCGGTGTTGCGCTGACGGGATGCGAACAGGCTCGAGTCGAAAAGGCGATTCCCTACCTTATCAAACCCGAAGAGATTACTCCGGGAAAAGCCTCCTGGTACGCCTCGACATGTGCCGGATGTAATGCAGGGTGCGGGATCCTCGTCAAGAACCGCGACGGTCGGCCCATCAAGATCGAAGGAAATCCTGATCACCCGATTTCGCGCGGCGGACTCTGTGCCATAGGGCAGGCACAGGTGCTCGGCCTCTACGATTCTCAGCGATTACAGGGCCCGCAGATCAACGGAGCGACTTCGGATTGGCCAACGTTAGACCGAACGATCCATGCGCGGTTGAGGGAGGTCAGGGCCGGCAACAAATCCGTCCGATTCCTCAGCGGAACGATGACGAGTCCTACGACGCTTGCCCTGTTGAAGAGATTCCTCTCTTCGTTCAAAGACGGGAAGCACGTTGTATATGACCCGATCTCACGTTCGGCAATTCTGGAGGCACATGCACGGACGCATGGTATCCGCGCCCTGCCGCACTATCGGTTTGACCGGGCCGAGGTTATTGTTGGACTTGAAGCGGACTTCCTCGGGACGTGGATATCACCCGTGGAGTTCACCGCCGCCTATGGTTCGGGCCGAACACTGGAAGGGAATCCGCCGAAGTGTTCATACCACGTCCAGATCGAATCCCGGCTTTCTCTGACTGGCGGCCGGTCAGACAAGCGTTATGCGATTTCCCCATCCGAAAGAGTTCCCTTGCTTGAAGCACTTCTTGCTCTGCTTGAAGGGAAAAGTCAATCTGCGAAACTTCCCCATTTTTCTTTTTTGAATGATTTGGCGGGAAGGCTCAACTCGGCGCGAGGAACGTCGCTCGTCGTTTGCGGTTCAAACGATGTGGCGAGCCAAATCCTCACAAATGCAATCAACGAACTGCTTGGCAATTACGGTAAAACGTTGGACATGCAGTCGCCGTCGTATCAGCATCAGTCGAACGACAACGCCCTGCAAACCTTGCTGACTGAAATAAGGGGAGGCAAGGTCGGGGCGTTGTTCGTTCATGGAGTGAATCCCGTTTACGATCTGCCGAAAGGGAGGGAAATCGGTGAGTTGTTATCGCGCCTCCCACTCGTGGTGAGTTTTGCCGAGCGTGTTGACGAAACGGCGCAGCACGCCGGCTTCGTATGTCCTGAACCTCATCCCCTGTCGTCATGGCGCGACACGGAGGCGGTTGCCGGTGTGGTCTCGATGACTCAGCCGGCACTAGCACCACTTGAGAACACCAGAAGTCTGATGGAAAGCCTCTCGGAGTGGCTTGGAAATCGGGCATCGGCCCATGAGTTGATGCAGCAGGAATGGCGCAAATCAGTCTTCCCCCGTCAGAGCGCAGAAAAAGACTTGGCGGCATTCTGGAACCGGTCGGTTCACGATGGCTTTGCAGCTGTGGCCCCCAGGCCTCACCGTACCGAAAAATACGATTCCCGTCCGGTTCAAAATGTTGCTTCGCCGGAGACGGGTGCTGACTCGTTCGAACTTGTCCTCTATCCCAAGGTCTCAATGGGCGACGGACGCCACGCCCATAATGCCTGGTTGCAGGAGGTGCCGGACCCGATCACCAAGATTACCTGGGACAACTATGCGATCCTTTCGGAGGCGGCGGCAAAGAAGCTTGGCGTTCTCTCCGGTGATATTGTCCGCTTGTCTTTCACTGATCCCACTGCGGCCAGTGGAATCGAGCTTGAACTGCCAACATGGATCCAACCGGGCCAGAAAGATTCAGTGGTCGCCGTGGCACTCGGATACGGCAGGAAAGGGACCGATCGGTTCGCCAACATTGGGCCGCGGTGGTTCGAGGGGAAGCCGTCCGTCGGACCAGGCGGATTGGTGGGTGTGAATGCCGCACCGGCGCTTCAATTCTTGAACGGCCAGTTGTTGTACGAACGCGGGGGAGTGAGGATCGAGAGAACGGGCCGTCATCAGACTCTTGCCTGTACTCAGACATATCATTCCATCGATACGCCGCCGCTCCTTGCGCAGGGGTCTGAATCGAGGAGGCCGTATGTTCAGTATGCGACCCTCGCTGCGTATGCCGAGGATCGCGCAGCCGGAGGCGGGCCCAAGCATGAATCACGCAGCATGTGGCCGGAACAGCACGAATACAAAGGGGCGCACTGGGGAATGATGGTCGATCTGAACGCCTGTACCGGCTGTGCGGCGTGTGTGGTAAGCTGTCAGGCGGAAAACAACATTCCCGTGGTCGGAAAAGATGAGGTCCACAGGAATCGCGAACTCCATTGGATTCGGATAGACCGGTATTTCGTAGAGAATGACGGCGAGCTGGATGTTGCGCACCAGCCCATGATGTGTCAGCATTGTGCGAACGCCCCTTGTGAAACTGTCTGCCCCGTGCTTGCAACGGTCCATAGCGAAGAGGGGCTGAATCAACAGGTGTACAACCGGTGTGTCGGAACGAGATACTGCGCCAATAACTGTCCGTACAAGATACGCAGGTTCAACTGGTTCGATTATCTCCATGAAGATGCCAAACAAAACATGGTGTTGAATCCCGACGTGACGGTCCGTTCGCGGGGAGTCATGGAAAAGTGTTCGTTGTGTGTGCAGCGGATTCAGGAACAGAAGATCGAGGCGAAGAAAAACGGCAAGAAGGTCGCCGACGGAGCCATCAAAACGGCCTGCCAGCAATCGTGTCCTGCCCAGGCGATCGTTTTCGGCGACATGAATGATGCTGACAGTTTCGTCAGCAAGAGGATCGCCGACGCGCGACGATTCAATCTCCTGGCCGATCTGGAGACCAGGCCGTCGGTCGGGTATATGACGATGGTGCGCAACAGGACAAACAAATCAGACGAGACGCCACATGGTTGACGGCATTTCAATACTTCGGTCGCCTCTGATTCTTGGCAACAAGTCAGCCTCACAGGTGACGGATGATGTGTGCGCCCCGCTTGACAGGGGTCCCGGCATGACATGGTGGTTCGCCCTTGCCGTCAGCCTCTCCATGTTCACACTGGGTGTCATTGCTGTAACGTATCAGCTTGCCACCGGGATTGGCACGTGGGGCTTGAACAGCACGGTCGGATGGGCGTTCGATATCACCAATTTTGTTTTTTGGATCGGCATTGGCCACGCCGGGACTCTGATTTCGGCGATCCTTTTTCTTTTTCGTCAGCGTTGGCGGACTTCGGTGAATCGTTCCGCGGAAGCGATGACGATCTTTGCCGTTATCTGCGCGGGCTTGTTCCCGATTATTCATATGGGCCGTCCATGGCTGGCATTCTGGGTGATCCCTTATCCGAATTTCCGCGGCCCGCTCTGGATCAATTTCCGCTCGCCGCTTGTGTGGGATATGTTTGCTATAGGAACTTACTTTACGATCTCCCTGGTCTTCTGGTACGTCGGGCTTATTCCGGATCTTGCTACTCTCCGTGATCGGGCGGTTTCTAAAGTCAAGAAAACCCTTTTCGGATTCTTCAGTTTCGGCTGGGACGGGTCAACCAGGACATGGCAGCGGTACGAAACGGTGTATCTGCTTCTTGCCGGACTTGCGACCCCCCTGGTGGTCTCCGTGCACACGATCGTCAGCTGGGATTTTGCCACCTCGGTCATCCCCGGCTGGCATTCGACGATCTTTCCTCCGTATTTCGTCGCCGGCGCAGTGTTCTCGGGTTTTGCGATGGTCCTAACCTTGATGATCATTGCACGAGCGGTTTTGCATTTCGAGGAATACATCACGCTGCACCACATCGAATCGATGAGCAAGATCATCATTGCCACGGGCGGCATTGTGGCCATGGCGTATATGACCGAATTGTTTGTCTCGTTCTACTCGGGAAATGAGTATGAACGATTCGCCTTTATCAACCGCATGCTCGGCCCGTACGCGTGGGCATACTGGATCATGGTGGGATGCAACGTCGTGACCCCGCAATTCCTCTGGTTCAGGAAGATCCGGAGGAACGTTGCACTGGTGTTCATCCTCTCCATCTTTATTAATGTGGGGATGTGGTTCGAACGGTTTGTCATCATCACGATTTCCCTGACGAGGGACTATCTCCCGGCCAGCTGGGATAATTATGCTCCCACGTTGATCGAACTTGCAACATTGGTGGGAAGCTTCGGTCTGTTCTTCACGCTCTTTTTGATCTTCGCCAGGTTTCTTCCGATGATCGCGATCGGCGAGGTGAAGGCGGTGCTCTCGTATGGGAGAAAGGAGAGTCATGGGAAGGCTCGGGAAGAAGAGGGTAGGAAAGTAGGAGAGTACGAGGGATTGCACGGAGGCACGTCATGAGCAGGCGGCTGTTTGTCGCATACTTCGAGCAGGAGGAAGACATCTTGGGCGTCACCCGGGCGGCGAAGGAGGCAGGGTACGAAATCCGTGACGTCTATACTCCCTATGCTGTTCACGGGTTGGACAAAGCAATGGGGCTTCGCAAGTCGCGGCTTCCGTGGATTTGCCTTGGTTTCGCGCTCCTGGGTGCGACTGCAAAGCTGTGGTTCCAGATCTGGACATCGGCCTTCGATTGGCCCGTGAACGTCGGCGGGAAACCCCTCGCCTCAGTGCCCGCGTTCGTCCCGGTGACTTTTGAGATTACGGTCCTTTTTGCCGGCCTCGGAACGGTTGCAGCCTTCCTGCTTGTGAGTCGGCTTCGTCCCGGCAAGAAGCCGCTGATGAACTTCAACCGCGCAACAGACGATCGCCACGTTCTGGTCCTTGTCGAGAACGACGCGGCGTTCGATCCCCTTGAGGCCGCCGCGTTGTGCGGTCGCTACCATAGCGTCAAGATGGAAGAAATGCTCGAGGAGGAATCATGAGCAGGGGAAAGCTGAATGCGCTTCTCTTTGTTCTGCTTCTTGCCACCGCGGCGGTTACGTGGAGTTTGCGGCGTGAGCCGACCCGGCCGAATTCCGTATTTCTTCCCGAGATGTATTACTCGGTGCCTTTCGACCCCCAGGCCCCGAGTGCGAATTTTGCAGACGGAGCTGCAGCACAAGTTCCGGTAAAAGGGACAATCCCCAGAGGATTCATGCCGCTCCCTTACGAGGGAACGGATGTGGACGGGATTCGTGCAGGGAGAGAACTTCGAAATCCCTTTTCGCGGGACAGTCTCCGGGAAGCTGAGCGCGGGGCGCAGGTCTTTCGGACGTTTTGTCAGCCTTGTCACGGAACGGGGGGAACGGGCGACGGGACAGTCACGAAGTACGGATTCCCGCCCCCGCCGTCATTTGTGACTCCTGCGATTCTTGCTCAAGCGGACGGACAAATCTTCCATACGATCACTTACGGAAAACGAAACATGCCCTCCCTCGCTTCCCAGATTCCCCGGGAAGACCGATGGAGAACAATTCTTCACGTCCGCTCCCTTCAGGCCGTTGCCACGAAACGCTAATGACGATGAATACCGACCACCTCTCCGTTACGATTTCAAGAAGAACTAAGTGGCTGCTGCAGTTACTCGCAGTAGCAGGCTTGGCCGGTGTCGCAATTGGCCTGGTCGTTGCCCCTCAGCGAACTCTCGCGAGCAGTCTTCTGACAGGCTATTATGTTCTGGGAGTCGGCCTTGGCGCTGCGCTTCTTATTGCCCTTGTCTCCGTCTCGAACGCGGGTTGGGCAACGGCGATCCGCCGTGTACCCGAGGCGATCGCCTCAAACGTCTACGCGGGCGGGGTTGTGATGATTCTGCTTCTCCCGGCCGTTCATCAGCTCTATGAATGGTCCCATGCAGACGTGGTGTCCGGTGATGCTGTCTTGCAGTCAAAGACTTTCTGGTTGAATGTCCCGTTCTTTTCGGTCCGGACCGTTGCCTACGTCCTCCTTTGGTCCCTCTTCACGGCTCTTCTTGTCCGAACCTCGCGTCGCCAGGATGTGACGGGGGAAGTCAACCTGACGCTCCGGAACCGACGCTATGCCGGACTTTTCATCGTCGTTTTTGCATTGACGTTCTGGATGGCGAGTATGGATTGGCTCATGTCGCTTGAGCCACACTGGTACAGCACGATCTACGGGATCTACAATTTTTCCGGATCCTTTCTTGCGGGGTTGGCGGTGGTAACGATCGGTGTGATTGTCCTGCGACGGAACGGGTACCTTCGGGAATTCGTCAGAGAGGACCATCTTCACGATCTTGGAAGGCTTCTTTTTGCCTTCAGCACGTTCTGGATGTATATCTGGTTCAGCCAGTATCTCCTGATCTGGTATGCCAATATCCCGGAAGAGACCATCTACTTCATCAAGCGTGAAACGGCCGGCTGGGGGACACTGACAATCCTGAATATCCTCTTCAATTGGGTCATCCCTTTCGTTGCGCTGATGTCTCAAGCCGGCAAAAGGAACGAGGGGCTGCTGCTGAAAATCTGTTTTGTCATTCTCTTGGGGCACTGGATCGATCTCTTTTGGATGATTTTGCCCCCCTTCATGCCCGACGCACCGCAATTCAGCATCTGGGAGGTTGCTCCGGTCGTTACCGGAGTTGCCATTGTTGTGACTGTCACAATCCGCTCACTCTCGCGTGCAAACCTCATCCCGGCAAAGGATCCCATGCTGATGGAAAGCCTGGGGTACCATGCCTGATCACTCCGTTTGCCGGATATTCTGACCCAAGGACATCCCATGCGCAAAAACATGGTACTCCTCCTCGTTTCTGTTTGTGCCTGGCAGCTCAAGGCACAAACCGATTCACAGGCACTTCGCTGGTTCGGTGATATTCGCGTCCGATCCGAACTTGACATGCGTGATTTCAGGGAAAAGACCCCCGCTAACGGCTACACGCTTCTGCGGTCGCGGTTGGGATTCGAGGCAAGGCCCCTTGAGAACGTGCGCGTCCTTCTCCAGGTTCGTGACTCCCGGGTGTTTGGCCAGGAACGGGACGCAACCGGGGCCTTCAATACGGTGAGCGACACCCGGAATCTCGATCTCCACCAGGGGTTCGCGGAAATAAAGAAATTTCTCGCCGATGACGTAACGCTCAAAGTCGGGAGGCAGGAGGTCGGTTACGGGAATGAGCGCCTCATCGGGACCGTGGGATGGAACAACATCGGAAGATCGTTTGACGGCGCAGTACTGAAATCTGAGTTCGGCGGATTGACCCTGGACCTCCTTGCGCTCAAGCTTGCCGAGGTCCACCAGTATGCTCCGACGGCAACCGTGGCGGCTGTGCAATCAGTGAGGGATTCAGGAGCGGATCTTTTCGGAATCTATGGAGTGTCAAAGGATATTCCGAACAACACAGTCGACGGATATGTTCTTTACCAGACCGATCGTAATCAGACAGTCCCCGGAACAAACGATCTGAGCCGTTGGACTCTTGGCGGGCTGGTGCGCGGAAAGGCGTCGGCCGCCGATTACGATCTCGAGGCCGCCTATCAGACAGGCAGCAGGCGAGGCCTTGACGTGTCGGCCTATTTGCTTGCAGGATCATTAAGCTATACATTTGAGGAGTCGCCGGTACGGCGGCTCGGTCTCGGGTATGAACGACTGTCGGGGTCGAAGCCCGGTTCTTCGAAGCATGGGTCCTTCGATCCGATGTTTCATACCGGGCACAAGTTCTACGGCTTCATGGATTATTTCACGAGTTTCCCCGCCAATACAGGCGATCGCGGGCTCATCGATGCGCACGCAAGGGGAACAGTGAACATCACGCAAGCCGTAGTGACGAACATCTGGGTCCACTACTTCGGCCAGGAAAGCGATCCAAGATTGCTCGGACATGAAGCTGACTGCGTCGTGTCATACAGAATGAACGAAGCTGTGGCGTTGGAAGGAGGTGTGGCGGCGTTCCTGCCGGGAAGGATCATGCGTGATCGATTCGGCGGAGCCGGCACGAGTTTCTGGGGTTTTCTTGCCATGTCCGTTTTGTTCTGATTTCGGGGACCGTCACATTCTCTTCAACAGAAAGGATACCACATGTCGGGCATCCCGAAGCGATTTCAGGCATTCATGGACAGTCACCCCGAGGTAGCGAAAGGGTACAATGCACTCGGTGATGCAGTTCATCGTGCAGGCCCTTTGGATGAAAAAACCCGGGCTTTGGTAAAACTTGGGATCTCAACAGGTGCACGCCTCGAAGGAGCCGTCCACTCGCATGCCAGAAAGGCTCTTGCAGCAGGCGTGTCCCCCGAGGAAATGAAACACGCTGTCATTCTTTCTCTTCCGACCATCGGTCTTCCGTCGATGATGGCGGCGCTGAGCTGGATCGATGATGTGCTGGAGGACAAGAAAGGGAAGCGGTAGCCGTCATGTTGCGTCTGCCCGGGGCCATTCTGGCGGGAGGTCAAAGTCGCAGGATGGGGAGGGACAAAGCCTTTTTGGATATTGGCGGGAAGCCGATGATCAAACGGACGTGCGATGTGCTTCATGAGGTTTGCAGTGAGGTCATGATCGTCGGCGGAAGTGAAGAGAGGTATTCCGGCCTTGGAGTTCCGTGGCATTCCGACCTTGTCAGCGATTGCGGCCCGCTCGGGGGGATCTACACGGCGTTGAAACTCGCCGGCAGTGACGTCTTCGTTGCCGCCTGCGACCTTCCGAATCTCAGCAGCGATCTCATTCGCTTTCTCATCTTACAGTACGACCCCTCAAAAGCAGGAATCACAATTGCGCGGCTTGGAGAGACTCTCCAACCGCTTCTTGGCGTCTACAGTTCGTCGTATTTGCCTGTTCTTGGTGCTTTTCTTGAACGGGGAGGACGTAGCGTGCAACAATTCGTTTACGAATGTCCCTCTCTCATCGTCTCCCTCGAATCTGCAAATCCTCCATTCTCTCAGGAAGTGCTTTTGAACGTCAACACGCCTGAGGAGTATCGGAATCTTACCCGAACTTGAAATTCTGGCGTGATTATGGCAGGCGGTGTCCTCATCTCAATCTTAGTGCAAAACGCAGAGTCGCAGAGGACGCAGAGAATCGCAGAGGTTACGCAAAATCAAATATCTCTGCGTACCTCCGCGTTCTCTGCGCCTCTGCGATAAAAATTACAGCCAAAATTGGGACACTAGCTTATGGCGCGGTTCCTTGAGTCCGTTGCATTTTTCCCGTACCCTTTATTATGACCCCACGCGAGCGCATGAAAGCGGCAATGGACCTCCGGCGGCCTGACCGCGTACCGGTGATGTGCCAGCTCAGCATCGGTCACATGCTGTTGCAGCTTGGTATACAGCCCGTTGAGTTCTGGCATGATCCGGAGATCTTCGCCGACGGCCTGGTGAAACTCCGGGCGGAATATGATTTCGACGGAATCCTCGTCAGCCTCCACGGCCACAATCCCGAGTGGAGAACAGAAATCACAAGACGGGAGCCCTGGGAAGAAGGAGAAGCCGTAACATTCAAAGACGGCCACGTCATGCTCTATCCGCCTGATGACCTGCCTCGGCCCCCGACTGCTTCGCTGGGGAAATCGATAGCAATCTCCGGATTTGACATGAGGGACTTGCCGCAGACTCTCGGCTACATTCCAGTTTCCGGGGGCCTCCATTTTCAGATTCACCCTGACCACAAGTTCGATATCTTCCGCCGCCTCCGGGCGTCTGTCGGCCCGAACTACTCCCTGCACGGAGAAATCACTTCTCCCTTCGATTACTTTCTTGACCTTTTCGGATATCAGGAGGGCCTGATCAACCTCATCGACGATCCGAAGAAATCCAAATCAATCCTCTCCCATTTCGCTCGTCTCATTACCAACCTGGCGTCCGAGATGTGCGAGACGGACATTGATGCCATCAAGGTCTCTTCGCCGTTTGCGGGGGGAGGGTTTATTTCAAGAGCGTTCTATGAGGAATTCGTCCTTCCGTACGAGTCGGAGATTATCCATGCAGTCCGCAGAAAAGGAGTTCATATCTATATCCACACGTGCGGCGCCATAGGCGACAGGCTTGATCTTATGTTCGACTCGGGAGCCAGCGGACTGGAATGCTTGGATCCGCCGCCGCTCGGCAACGTGGAACTGGCACAAGCGATGAAAACAATCGGTGGAAAAGGCTTTGTTAAAGGAAACGTCGACTCGGTCAACCTCTTGTTGATGAAGGGCCGGAAGGAGATCCTGGAGGATCTTAGGGAGCGGATTCTGATCGGAAAAGGGGAACGGGGGTTCATTCTGAGCACGGCCTGTTCGGTGGCGCCTCGGACTAAAAAAGAAAACCTGCTTCTTTTTCGGGATGCAGTGGGTGAGTGGGGCTGAGCTTTTTCGGGTATTGTCCTAAGGACAAGACCCTTTTTCGCCGCGGGTAACAATTTGCCGGAATATGACGTATCTTTCTTCTTAGATGCGCTTTGGGCGCTCAGGAGGTGTCCATGGCAAACCGACTTCTTCTCGTAAGTTTGCTTTTTGTTGGCTGTGCAAGTTCTACTCTTCCCACATACCTGGATCAAACCCCCCAGCTTGTCGAAACTACGGCGCTTCCCCCTTTGCCGACGTCGGTCGTTCTGAAGAAAGAGGTCACTCTTGAAGTCAAACTCCATGTCGGTCAGGACGGCTCCGTCCGTGACCTCGTCTGGCTGGCCTCAAGCCGTAACCGTGAATGGGACAGTCTTGCTGCGCAAAGAATCATGACATGGAAGTACACCCCAGCGTCAAAAGACGGAAAGAACATTCCCGTGTGGGTTCGTCAATCGGTGAAAGTTGTCACCGTCGACATTGAAACTCTTCTTCTGGCGGAGATTGTGAGCACTGACAGGGCTGCAGCGGATTCCGTGTATGCGATGCTGAAGGCGGGTGCCGATTTTGAAGAGATGGCCAGGAAATACTCCACGTCATCGACTGCAGGACTTGGCGGTTATATGGGGAAGGTGAGTCTTTCGGTCTTCCCACTTGCGGTGAGGGATCAACTATCGAGGCTTCAGGAGCAGGACTTCACCGCGCCGCTTCGGGTAGGGGACAGTTTTGTGATCTACAAACGGGTTCGCAAGGGCCCGGTGTCAGGATAGCGATTTGCTATTCCGCTCTTGGGTCTGACGGGCCTTCTCCATGGCGGAGAGATCCCCGAGGAATCGTTCGATTTCCGCGTCCGTGAATCCCTTTTCCTGTGCTGCCGATTCCAGCGTGCCCCATATCGGTTCTCCGCAGGCAATACACCTGATTCCATGCTCCATCAGGTATGTCACCGCGCCGGGGACCGCGGTGACCAGATCCTCAATGAGAATTTCTCTTTGGATCATCCGTCCGTTTCCAGATTTCACGCTGTTTCTCGGTGAGATAGATCGAGAGAGCCCGCCTCACCAGGGTGCTTGAGCATTCCTTTTCGAACGCCTCGCAGGCCTGTCGCACAATTCCCTTCGCCTGATCCGAATTCTCTGCAGTCGTGATCAGCCCGACAATTCCTCTGCAGTGCTGCGCTATGAGCGCCCTTTGCCGATCCGGAAGGATATTCTCAAATGACCTCTCGTCGAGCAGTTCGTTGATCATGACGTTACGCCAGCTGCGGGGACGTGAGCTCGCGCTCCTTGATCTGATATGAATGTGTGATATTCACGTTCCCTCGCAGCATCGCGGAGACGGAGCAGTATTTCGTTGTCGAGAGCTCGATTGCCCGTTCAACATCCGCTGCCTGGATTCCCTCCCCGTAGAAAATGTATTCGACGTGAATGGATGTGAAGACCTGGGGGTGCTCTTCACGCAGGTCGCCGGAAAGCCGTATTTCAAATCCTTCCAGGGGAACTCGTTTCTTTTTCAGAATCGAAACGACATCGCTTCCCGTGCATCCGCCGAGTGCGAAGAGAATCAACTCCTTCGGCCTGGCGCCGCCATCGCTTCCGCCAAAAGACCCGGGCCCGTCCATCGTGACCCACGGGCCGGTTTCGGTCTTTGCCGCGAACGTGATTCCCTGAATCTGCCGCACTACCGCATTTCTTGAAGCCATTGGATGATTCCTCGATTTCAGTCAGTGAGGGATATGACCGCGTGAAGACGCTTGCGCACCTTGTTCGTGAGCCTTGGATCCGGATAACGCCGGTACAGCTTCACAACCTTCTTCAGGCTGTCGACATACGCTTCGCAGTTGGGGCATCGATCGAGGTGGCGCTTGAGGCGGACGTAGATATCGCCGATGCGCAGTTGATCCAGGTCTTCGCCGACGCTGTGGGCAATGTCGGAACATTTGGTTTCGTTGCTTTTCCGTTTCACGGCATGATCCCGAATGGACGGTCCTCCGCTATGCCGCGCTTTCGGTCTTGCGCGTGGAGAATTTGAACGGCATGTAGAGCGGGCATGAGCCGACCGAACTTGTGAAGAGAAAAATGACCGCGATGAGCCCCAGGACGATTGCTGTCGTTCCGGAAATAATGCCGCCGAAATAGAGCCCGCCGATCACGATGGCAGCTGTCGTTCGAATGATCCGGTCCGTAGTTCCCAAATTCTGTTTCATTGTCGCTCCTCGAAAAAGAAATGAATGTAAGAGTGAGTTGACGTCCACTTCGTAGGATGCAATGAAACGGGAAAGGATTCGTATTGAGACTGAAGTCCGACATCTCGCCTCAAGTGAAGGTTACCTTCTACCGCGGTTGGTCGGGAGCTCAGCTCTCGGCCAGAATCTCTGAAGAACGTAACCTTCTGCGAGCAAGATGTCGGACTTCCGATTGAGGACAAATAGGCCCAATGGGCCAAAGTCTGAATTCTTCTGGGTAATCCTCGGGCGGATTTCGGACTTCTAGCTGCGGGCCAGCTTTAGGACGGAATGCAGCTTCCTGTGTGTTTTTCCCGGGGTGCGGGGGTCTTGGTAGGTTTTGTAGAGGTAGACCGTTTTGCGGAGGCTGTCAAGGTACGCGGTGCAATTTGGGCAGCCGGAAAGGTGTTTCTTCAGCGCACGACACTTTGCGGAGTTCATCCCTTCCGTGAGATTCTCACAGAGGTAAGAGGCCACCTCTTTGCATTTGATCTGCTTGCGCTTCATGCCTTCATGTACCCATGGAGTTGTTCTCGAAGAAACATCCGCGCACGCCGCAGCCGTGACTTTACCGCAGGGATTGACAGGCGAAGAATCTTTGCCGTTTCTTCAGCGCTTTTTCCTTCGATATCCCTCAAGACGAAGACGATGCGGTATTCCATGGGCAGGCGTTGAATCGCCCGGTCAAGAGTCTCCCGGAGTTCCCCACTCATGACGCTATCCAGGGGCGTTTCCTTCCAGGATGGAATGGTCTGAATTACCGCCCCTTCTTCATCTCTCAGCGGATCGTCTCGGAAACCCTCGGGCTGATCGATCGACAATGATGCAAGGTCGATCTTCCGCCTGCGCCGCTTCATCAGGCAATTGTTGGCTACGATTCGATACAACCATGTGGTGAATTTCGATTTTCCGTCAAACTGCTTCAATTTTCGGAACACATTGATGAAGGTGTCCTGGAGTGTCTCCGCTGCCTTTTCTTCATCGCGGCAGACGTGAAAGGCAAATCTGAATACCAGGTCTTCATATTGGTGCACGAGAGCCGAGAATGCCCGCTCGTCACCTTTGCGGGCCCGTTCGATCAACTGGCGGTCTTCTCTTGGCTCTGCGGTCATAGTCTTCTTGAAAATCATACAAAGGAATCTGTTGAGCCGCAATGAGCCAATTCAGGCCAGAAGTCAGACATCCGCGTTCGGCTTACCCAGCCTGAAGTTCGACATCCGCATTCGGCGTACCGGGCCTGATGTCGGCGTTCCGATTGTGGACACATACACCCATTGGGCTGGCGTCCGAAATCTTCTTGGGGATTCTCGCGCGGATTTCGGACTTCTGAATGAAGGCCTTTTCATTTCTCGGAAGGGCTCCCGGCAAGGTTCTCACGATTTGGAAAAAGTCTTTGCCCCGCCTTAGAATTCTTCAAATAATTGCCAGTCTCGACTGGTACATAACTTGCTAGTGTTCGTTGTGAGGTATTTGAGAATGATTCCTGAAAATTCCTTCAATTTGCCCGAAATGCCCCTTCTTTCAATCGGCTCAGCGGCCGAGCTTCTGGGTGTCTCAATCAACCTCCTTCGCCTCTACGAGGCCGAGGGACTTATCCTCCCGGCGAGAACAAGCAAGAACCAACGCCGATACTCCCGGGAAGATCTGGCCCGAATCTCATGCATTCGTCATGCAATCCAGCATGAGTCAATGAACATGGCATCCATCAAACGGATGATGGCCATGATTCCATGTTGGGAGATCATGCAATGCAGCGCCGAGGATCGTGCTGGCTGTGAGGCCTATAACGGGAGCAAAGGTCCATGCTGGTCTTTCAAGCATCAGGAAAACAAATGCGCCATCGAGGATTGCCGCAACTGTAAAGTCTACAAGCTGGCTTCAGACTGCAATGCAATCAAGACGGCGATCATCAAATCGACAACCCGATCATGACAGCACTTACAAGAAGAAGATTTTTGAAGATCAGTGCAGCTACGGTGGGAACGGCTGCAGCAGGTTCTGCACTTGTGAAGGCCGGTGCTCTATTTCAGGGCAAAGGGGCCGCGACGCGCAAAGGAATTGAGCGGATCCCGACGTACTGCGATTTGTGTTTCTGGAAGTGCGGAGCAATAGCAACGGTGAAAGACGGCGTGCTCTGGAAGATCGAGGGCAATCCCGAGGATCCCCTGAGCCGCGGTCGCCTCTGTCCGCGCGGGACGGGCGGTGCAGGTGCTCATTTCGATCCCGACCGGCTCCGTACGCCGCTGGTGAGACGCCTGAAGAGAGGCGAAGAGGAATGGGTGGAGGCGACATGGGATGAAGCGCTCGGGATCATCGCGGAAAAGATGGATCGTATCAGAAAGACGTATGGGCCCGAGGCGATGGCCCTGTTCAGCCATGGGATAGGCGGGAATTTTCTCAAGCATTTGATGAAGGCCTACGGGACCCCGAATATTACGGCCCCTTCGTTTGCCCAATGCCGCGGTCCGAGAGACGTGGGATTCCGGCTCACGTTTGGCGAAGATGTGAGCTCACCTGAACGAACCGACATTAAGAACGCGCAGTGCCTTGTTCTGATCGGAAGCCATCTGGGCGAGAACATGCATAACACCCAGGTGCAGGAATTCGCTGAAGCGATTGAGAACGACGCCAGCATTATTGTGGTCGACCCGCGATACTCGATAGCAGCGAGCAAGGCAAAATATTACCTGCCGATAAAGCCCGGCACCGACCTCGCGCTCATACTGGCATGGATGAATGTCATTGTCGGCGAGAATTTGTACGACAGGGAATATGTGACAAAGTACGGCTTCGGATTCGAGCAGTTCGCCGCATCCATCCGCACGTTCACGCCCGAATGGGCTTTTCCCGAAACCGGTATCACACCCGACGTGATTCAAAAGACCGCCCGCGAGATGGCGCGGTACAGGCCTGCGACGCTCGTTCATCCAGGGCGGCACGTGACCTGGTACGGCGATGATACCCAGCGAAGCCGGGCCATTGCTCTTCTGAATGCGCTCCTTGGGAGCTGGGGGAGGCGGGGAGGATTCTACACTCCGGTGAGCATGGACGTCCCCTCATATCCTTACCCGGACTATCCCAAACCGGCAAAAGCGAAAGTCGACAATCCGGCCAACAAATATCCTTTTGCCCACGAAACACTCACAACGGGAATTCGAGAGGCAACCCTCACAGGAAAGCCGTACCCGATCAAAGGATGGATGGGGTACGCGACAAACTTGATCCATGCTCTTCCCAACGAGCAGGAAACGATTCAGGCGATCCAGAACCTTGATCTCCTTGTCGTTGTCGACGTCGTTCCGAGCGAACTGGCCGGTTGGGCAGATGTGGTGCTTCCCGAATCGGTCTATCTCGAACGGCATGATGACCTCAACGTCGAGTGGTTCCGCGAGCCTTTTGTGGCTCTGCGTCAGCCCGTGGTCGAAGCACCCCATGATCAGAAGCCGAATTGGTGGATCGCCAAGCAGCTTGCGGAAAAACTCGGGCTTGGCCGCTACTTCCCGTGGGCAACAATCGATGAGTATTTCGAAAAGAGAATGTCCGATGCCGGTCTGAGCTACGAGGAGCTTAAGCGACGCGGCATCATTCGCGGAGCAAAACAACCCATCTACTTTGATGAAGGGGTCCCCGCCGAGTTTCCCACACCGTCAGGAAAGATCGAGTTCTATTCGGTTCAGCTGGCACAGGCAGGATTCGACCCTGTCCCGAAGTACAAACGTCCGGGTTCACCGCCCCCCGGTTCTTTTCGCCTCCTCTTCGGACGCGCCCCTGTGCATACATTCAGCCGCACCCAATCAAACAGGATTCTGGCCGACATGATGGATGAGAACGAGGTGTGGGTCAACGAGGATATTGTGCGGCGTCTGGGCCTGAGGAACGGAGAATACGTGAAATTGAAGAACCAGGACGGCGTTGTGAGCAACAGGGTCAGATTGAAAAGCACGCAGCGCATAAGGCCCGATTGTGTCTACCTGGTTCACGGATTCGGGCACACTGCGAAAGGATTGAAGTTTCCCCTGGGTAAGGGAGCCAGCGATGCCCAGCTGATCACGCGGTATGAGATCGATCCGTTGATGGGCGGAACAGCGATGAACGTGAACTTTGTCACCCTTGAAACGGAGGCCGCATAGCCATGGCACGATTCGGAATGGCGATCGATACGGCAAAATGTGTAGGGTGCATGGATTGTGTCGTTGCCTGCAAAACGGAAAACAACATTCCCGAGGGATATAACAGGGATTGGATAACTTACGACTCAACAGGCAAGTTCCCGACGCTCCAAATGGAAATCAGAAGCGAGCGGTGTAACCATTGTGATAACCCTCCGTGTGTCGACTGCTGCCCGACAGGAGCAAGTCATGTCAACGACTTCGGTAAGGTCGTCCTTGTCGACGGCGGACTTTGTATTGGCTGCAAGGCCTGTATCGCATCATGTCCGTACGATGCCCGGTTCATTCATCCGGACGGCTATGCCGACAAATGCACGTTCTGCATTCACAGGGTCGAGGAGGGACTTGAGCCGGTTTGTGTTGCTGTTTGTCCGACCCATTGCATGACCTTCGGAGATTTGGACGATCCGAACAGCGCGATCAACAGGCAGCTGAATTCAAGGAAACATCACGCGCTGCTCACGGACGCGGGGACAATGCCGCGAGTCTTCTACCTAACGTGAAAACGAAGGATGATGGGTGAGTTTGCGGGAGTGCCGGGAGCAGGGAGCAAAGGGGGAATAGAAGAAGGAAAAATTTTCGACAGCTCAACCTTGAACCTTGAGCCTTGAGCCTTGAACCTTGAACTTATGCACGAACTAATCAGAACCCGTCATAACGAATTGATCGATCCCATTCTTCACATTTGGGGATGGGAGATTCCCGTGTATTTGTTTCTTGGGGGCCTTGTCGCCGGCATCATGATCATCTCGGGGTATTTCACATTCAGGGGGCATCACAAGCACAGCTACTTCTCCTGTTTCTACCTGCCCCATATGAGTTTGGTGCTCCTGAGCGCGGGTATGCTTGCGTTGTTCCTGGACCTTGAACATAAGCCCTATATCTGGCGGCTCTACACGACCTTTCAGGTGACCTCTCCGATGTCGTGGGGATCGTGGATTCTTGTTCTGGTCTATCCAACGCTTTTGTTGAATACCCTCGTGAGAATTCCGGAACCCTTTAGGAATCGCATAGGGATGTTTGACCGTTTTTCGAATTCGATCAACAAGCGGCCCTTCCTGATCAAGAATATCGGTGTCCTCAACATGATCGTCGGCGCCATTCTCGGCGCATATACCGGAGTCTTGTTGAGCGCACTCGGGGCGAGGCCTTTATGGAACAGCTCAATGCTCTGGGTTCTCTTCCTCGTGTCCGGACTGTCAAGCGCCGCGGCCCTCGTGCATTTGATTACATCCGACCGTTTTGAGCGGGAGCTTCTCGCCAAGGCCGATAACGGATTTCTGATCTTTGAGCTGCTGGTGTTCGCAATGTTATTCCTCGGTATGTTGAACTCGGGAAGAGTCCATCAGGAAGCGGCATCGCTCCTCTTGGTCGGACCTCTCGCTCCCGCATTTTGGGTCTTTGTGATTGCGCTCGGTATTGTGGTGCCCCTCTTCATGCAACTGCTGGCCGTGAACCACAAAATACGCCACACTCCGATAGCCCCGATTATGGTGGTTCTCGGGGGACTGATTCTTCGCTTCGTCATCGTGTACGGGGGGCAGATGAGCCATTGGACGAGGGTGGCCGCGGCACCTTGATTGAAATTGATTCACCAAGGAGACATTCATGACTTCGCAAGCAAAAGCAGTACTACTCGAAAACTTCGACACGCAGGTGAAAGAGCATACATCGGTGAAAACCGCCAAGCCCTACTGGAATCCGTATCTCGCCGGGCTTGGGCTTGGTTTGGTGCTCCTCTCTGCATTCGTCATCATGGGACGCGGGTTGGGCGCTTCAGGCGCGTTCTCATCTGTTTTGTCAACCGGCATCCAGGCAATTGCGCCCGATCATGCCGGGAGCAACGAATACTATTCCGAGTATCTCGGCGACGGGACAAGGCACCCGCTGAAGGATTGGCTGGTGTTTGAAGTGCTTGGAGTATTCGTTGGGGGATTCCTTTCGGGTGCCCTGGCACATCGGGTGAAACGAACCGTGGAGAAGGGTCCACGGATAACGACAGCGAAACGGCTGGCCTTCGCGTTCGGCGGCGGAGCCCTTATGGGGTTCGGAGCAAAACTCGCCCGCGGATGCACGAGCGGTCAGGCTCTCAGCGGTGGGGCATTGATGAGCGTTGGGAGCTGGATCTTTATGATCGCATTGTTTGCGACCGCGTATGCTTTCGCAGGAGTACTCCGGAGGGCATGGCAATGAACCTCCTCGGGGCTCTTGTCGTCGGACTTGGCTTTGGGTTTTTCCTCGAACGTGCCGGACTGGGCGACAGCCGAAAACTCGCCGCCCAATTCTACGGTTATGACATGACCGTCTTCAAGGTCATGTTCACAGCCATCATCACGGCCATGCTTGGTCTCTTTTGGCTGGTTCGTCTCGGATT
>Ga0209619_10001100_pt1 | contig 19587 bp, 15 predicted proteins | sample Rifsed16ft3_FD_184011 | JGI IMG/M metagenome (GOLD analysis project Ga0209619, IMG submission 184011) | Soil microbial communities from Rifle, Colorado, USA - sediment 16ft 3 (version 2) | ecosystem: Environmental > Terrestrial > Deep subsurface > Rock core/Sediment | place: Rifle, Colorado... | reverse complement strand
AGTTCGCCCGCCTCGGCGAGCCCCCGGCCGCGCTCGAGGAGCTGGAGACCGCACTCGATCCCGAGATCCTCACCCTCGGCTTCGCCCGGCGCTTCGCCACCTACAAGCGCGCGTACCTTCTCTTCTACGACGAGGAGCGCCTGGCCAGGATCATCTGGGACAAGGAGCGCCCTCTCCAGGTCGTCATCGCCGGCAAGGCTCACCCGGCCGACCGCCCGGGCCAGCGGGTGATCCAGGAGATCTTCACGCGCTCTCGGAGCCCGCAGCTGCGCGGACGCGTCTTCATCGTCGAGGACTACGACATGCGCGTGGCGCGCTTCCTGGTCCAGGGCGTCGATGTCTGGCTCAACAACCCGCGCCGACCGCTGGAGGCGAGCGGGACCTCGGGGATGAAGGCGGCAGCCAACGGGGCGATCAACTGCTCCATCCTCGACGGCTGGTGGGACGAGGGCTGGAACGGGACGAACGGGTGGGCCATCGGCGGCCGCACGAGCGACGCCAACGAGGCCCACCAGGACTACCTCGACGCCCAGGACCTGTACCGCCTCCTCGAGGAGGAGATCGTGCCCCGTTACTACGAACGGGACCCCGCGTCCGGCCTGCCGCTCGGCTGGATCGAGCTCATGAGAAACTCGATCACGAGCACGATCTACCGGTTCTCGGCAGCCCGCATGGTGCGCGAGTACACCGAGCAGCTCTACCTGCCCGCGGCAGGGATCGCCGGAACGCCCACATCGAGACCGGAAGGTCCCCAGCCCGAGGAAGAGGCTCTTGAGGCCGGAGCTCCGATCGAGGCCGGCGCGCGGTCGTGACCGCCAGGCTTTCGCTCGGCCTGGCGATCCATAACCACCAGCCGGTCGGCAACTTCGGGTGGGTCTACGAGGAAGCGTTCCAGCAGGCCTACCTTCCGTTCCTCGAGGCTCTCGAGCGCCACGAAGGTGTGCACCTGGCGCTCCATTACAGCGGGCCGCTGCTCGAATGGCTGCGTCGTGAGCGGCCCGGATTCCTCGATCGCCTCGTGGCCCTCACCCGGCGCGGCCAGGTCGAGTTGATGGGCGGGGCCTACTACGAGCCGATCCTGGCGGCCCTGCCCGAGAGTGACCGGATCGGCCAGCTCACACGCATGGCCGACGAGCTCGAGCGTCTCTCCGGAAGGCGGCCCGCGGGAGCATGGCTGGCCGAGCGGGTGTGGGAGCCGTCGCTGCCGAGCACCCTTGCCGATGCGGGCTACCGTTGGACGATCGTGGACGACGTGCATTTCCGCGCCGCGTCGGTGCCCGTGGGGCGAGCGTGGGGACCATACTCGACGGACGACCAGGGGCGCCGTATCGACGTCTTCGCCACGGACCAGCAGCTGCGCTACACGATCCCGTTCGGTGAGCCCGAGCGGGTCCTCGAGTACCTCCGCTCTCAAGCGAGCTCCGACGAGCCGCGCCTCGCGACGATGGGCGACGACGGCGAGAAGTTCGGCTCGTGGCCCCACACCTACGAGCATTGCTGGGGCAGCGACGCGTGGGTCGATCGCTTCTTCACGGCCCTCGGGGAAGCCTCCGACTGGCTGACCACCGTGACGCCGAGCGCGTGGTTGGCCGATCACCCGCCGCTGGGGCGTGCCTACATCCCGACGACCTCGTACATCGAGATGACCGAATGGGCCCTTCCACCCGAGGAATCGCTGGCCTTCACCGAGGCGCTGCAGCGCGCCACCGATGCGGGTGCGCCCGAGGCGCGCTGGCTGCGCGGCGGCTTCTGGCGCAACTACCAGGCGCGCTACCGCGAGATCAACGACATGCACAAGGCGATGCTGCGAGCGTCGGCCAGGGTCGCAGCGATGCCGACCGGGCGCGAGCGGACGCACGCTCTCGAGCACCTCTACCAGGGCCAGTCCAACGACACGTACTGGCACGGCGTCTTCGGCGGCGTGTACATCACGCACCTACGCCTTGCCACCTGGGAGCACCTCATCGCGGCCGAGGACATCGCCGACGTCACCGCCTCGGCGGCCCTCACGGGGAATGGAACGACCGGTCCATCCCAGCCTCGCAGTCGGGCCCAGCTGGTGGACGTCGACCTGGACGGCCAGGAGGAGGCGCTCCTCGAGTCGCCCGGCCAGCTTGCGGTGATCCATCTCGGGGAGGGCGGAGGGCTGGCCGAGTGGGACCTGCGGGCGGCACGCCATAACCTGGCCGCCGTGCTCCGCCGCCGACCCGAGGCGGCCCACACGCGGCTGGTCGAGGCCGGGCGCAAGACGGGCGAACGGCCCTCAGCCGGGCGGTCGAACGCGCAGCTGGAGGCGACGGAGAGGAAGCCGGCCACGATACACGAGCTCGTCGCGGTCAAGGAGGATGGCCTTGTCGAACACATCGCCTACGACCGGCACGAGCGCCGGAGCGCCCTGGTCCACCTCCTCGATCCGCCCACGACCCAGGCCGACTTCGCGAACGCCTCCTACGAGGAGCAGGGCGACTTCGTCGATCGGCCGTTCCAGGTCCTGGCGCTCGAGCCGGGGCGTATCCGGATCGGCCGGGACGGGGCCCTCCAGCGGGCCGACGGGATGCACCCCTTGCGCGTCGAGAAGACGCTCCTCCTCGGGGGCGATCGTGCGGCCCCGTCCCTCGCCACAGAGGTCCGGATCGAGAATCACTCGTCCGCGATGGTGGAGACCATGCTCGCCCTGGAGTGGGCCCTCAACCTTCTGGGCGGCGGGGCGAACCCGCAGGCCTGGTACCTCGTCGACGGTGAGCGCTCGCCGCATGACGGGAGCGCAGCGCACGACGGGCCGGCGATGGTCTCGTTCGGCAACGACTGGCTGGGCGTCGCGGTCGACGCGGTCGCCGAGCCGGGCGCGGCGGTGTGGTGGCAGCCGATCGAGACGATCTCGAACTCCGAGGGCGGTTTCGAACGCATCTACCAGGGCAGCGCCCTCGTCTTCCGCTGGCCGCTGCGACTGGCACCGGGGGCATCATCGACCGTCTCACTGAGCCTGGCCGTGCGCTGCAGCCGCGACCGCACGGCGGAGGAACTCGGCGTCCCCCTCGGGGTCGCCGCCGTGCGCTGATGTACGCACCTCCCCTTCCGACGGCCCGACCGGACGAACTCGTGCCGCCCGAGGCAGCCGTCCGCGGAGCGTTCACGTTCATGCTCCACAGCCATCTCCCATACGTGCGGGAGAACGGCACCTGGCCGCATGGGGAGGAATGGCTCTACGAGGCGCTCGCCGAGACCTACCTCCCGCTCCTCGAGACGATCGCCGGCCTCGCCGGGGCTGGAGTCGGCGGGGGCCTGACCATCGGCCTGACACCTATCCTGTGCGAGCAACTCGCCGATCCGCTCGTCCTCGAGCGCGGCGCCGCGTACCTGGCCGACCGGCGTGCCCGCGCCGAGCGGGACCAGGTCCGCTTCGCCGAGGCGGCGCGCACCGGCCTGCTCGCCGCGGCTCCGGGAGGCATCGGCTTCGCCGGCGGTGGCGGCGCGATCGGGGCCGACGAAGCGCGCGCGTTCGCCCGCCTGGCGGAGTGGTACGCGGGCCGCTACGGGGAGCTCGCTGATGCCCTGGACGTCCGCTGGGGACGCGACGTCGTGGGCGCCTTTCGGGGCTTCCAGGACGACGGGGTCCTCGAGATCGCGACGTCCGCGGCGACCCACGGGTATCTGCCCCTCCTCGCGCGCGACTCGTCGATCCGCGGCCAGATCGCCGAAGGCGTGCGCTCCTACGAGCGTTTCTTCGGCCGGCCTCCGCGGGCGATGTGGCTGCCCGAGTGCGCCTACCGACCGGCCGTCCCATCGGGCACTCCGCTCGAGGCCGAGCGGGCCGATCTCGACCCCTCCGCGGCCCTCCGCCCGGGCCTCGAACGCTTCCTCGAGGACGCCGGGATCGCGGTCTTCTTCGTCGAGAGCCAGATGATCGAGGGTGGGCCCGCCACGAGCGCGACCCGCGGCGAGCTCATCGGGCCGTACGGTGCGGTCAGGCGGCGCCGCGACGCACCGGTCCCGCGCGACGAACCGCCCCGTCCGGCGACCACGTACGAGGCCTACTGGGTGCGCGAGAGCGAGGTCGCCGTGGTGGGGCGCAACGAGCGGACCGGCCTGCAGGTCTGGTCCGGGACCGTCGGCTACCCGGGCGACTACGTCTACCGCGAGTTCCACAAGAAGGACGACGTCTCGGGGCTGCAGTACTGGAAGATCAGCGGCGCGGGCGTCGACCTGGGAGCGAAGGCGTTGTGGGACCCGGACGTCGCCTTCGGGCGCGTCGCCGAGCACGCCGGTCACTACGCATGGCTGGTCCACGAGCTGGTGGCCGACCCGGGCCGGCGCGGCGTCGAGCGGCCGCTGATCGTGTCGGCCTACGACACCGAGCTCTTCGGGCACTGGTGGTTCGAGGGCGTGGCCTGGATCGGCGAGGTGCTGCGCTACCTGGCCACCGATCCGGCGGTGGAGCTCACCTCGGCGAGCGGCTTCGTCGAGAAGCACCCGCCGACCCACGCCGTCGAGCTGCCGGAGGGTTCGTGGGGCATCGGCGGGACGCACTACACGTGGTGGAACGACCAGACGGCGTGGTTCTGGCCGCACATCCATCAGACCGAGGGGCGCCTGGAAGCGCTGTGCGAGCGGGAGCTCCCCGCTGCGGGTGGCGCCACCGCGGGACGTGGCGCCACCGACGAGGACCGGCTTGCCCATCTCCGCCAGGCCGCGCGCGAGGCGCTCCTTCTCGAATCGAGCGACTGGCCGTTCCTGGTCACGACCGGCCAGGCCGCGGAGTACGCCGCTCAGCGTTTCCGCGAGCACCTCGCCCGTTTCGAGCGGCTGGCGGGGGACCTCGAGGCCACCGCGCCGGGGACGCCCCCGCCGCCCGACGCCATCGAGGCCCGCCGCGTCCTCGAGACGCAGGACAACCCCTTCCCGACGCTCGATCCGGCCTCCTTCCGGCGGGTCGCCCCCGACGCGCCTCGCTAGGGCCGGCGCCGCTCGCCCGGGCGATAGCCGGGCTCGATCCACAGGGAGCGCTCAAAGGCGGGGTAATAGCCAAGATCCTCGTACAGGCGCATCGCCGCGCTGTTGTCCGGCGCCACGGCGAGCCACACCAGGCGCGCTCCGGCGGCAAGGCCCGCACGCGTCGCCACGGCGGTGACCAGCCGACCGTACCCGCGCCGGCGAACCTCCGGCAGCACGCCAATGCTTGTCAACGACGCAAGGCCGGCGACCACCGTGAGTCGCGCGGTCGCAACGTACCGATCGGCCGCCGACACGAGGTACGCACGCCGCCCCGGCAGGCCCAGGCTCTTTCGCAACGACGGCAGGCGCCCAGCGGCCATGCCGGGAGGAATGCCGAAGACCTGGGCCTCGACGTCGACATAGTGGGAGGCGGCGGCTTCGCCTACCTGTTCGATCCGAAGCGCCGGACCGAGGTGCGGGATGGCGGGCGGCTCGCGCGCCCACAGCACGGCCTCCCGCTCGATCTCGACCAGCCCCCGCGCGCGCAGGATGCGCCCCAGATCCGTGGGCCGGCTGACGCCGTGCGCGAAGGCGAAGGCGGCGGTTCGCCCCTCGCTGTGGAAGCCGCGCGTCAGCTCCTCGAGGCGGGCGCGTGCGGCGTCTGCCGAGGCGAACCGCAGCACGGCCGCGCGGCTGTAGCCGATCGCACCCGGCGGCCCCGCAGCGCGCACGATCCACGCGTCACCGTCGTCGCGAATCTCGACGACGCCAGGCTGGATCGCCTCGTAAGCATTCCGCTCGATGGCATCGAGCTCAGAGGCGGGGAGCGACTCTGGCTTCGGGCGGGCGGCCATCTGGGCGGGCATTCTGCCATACGGCCTGCTAAACCGGTTTGCTAAACTGATCGAGCCGGGGCTTGACTCCGTCCCGGTGCGCGGAGGAGCGCTCCATTGGCTGGCTGTCGCCGAGCGAGGATCGCAGACGTCGCCCGTGAGGCCGGGGTGAGCAAGGCGGCCGTGTCGTTCGCCTTCAACAGCCCCGAGCGACTGAGCGGGAAGACCGTGGCGCGGATCAGGGGGGTGGCCACCACCCTTGGCTACCGCCCGCATCCCGTCGCGCGGATGCTCACAGCGCGTCAGACCAGCACGGTCGGGATCCTGACGCCGCAGTCGCTCAGCGACGTCTTCGCTAACCCGTTCTTCGCGCTCTTCTCCGAGGGGGTCGCGGGAGTGACAGAGGAACGCGGCTTCGGGTTGCTGTTCATCTCCCCGCTGCATGGCTCGCTCGAGCGGGCCCTGGCGCGCGCGACGGTCGATGGGGTCGTGGTCGTCGGCCTCGACGAGGGGCACCCCGAGGTCATGGCGATACGCCGGGCAGGCCTCCCGATGGTCATCGTCGACGCCGCGGCCTGGGAGGAACACGGGGCCGTGGGCGTCGACGACCAGGGCGGCGCCCGTGCCGCGGCGGAGCACCTCATCGCGCTGGGGCATCGCGATGTCCTGGTGATCAGCATCGGCCCGGCCCAACCCGGCCCGGCGCTGTCAGCGGGGGGGATCGTCGGGCGCCGACTGCAGGGGTACCAGGAGGCCCTTGAGACGGCCGGGATCGACCTCACGGCAGGCCGCATCGTTGCCGCGAGAGCGAGCTTCGAAGGGGGCGAGCAGGCCTTCCTGGCAGCCTGGGCGGACGGTCTGCGCCCGACCGGCGTCCTGGTGATGAGCGATGCGATCGCCATCGGTGTGCTCCAGGCGGCACGACATCTCGGCCTGCGAGTACCGGCAGACCTGAGCGTGGTCGGGTTCGACGATCTCCCGATCAGCCGGTTCACGGATCCGCCCCTCACCACGGTGCATCAGCCGGTCCGGCTCAAGGGCGAGGAGGCGGCGCGCCTGCTCCTCTCGAGGCTCTCCGGCGTCCCCGCGGGACCGACGTCGCACCGCGTCTTCGGGACCCACCTCGTCGTGCGTCGCTCCACCGCGGCGCCGGGCGCCCGGGCATAGGGGAGCGCGGGGTGGCGATCGCAACGCCCGCCTGGGTCCGTGACGCCGTCTTCTACCAGATCTTCCCGGATCGCTTCGCGCGGAGCGAGCGGGTCGTGCCCCCCGGGCCATACGAGCCCTGGGACTCACCTCCGACTCGGCATGGCTTCAAGGGCGGCGACCTCTACGGGATCGCCGAGCGCCTCGACTATCTCGCCGACCTGGGGGTCACAGCCCTCTACCTCAACCCGATCTTCAGCTCCGCCTCCAACCATCGCTACCACACGTTCGACTACTTCGAGGTGGATCCGCTGCTCGGCGGCGACCAGGCTCTCGACGAGCTTCTCCACGCCGCTCATGGACGCGGGATGCGGGTCATCCTGGACGGCGCCTTCAACCACAGCGGCCGCGGCTTCTGGCCCTTCCACCACGTCCTGGAGACGGGCGGAGCGTCGCCGTACCGAGAGTGGTTCTACCTCGACGAGGGGGTCCTGCACTCCAGCCGACGCGTCAATGCCTACCCGTCGCCGTCCGAAGCCGAGGCCATCGCGGGCGAGGCCGCCACGACGGCGGGGCCGCCGGGTTCGGCATCGCGACGGATCCTCGGCTATGAGGCCTGGTGGGACCTCCCGGCGCTCCCCAAGCTCAACGTCGCGCATCCGGCGATGCGCGAGTACCTCCTTCGCGCAGCGGAGCACTGGGTGGGAAGGGGCATCGACGGCTGGCGCCTCGACGTCCCGGAAGAGATCGCCGACGTGGAGTTCTGGCGCGAATTCCGCCAGCGCGTGAAGGCGCTCGACCCGGACGCGTACATCGTGGCCGAGATCTGGCACGTCGCTCCCGACCGCCTTGCCGGCGACCAGTTCGACGCGACGATGAACTACCCGCTTGGGGAGGCGATCCTCGGATTCGTCGGAGCGGGTCGTCTCGACCAGGATGTCATCGGCGAGCACGGGACCTACTCGGCCGCGGTCCGGCCGCTGGACGGTCCGGCCTTTGCGCGCCGGCTGGAGGAGCTCCTCGGCGTCTACGACCCTGCGGTCACGGCCGTCCAGTTGAATCTCATCGGCAGCCACGACTTGCCCCGCTTCGTGACGATGTGCGGCGGGGATCGCACGGCCCTGCGTCTGGCGACCCTCATCCAGATGACCCTGCCGGGCGCACCATGCGTGTACTACGGCGATGAGATCGGGCTCGAGGGTCGCATCGACCCCGGTTGCCGGGGGGCGTTCCCGTGGGCGCGGGAGCGGTGGGACGAAGGGCTCCGCGAGTCCGTCCGTCGGGCCATCGCGCTGCGCCAGGCCAGCCCGGCGCTCCGACGGGGGGCCCTTCGCCTCGTCGCGGCCGACGCAGCCACCGTCGCCTATAGCCGCTCCGAGGGCAGCGAGTGGACCCTCGTGGTCGTCAACGCCGGGGATGCGGCGCTCCGGCTCCAACTCGCCGTGCCGGAGGTCAGCGGACGGCTGCTCGAGACGGTGGCTGCTTTCGGTGAAAGCGAGGGGGTGGCGATCTCGGCCGTGGTCGACGGGAACGGCTCGGCCGTGATGGAAGCCCCGGCCCGCAGCGGCATGGTCCTGCGGTAGCGCCTCAGGTCCTGCGGTGGCGTTCAGCGCGGCGACCGCCCGACGGCAAGCGGGTCAGCCCGTGCGCGCCGCCGCTGACGCCGTCGTTAGCCGAGGACGGATCTCCCGGTCGAAGCGCTCCATGGCGGCCACCACGCGTTCGGCTCTCACCTCCCCGAACGCCACGAGCAGGTGCTCGACGCCCAGCTCCAGGAAGCCGCGCAGCTCCGCCACGACGGCCTCGTCGTCGCCCGCGACCGTGTAGCCGGAGGTCGACGCCGGCTCATCGAACCGGACCACCACGCGGGCGCTCAATGCCGGCATCGGGCGGCCGGCGGCCTCGGCCCCGGCACGTAGGACGGGGATCCGCCGGGCGAACACGTCGGGCGGGGTCGCGGAGGACTGGTACACATCCGCCAGGCGCCCGGCGCGCCGCACGGCCGGCTCGCTGCGCGCGCCGATCCAGATCGGCGGGCCACCGGGCTGGACGGGAAGCGGCCCGAAGGCGAAGTCGTGGAACGTGAAGAAGCGGCCTTCGAACGGCTCAGTCGACCCGGACCACAGGTGGCGCCACACCCGGATGGTCTCGCCGAGATAGGCGCCGCGCTGGTGGAACCGCTCGGCCACGCCGAGGTTCGCGAACTCGGCCTCGTTCCACCCGATCCCCACCCCGGCGATGAGCCGGCCGCCTGACAGGACGTCGATCGTCGCCAGCTCCTTGGCCAGGAGGACGGCGTTGCGCATCGGCACGACGATGACCGAGGTCCCGAGGAGCAGCCGCTCGGTCCGCGCGGCGAGGTACGCGACGGTCGCGAGCGCCTCCAGGACGTCACCGTACTGGTGGGCTGCGGCGTGGGGCACGAGCACGTGGTCGGTCGTCATGGCCGAGTGCCAGCCCAGCCGTTCGGCTGCCTCGGCCGCCGCTTCGATCGCTTCGGCGTTGGCGCCCGGCAGGAAGTTGGGAAGCGCGATCCCGAGCTTGAGGTCGTCCATGCCCGGAGATGGTAGCCCGCGTTGGGCAGCTCGCCCGGCCCCGGACGCCGGCTAGGGCGCCCCGAACAGGATCCGTCTCACCACGTGGATGGGCGGCGTGCCTTGCGAAAGCACCGCGGCGAGGTGCTGCGGATACGAGAACCCGGGCGTGTCCCCCATCCCGCCCACGACGCGCGGCTCCGGCAGCGGTCCGTCATGACCGGCCGCGCGGGCGGCCCGCCGCCGGGCCTCGAGCTCGAGGTCCCACATCTCGGCCGACCCGACGAAGTACGTCGATAGCTGGGTGGACGTCAGACGCGCCCTATCCCACTTCGCGCGCGCCTCGTGTTCCTCCTGGAACCCTTCCTCGATCATGAGGCGCAGCGCTTCTGCTTCGTCGATCGGCTCGCCGGCGCCGCCGTGGATGCGCACGTCGAGGATCACGTTGATGACCGCGCGGAGATAGAACTTCCAGTGGGTAAGGAGAAGGCCGAGGTCGTCACCGGCGTAGCCGAGGTCCATCAGCACCTGGGTGACGTAGACCGCCCATCCCTCCGCGAAGAGACCGCTCGCGAACACCGCCCGAGCGAGGGAGCCGTGCCGGTTGGCGTACCACAGCTGGAGGTAGTGGCCCGGGATCGTCTCGTGCACGCACAGCACCTTGAGCATCCGGTCGTTCTGCTCCCGCAGGAGCGACTCGACCTGCTCGGGCGGCGCATCGTCGGACGGGGGTGTGAACCCGAAGAAGCTCTTCTGGCCGCGCTCGAGCGGCCCCGGCGCGTCGAGGTAGCCGCCACCGAGAGAGCGCAGGAACAGCGGCGTCCAGATGATCTCGAGGGGCTCGTCTGGCGCTTCGAGGAGACCACGCTCGGTGATGAAGCGGTCGAGCGCGGCGGTCTCCTGCCGGCATCGTTCGAGGATCTCTTCTACGGCGGGGTGTCGGGCGGCGACCGCGTCGAGTGCCGCGCCGACGATCTCGCCCTCGGCGGCCTCGGGAGAGCCCGCGCTGGCTTCTGTGGGCATCGGCCGGTCAGCCATCCAGGCCGGCCACATCGCGCGGGCCAGGCGCACCATCTCGGCGCGGATGCGTGCGTGCTCGCTCTGGGCGCGCACGAGGAGCTCCTCCGGGCCGAGGTCGCTGCGCAGCGCCCAGCGGAGCTTGCGCGCGTAGAGGTCCCTGCCCAGGCGGCCGTCCCCTTCCGCCCGCGGACGAACCTCCCGGTCAAGATGCCGTCGAAAGGCCTCAACAGCCTCCCTGGCCGCGGGCCCCGCCGCGTCGACGCGGGCGAGAGCAACCGCCAAGCGAGGGTCCGGTCCCTCCGTGAGCACCGACCGCGCCTCGGTCCGCGCCTGCTCGACGAGCTCCATGATGCCGTCGAGCTGGCCGAGCGCGGTGTCGAGATGAAGGAGCGATACGGGTCGGTCGGGCAGGCCGGTGAGGTTCGCCTGGGCGGCGCGGAACAGGGCCGGCAAGCCCTCCACGCGTCCCGAGAACGAGGTCATGCGGTCAGCCAGAGGCGAGAAGTCGCGGGCCAGCACGGTGAAGAGGCCGCCGCCCGCGAGGTAGACGTAGCCGAGAGGGTTCCAGCGCTCCTCGGCCATCTCCTCGAGCTCGAAGAGCATGTGGTCGATCTCCTCCACGAGGAGGTCCCGGTCGACCCGATCGTCGGGCTCGAGCTCGCCGGTCTCCACCTCCGAGAAGCGCCTTCGCCACGCGCGTAAGGCCCCTGCAAGGGCCGCCAGGCCCCCGTCGCTGACGTCGGGCCAGCGGTCGTCGAAGCGATGATCCCCCATGCCCGTCGCGAAGACGGGCTGGTGGCGGAACAGCTCGCCCAGGAACTGCTCGACCAGCGGGCGCAGCTCGATCACGTCCCCACCCGTGTTTGCAGGCCGGGGGGCGGTCAGCCGGCCGCGGGGTCGAGCGGGCCGATGAGCCGATCCACGAACAGTTGCTCCAGCGCCCGGTGGGGGACGCCGGCCAGCCACGCGTCGACGAAGGCGTCGATGCGCCCTTCGCGGACCGCGTACAGGCGAAGCTGCGACGTCATGGCGACCTCCGCCGCGATTGTCCCATGGGGGGTCTACGATCTGCCCCGTGCCTGATGTCCCCGCCGATGTGCTCATCGTCAACGGCCGGGTCTTCGTGGGCGGCGATCCGCGCCGCCCGGAGGCACTCCCCGCGGGCAGCCGCGACGGGCCTCCGCCGGAGGGCACACCCGATGCCGTCGCGCTCCGCAGGGGTCGGGTTGCTTGGGTCGGACGCGGGACCGATGCGCGGGCGTGGCGCAGCCCGGCGACCGAGGTCGTCGACGCTCGGCAGGGCCTGATCGCCCCTGGCTTCGAGGACGCTCACCTGCACTTCCGGATGGGTGCCGTGAGCCTGCTCCAGGTCGACCTCCAGCCGGCCGAGTCGGTCGCCGACTTGCGGGGCATCCTGGACCGCTGGCAGCGATCCCACCCGGACGCCGAGTGGATCGTCGGGCGTGGGTGGCAGTACGGCGTGTTCCCGGGCGGCATGCCCGACCGGCATCTGCTCGACGAGCTCGTACCGGACCGGCCCGCCGTCCTCGAGTGCTTCGATGGTCACACCCACTGGCTCAACAGCGCCGCCCTTTCTCGCGCGGGCATCACCCGCGAGACGCCAGATCCGCCACGCGGGACCGTGGAGCGCGACCCGGCGACCGACGAGCCGACCGGGATCCTCAAGGAGTTCGCCCACGAGCTGCTCGAAGGCGTCGTCCCGCGCCCGACCGAGGACGAGACGCGTCGCGCCATACGCGACGCGATCGGCCTGGCCCAGCGGCACGGCCTCACGGCCGTCCAGGAAGCGTGGACCGAGGTCGACGACCTGCGCCGCTACGCGAGCCTGCGCGCCGCCGCACCGCTCGGATTGCGCTTCCGGATCGCCTTCGCCGCCGACCCCGTCGAATGGCACGGCGGGCTCGAGACCGGACGCCGCGCGTGGGCTGAACGGCTGGCCGCCTACGCCGCCGAGCTGGACGCCGTCGGCGCCGACGAGTGGCTGGCCGGCGGGATCGTCAAGGCTTTCGCCGACGGGGTGATCGAGTCGGGCACGGCCTGGATGCTCCGCCCGTACGAATCCTCGGGTGCGGCGTCGGGCGGCGGCGCCGCGACGACGGGGCGTCCGAACTGGACGGCCGAAGCGCTGACCGAGATGACGGCGATGGCCGTCGCACGCGGCTGGCAGGTGCAGATCCACGCCATCGGCGACGCGGCCATCCGCGCCGCTCTCGATGCGCACGAACACGCCGGCCGCGCCGGGGGGCAGCGTGGCCGTGTCGAGCACGTCGAATGGCCCGACCCGGCGGACGTGCCGCGCTTCGGAGCACTTGGCGTGATCGCCTCGATGCAGCCGTACCACGCCAATCCGGCGCCCTACTCCACAGCCGTCTGGGAGGGCCAGATCGGGCCCCGGACCGAGCATGGCTGGCCGTGGGCCTCGATCCTGCGCTCCGGCGGGCCGCTCGCCTTCGGGAGCGACTGGCCCGTCGCCCGCTTCGATCCACGCGTCCACCTCCACGCCGCCGTCACGCGCACCGACGCGCACGGCCACCCTTCAGGTGGCTGGCTCCCCGGGGAGCGGCTCTCGGTGGCGGAAGCGCTGGCCAGCTACACCTGGGGGAGCGCCTATGCGGCCGGCGCCGACGGGTCGCGCGGCGCCGTCGTCCCCGGACATGCGGCCGACCTGGTGATCCTCGATCGGGACCTCCTGGCTGAGGGTCCGAGCGCCATCGCGGGAACGGAGGTGCTCGCCACGATCTGCGGCGGGCGCATCGTGTACCGTGCGCCTTGACGCCGCGCCGGGGGGAGGGCCCCGGCCGGGACGCTCCCGCAGAGAGGGCCGCCGATGATCGACTTCATCGTCCGCGTCGGGATCAACACGGCAGCCGTGGTCGTGGCGGTGAAGGTCGTGCCCGAGATCAGCGCCCCGGAGGATCTCGTGAAGCTGCTCGGGATCGGGGTCATCCTGGGCGTCATCAACAGTTACATCCGGCCCATCGTGAAGGCCCTCGCCTTCCCGATCAGCCTCCTCACGCTCGGGCTCGTGGGCCTGGTCATCAACGCGGCGATGCTTCTGCTCGCCGCCTTCGTGTCCGACCAGCTGGAGCTCGGCTTCCTCATCGCGGGCTGGCCAGACGGTCCGTTCGCGCTCGACGTGGTCGTGTACGCCGTCGTCGCCGCTCTCGTCATCAGCGTCGTGTCGACGATCCTGGCCTTCTTCCTGGGTCAGAAGAGGATCTTCGGCCTGCGGGTCTGATGCCGAGGCCGCGAGCGCGGCCCGTGTAGGCTGTTCCCGCCATGGGTGAGCAGAGGACACCCGGTCAGGAACGTGGCCCCGCCCCCGGCCTGAGCTCGGCCCGGCTGGCCTTCCGTCAGCGCGCTCGTAACCGGCCCATCCTGTTCGACGGGGCGATGGGCACGCTCCTGTACAGCCGGGGGATCCCGCAGCGCGCCTGCCTCGACGAGCTGGTCGTCTCGCGGCCCGAGCTCATCGCCGCCATCCACCGCGAGTACCTCGAGGCGGGCGCCGACGCGATCAAGACGGCGGCCTTCGGGGCCAACAGGTTCCGCCTGGCGGCCTATGGGATCGCCGACCAGGCCGGGCGGCTCAATCGGCGCGCCGCTCAGCTGGCTCGCGAGGCCCGCGACGTGGCCGGTCGCGACGCCCTCGTGGCCGGCTCGATCGGTCCGCTCGGGACCCCCTTGAGCGGTCCGATCGGCAGGCCGGAGGCCGACGTCCGCGCAGCGTTCCGGGAGGCGATCGAGGGACTCCTCGAGGGAGGCGCCGACGTGCTCCTCTTCGAGACGCACAACGTGCTGGACGAGCTGCTCGCGGCGGTCGAGGAAGCGCGCGCGCTCACCGACATCCCGCTCATGGCCGAGATGACCTTCGGCGACGAGCTGGTCGCACTCGACGGGACCACGCCCGAGGCCGCGGCCGCGGCGCTGATCGCGGCCGATGTGGATGCCCTGGGGGTCAACTGCGGGGTGGGGCCCATCGGCTGCCTCGACGCCCTCGGGCGCATGAGCGTCCCCGCCGACGGCCCCCTGCGCTCGGTGATGCCCAACGCCGGATTGCCACAGCGCGCCGAGCGCGGCTTCGTGTACGCCGCGAGCGCCGGGTACTTCGGGGAGAGCGTCCGTCCCATGGTCGCCATGGAGGCCACGCTCATCGGCGGCTGCTGTGGGAGCACACCCGCCTACACCGCCGCGATGCGGGCCGCGCTCGATGCTCTCGCGACCCGTCCGGCCACACCGGCCAGGCGGATGATCGTCGGCGACGCGCGTCCGGTGGCTCTCGAGCGACCGCCCGTGGAGACGCTGCGCCCGCCGCCGACGGGGCTCGCCGACGCGCTCGCCGAAGGCCGCTTCGTGGTGAGCGTGGAGATCGATCCTCCACGCTCGATCCGCATCGAGCGCACGCTCGAGGCGGCCCGCTTGCTCAAGACGGCCGGCGTCGACCTCGTGAACATCAGCGACTCGCCGATGGCGCGCGTGCGCATGGGCTGCCTGGCCGTGGCCTTCGCGGTGCAGCACGAGATCGGCCTCGAGACGCTTGTCCACTTCACGACCCGCGACCGGAACGTCATGGCCCTCCAGTCGGAGCTCCTCGGCGCCCATGCGCTCGGCATCCGCAACGTCCTGGCGCTGACCGGGGATCCACCCCATGTCGGCGACTACCCGGGCGCGAGCGCGGTGTGGGAGGTCGACGCCGTCGGCCTGATCGCGATCCTGAAGGGCATGAACGGGGGTGAGGACGCGGCCGGACAGCCGATCGGCCAGCCGGCCGGCTTCACCATCGCCTGCGCCGTCGACCCGACCGCCGAGGACCTCGATCGGGAGCTCGACCGGCTGAGCGCGAAGATCGACGCTGGCGCCGACCTCGTGATGACGCAACCCCTCTACGAGGTGGCCCAGCTGGCGCGCTTCCAGGAGGGCGTGATCCGCCGCTACGGCCCGAGGGGCCTCCCTCGACCGCTCCTTCTCGGCATCCTTCCCCTGCACACCGCCCGCCACGCCGAGTTCCTCCATAACGAGGTGCCCGGGATCACCATCCCGGACGCGGTGCGCCGGGCCATGCACGACGCAGGCGAGCGGGGAGCGGAGGTGGGTCTGGAGATGGCCCGCGCGTTCCTCTTCGAGGTCATCGCGGAAGTGCAGGGGACCTATATCATGCCGAGCTTCGGGCGCTACGAGATGGCGGCCGAGCTGGTGCGCCGGATCCGCGCGGCCCAGCCGCTGGTCCTCGCCGGCGTCCCGGCCACCCGCGGCTGAGCGCTCGTCGATGCCTCGGCTGGGAGCGGCGGCGGTCATTGCGGCCGCCTTCGCGGTCCTCGCCCCGGCGATCCTCGCCGCAGGTCCGCCCTTCCCGCAACCGGTCGCAGGCCAGGTCGTCTACGACACGGCGGGCGCCTTCGACGACGCCTACGAAGCGGAGGCGACCAGGATCATCCGGGGCATCGAGGCACGCACGGGTGCCGAGGTGGTCGTCTACACCCAGGTCAAGCCGCAGGCCGACGGGGATGTCGTCTTCGCCGACGCGGTCGCGCTGGGTACACAGTGGGGGGTGGGACGGCGCGGGTTCGACGACGGACTCGTGATCCTCTTCGACCTCCAGGAGAACCTGAAGCACGGGCAGGTCGCGCTGGCCACCGGGGCCGGCTTCCGGGCGAGCTTCCTGAGCGACGCCGAGGCCCAGTCGATCATCGACGACGTCATGCGCCCGTACCTCGTCAACGGCGACCTCGACGGGGCGCTCCTCGCGGCGCTGGCAACGGTCGATGCGGCGGCGACCCCCGAGAGCGCGGCCCGGCTCCTCTTCTTCCGGCAGCTCAACGGGCTCCTCGGCTTCGGCGGCATCCTGGCCGGAGTGCTGCTCATCGGCTGGTGGCTGTGGAACTGGCTGCGTCACGGGCGCGACCCCGACTACCTCGACGATCCCTCGATCTACATGCCGGCGCCGCCGCCGGGCCTCACCCCCGCCACGGCCGCCCTCATCCTCGATGGGCGCTCGACTCGGCGCGCCCTGACCACGGCGATGCTCGACCTGGCCAGCCACGGCGAGCTGCGCTTCGAAGAGGAGCCCGCCCTGCCGTTGATGCGCCACCCCGTCACCGTGCGGATCGAGCATCGCGATGACGGCGACGATCCCGCGCTCGTGCGCATGCGGCGGCGCCCCCTGGGCAGCGGCGAACAGCTCGCCCTGCGCCTGCTGACCGACGAGGCCGACACCGACCAGAGCCTGGACAAGGAGCGCCTGGCCAAGTTCGCAAAGAAGGTCTCCGAGGTCTACGACCGACTCGAGGCGGGAGCGGTGCAGGCCGGCTGGTTCGCCCGGGCGCCCAAGTCGGTCATCCTCCGCTGGGCGGCGCTGGGTGGGACCGAGCTGGTCGCGGCCCTTGTCCTCTTCGTCGTCGGGATGAACCTGCCCAGCGACGGGCTGGTCGCGGCTGCGCCGGCAGTCGCGATCGCCGGCGTGGTGACCCTGGGCGGGTCCCGTTGGATGCCCGCGGTCACCCGCTCGGGGGCGATGATCCGGGCCATGCTGTACGCCTACCGGCGGACGCTCCACGGAACGATGGAGCAGGCGCGCTCGCTCCGGCAGGTCGTCGACAGCGGCGCGCTCCCGTGGCTCGAGGCGCCCGACCAGGCGCTCGTGTGGGGCGTGGCGCTCGGACTTCACCGGGATGTGGAACGCGTCCTCGCGCGGAGCCTCGAGGACCTTCGGCGCGATGGTGAGGCGGGCGAGGCCTGGCTCCCCGCGTGGTACGTCTCGTCGGGCGGCGGGACCTGGCAGGCTGGTTCGAGCGGCGGGCCCGGCGGCATCGGGGGCCTGGCCCCCGGACTGTTCTCCTCATCGGCGGTCCCGAACTTCGCGGGCATGGTCGCGGCCGTCGGGACGATCGGAGCGGCGTCGTCCGGCGGGGACGGAGGCGGCGGCGGATTCGGCGGAGGTGGTGGCTTCGGCGGGGGCGGCGGCGGGGGCGGCGCGAGCGGCGGCTTCTGAGGCTACACTCGGGCCATGGGCGCCGGGGACACGATGGAGATCTTCTTCGAGCGCCTGAACGCGGGCGACCGCGACGGCGCCGTGACCCTCCTCGACCCACGCACGGAGATGCGCGTCCACGTCGGGGGTGGCGTGCGCACGCTGCGCGGGGCGGAGGAGGTCGGAGGTTGGTTCCTCCGCGCCGACAAGGGCCTCCGCATGATCCCGGGCGCCGCCCGGGATACCGGTCCGAACTACGAGTGCGACCTGCTCGTGCTGCGCCCCGGCGCGCCATCGCAGCATCTCGACGCCACGTTCCGCGTGGAGACGGGCAAGATCACGGCCATCAACCTTTCGCCCCGGTAGGGCACGTTCGCCGCGTCACGGCGCCGCGGTCCCGCTCGGCGAGGCACCCGGGGAGGGTGCCGGGGTCGGGATGGTGAGCTGATCGCCGACGTTGATCCTGTTCGGGTCGCTGAGCTGAGGATTGGCCGCGAGGAGCTCGTCGAGTCCGACGTCGAACTGCTTCGCGATCTTCGACAGGGTGTCCCCTGAACGCACGACGTAGACGAGCGGCTTGGGGGCCGGCGTGAGGGTCGGGGCCCCGGGGGTCGCGGTCGCACCGCGCGTCGGGGAGGCGGGCGAGCTCGGCGAGGACGAGTTGCCCCCGAACATGCCGGTGATGACGCTTGGCAGCAGGAAGACCGCGAGGGCCGCGACGGCGAGGATGATCAACCCGGCCAGGACAGGGGGGAACCGTCTCGATCGGTCGAGCCGCGGGTAGTCCCTGCGCGGCCGGGGGCGGTCCCAGTCGGGTACGCGTGCCGGCGCCGCCAGCGCCGAGGCCTCCGCGAAGGCCTCGTGGCCCTGCCCGGCAACCTCGTCGCTTCCCGGCACGACGGGGCCATCCGCGCCTGCCGCGACGAGGTCGCCCTCCGACCCATCGAGCCCTCGGGGGCTGCCCGTCTCGCCGCCCAGCGCCGCCTCGGCCTCATCGAAGAATCCGCTCGTTGCCGCCATGGTCGGCACGGCCTCGTCCGCCACCTGCGCGGCCTCGCGGTTGGCCCAGTCCTGGAACGTGGGGCAGGAGGTGAAGCCCGGGCTCAGGCAGAAGCGCGTCTGGTGGGCGAGCGCGCGCGACGCAGGTCGGGGCTCCGCATAGCAGCGGTGCCGATGATCGGGCCGCACGGCGCGGAGATCGCGCTCATCGGCGAAGGCGACGAAGGGGCAGGCCGTCGGCAGCCCCGCGCCCCGATCGGCCTCGAAGGTCATCGGCCGTCAGGGTAGCACCCGTCCGAGCCTAGAATGTCGCGTCGCTCGAGGGAGCTCGCGGAGTGTGAGGGGAGGTTCTCGATGTCGCCCGAAGTCCTCGTCGTGGTGCGCTGGACTCACCTTGTCGCCGGGATCACGTGGATCGGCCTGCTCTACTGGTTCAACCTGGTCAACTTCCCGTTCGCCAAGACACTCGACGCGGCGACGCGGCCGGTGGTGGTCCCCCCACTCCTGACCCGGGCACTCTTCTGGTTCCGCCACTCTGCGTGGGTGACGGTGCTGGCTGGTCTGGTGCTGATCTACGGTACCTACTGGGCCAACGGTGACCTCGTGACGGGCAACAGCGCGAAGACGATCTTCTCGGGGATGGCCCTCGGCCTCGTCATGCTCTTCAACGTGTGGATGATCATCTGGCCGAACCAGCGCCGCATCATCGGCGCGTTGACCTCGGGGGCCGCTCCGGACCCGAGCTGGGGGCGCAACGCCCTCTACGCCTCGCGTGCGAACGTGACCCTCTCGTTCCCGATGCTCTTCTTCATGGCCTCGGCAAGCCACTTCCCGCTCGACTGGCCGCAGATCGCGGCGGTGACCGTGGTCGCTGGGGCCATCGGGCTGGGGATCGTCCTGTACGTCCAGAAGTGGGCCGCCGCCAGGTTCTGACCTGGGCAGGGACCGCACAGCGATCCGCTGAGGTCGGTGGACGCGTGCCCCGCCGTGCGCCGCAGGCTCATGGCTAACGATCGTGCTGACTCATCAGGACGCTCACCCGCCTCCATGACAGGCTTGGGCATCTCAGTCGAGCGCAAGACCCATTTCGGGTCCGAGGTCTACCCTGAGACCGACCGGAACAGACCGCTGGAGG
>Ga0209619_10001094_pt1 | contig 19656 bp, 19 predicted proteins | sample Rifsed16ft3_FD_184011 | JGI IMG/M metagenome (GOLD analysis project Ga0209619, IMG submission 184011) | Soil microbial communities from Rifle, Colorado, USA - sediment 16ft 3 (version 2) | ecosystem: Environmental > Terrestrial > Deep subsurface > Rock core/Sediment | place: Rifle, Colorado... | reverse complement strand
GGCGGCGATCGTGGAGGTACTTTCTGAGGTAGATTACGTCATCGTGATGTCCGTTCATCCGGGATTCGCCGGCCAAGCGTTCATTCCCGGGAGTTTCGGTCGCTTAGAGCAACTCCGTGCGCTCGTGCAAGCCCGGAAACTGGCGGTGGAAATCGCGATCGACGGCGGTATGGCAGTCGACAACATACGCCAGGCGGTGAAGTCGGGAGCGGACGTGGTGGTCTCCGGATCCGCCATCTTTGCCGGCGGAGACCCGGCGGCCAGGGTAGGCGAGATGCTGAAAGCAGCCGGTGCCAACGGCCGGTGATCCCGCATCGCCCGTGCCTCAAAACACCTGCCAACTCCGCGTTCGTTACGGCGAAACGGACCAGATGCGGGTCGCTTACTATGCTCATTACCTCAACTGGTTCGAGGTCGGTCGATCCAGTCTGTTGCGTGAGCTGGGCATGAGCTACCGGGACATCGAGCGGGAAGCGATATTCCTCCCGGTGGTGGAATCGCACTGCCGATACCTCAAGCCGGCTCGTTACGACGATCTACTGCGCATCACCACCCGAGTATCCCGGCCCAAGGGAGCCCGGCTGCTCTTCGAGTACGAGATCCACCGTGTGCCAGACCAAGAGTTGCTGGCCACCGGCAACACCGTGCACGTAGCGGTGGATGATCGCGGAAAACCCCGTCGTTTGCCGGAGCGCCTCTCGAGGCTGATTCGGTGACGGCACTAGTCACCGGAGTCGCCGGCTTCATCGGCTCCCACCTTGCCGAGGCCCTCGTCGATCGGGGCGAGGAGGTGATCGGTGTGGACTCCTTCCTCGACTACTATTCTCGGGAGTTGAAGGAGGCCAATCTTGCCTTGCTCGTCGAATCGCCCCGCTTCACCCTCATCGAGAAACCTCTGCAGCACATGGACCTCGAGGTCTTATTGGCGAGAGTCGAGGTGGTCTACCATCTGGCGGCACAGGCGGGGGTACGAGCCAGTTGGGGCAAAGACTTCTCGATCTACACCGACAACAACATCCTGGCCACCCAGCGCCTTCTCGAAGCGGCGGTGCGCCGGCCTCCTACCGCCTTCGTTTACGCCTCCTCGTCCTCCGTCTACGGCGACGTGACGGAGCTGCCCATGCGGGAGTCGAGCCCGCTCAATCCGGTCTCACCCTACGGCGTCTCCAAGCTTGCCGTAGAGAAGCTCTGCTATCTGTACTCGGCGAACCACGCGGTGCCTACCGTGGGGCTTCGCTACTTCACGGTATACGGTCCTCGCCAGCGCCCCGACATGGCGTTTCATCGTCTCTTCCGCAGAGCCCGCGATGGCGAGGAGTTTCCGCTTTTCGGCGACGGCCTCCAGACCCGCGACTTCACCTACGTGAGTGACGCGGTACAGGCCACCCTGGCGGCCGCGGACCGAGGCCGACCGGGGAGCGTTTACAACATTGGGGGCGGGGCGCGAGTCTCTCTCCTCGAGGTTTTTCGAGAGGTCGAGAGCATCACCGGGGTGAAACTGCGCTTGCGCCGGGAGCCCGCTCAAAAGGGAGACATGCGGGACACCTTCGCCGACACCACCGCCGCCCTTACGGATCTCGACTATCGAGCCAGGGTCGGCCTGCGCCAGGGGCTAGAAGCGGAGTGGAACTGGCTCAAGACGCCCGTGGCGCGGCCTGGGCTATAATGCGATTTTTGCGGCGGCTGAGGACGCTAACGGCTAAGCTGCTCGAATTGCGTGGTTTGTTTGCACGAGCTGCAAGGGACTGAGAGTGAGAACCGGGACTTCCATCATCATGTCATCACTTCTGCTCCTGACCTTTGCCTGCGGAGGCAAGACCAACATACCGGACTCCGCTGGCGAGGGAGGAGACCAGATGCTGCTGCAGCTCGGCCAGCAGCAGTTGGAAGCGGAGCATTGGGAGGACGCGCGCGGTTTCTTTCAGCAGCTGGTCGACACCTTCCCGAGGAGCCAGTACGTTGGAGACGCCCGCATCGGCATCGCCGACACGTATTACTATCAAAGAGGCGCCGGGAACCTGGTGCTGGCCATTGCCGAGTACCGCGACGTCCTGACCTTCTTCCCCAACCACCCGCGCGCCGACTACGTTCAATATCAGATCGCTCTTGCCTACTACCAGCAGAGGCACAATGCGGATCGTGACCAGGATCCGACCCGAACCGCGGTCGAGGAGATCGAGAAGCTCATCGAGCTCTACCCCAATAGCCCCTATGCCGAGACCGGCCGGGAGCTCCTCCGAGACTGCACCGAGCTGCTGGCCGAGCACGAGTTTCGGGTGGGAGAGTTCTATTTGAAAGTTCGAAAGCACTGCGAAGGCTCCATCGCCCGGCTCAAGGGGGTCATGGAGAACTACCCCACTTACAGTGGAGCGGATAAGGTCTACTTCAACTTGGCGGAGGCGCTCACCCTCTGCGGTAGTCCTGCGGAGGCCATGCCCTATTACAAACAGCTCATCGACAACTATCCCGGCAGCGAGTTCAAGGAGGCGGCGGAGGAGCGACTGGGAGCCCTCCAAGCCAAAGCCAACGAAGCTCTGATTGTTTCACCACCCTAACGACCAGCAAGGCGCCTCCCGGAAGCGCATGCGCGACCGACGTGGTTTCTGAATCTGTTTCACCGCGCTGACGACCGGCAAGCCACCCGCAGGGAGGCGCCTGTGTTTTCTGAAATTCCTTCACCGCGCTAACGACCCGGAAGAGTCGAATGACCCCACTTCCGGGAGCCTCAACAGCCTTCGCGGGACGGGCGGTTGCCCTCAAGTAGAACTTTAAGGTTTCCGGGAAATACCTCTTGACACCAGCGAGATCCTACTGGTAACTTATTAAGCAAGATTCGGTTCCAATCCCAGTGGAGGTATGTCGTGAGGACACGAGCGTCGAGGGTTGGTGTTTGGTGCATGGCGGTCTTGGTGAGCGGCGCGCTGGCCTCTGCGCAGCAGTCTCCCGATCAGATCCAGCCAGGAGGTGTCGTCATCCCTCCTCACTGGTCTCCCTACCAGGCCCCTACTTCCTACCCTGAGGGCACTCGACTTCACATCATCGTTCGGGGCGACACGCTCTGGGACCTGGCCAACACCTATTTACAGAACCCTTTTCTGTGGCCGCAGCTCTGGGACGCCAACCGCTACATCACCGACCCTCACTGGATCTATCCGGGCGACCCCCTGGTGATCCCTGACCTGGACGTTCTCCGTGCCGCCGGAGAGGAGCCGGGCGCAGCCGGACCCGGTGAAGAAGGTGAAGAAGGTGAAGAAGGTGAGGGAGTGGGCGAGGGAGGTGCGGGCGGCGTCGCCGGTGCGACCGGTCCCAGCCTCTACCCGGTGTCGGAAGAGGATACCATCCAGTGCGCGGCGTTCATTGGCGAACAGGAAGAGGAAGGATTCCGTATTTTCGAAAGCGAGAACGGTTTCACCATCAAGGTGGCGGCCAGTATCGGCGACATCGTCTATCTGAATCGCGGCAGTAACGACGGAATCCAAGCCGGCGCGCAGTACTACGCCCGCGACCGGGTGCGCCAGGTGGGTGGCCACGGGTGGCTCATCAACACCACGGGTTGGCTCACCGTTCTAGCAGCGCAGGAAGAGACCGCCACCGCAGAAATCACCCACTCCTGCCGTGACATCCTGAACGAATCCTATCTAGTTCCCTTCGAGCCGGTGCCCGTCCCGCTGGTACCGTACCAGGATCCGGTCGACCGCCTGACTGCAGAAACCGGACGGGACCGGGGCACCATCATTGCCTCCATCGACGATGTCGTCGAGTTGGGAGCCGTCGCCACCGGCCATCTGGTGAGCATCGATGTAGGCGAGGAGGATGGGATCATCCCGGGATCCATCTTTACCGTCTTCCGCTACAACCACCCCGACGCCCCACGGAAGGTTCTGGGAGAGCTGGCGGTTCTGACCGTGCATCCTCGAACCTCCACCGCTAAGATCACATTCAGCTACGACTACATGCTCCAAGGCGATTTGGTCGAGGCGAAGTAGCATCCGTCCCGGTGTCAACCGGCCCGGGTTATCTTTAGTCGTGCCGGCGCAAGCCGGTCTCCTCGGTTCACGTAGGCTCGGGACTGTCCTCTTCTGACCGGGACGGTCAAGACCACGTCTCCCGGAACCAGCTCCCGAACCAGGGTCGGCGCCAGGCGGCGGAGCTCGGGCGGAGACAAGACGATGCCCACCGCCTCCAACCCGAGGCGGGAGCGAAAGCGTTGGTCCACCAGATCCTTCCACTTACCCCGAGGGGCGGGATCGAAGCAGAGTGCATCCACCCATCCCGGCCTCTGGGCGCCCAGAAGAATGCCCCGCCCTTCTGCCATCGCTCCCAAAGCGCCCGGGCCAAGATAAACCACCGGAGATGACTCGATGAGCCGGAAACGACGGGAGTCTCGAGGAGGAGATTTCCGCGTTCGAGAGGGAGCCCTCGCCTTGCGCCTCATGCGCGGCTGCGGCTGGGAAGCTGTCGCGCTACCTTCTTGTAGAATTTGAGGAAGTAATCTGCCCCCGAGATCAGGGCCAGGGCCACGGTAATCCAAAGGGCGATCTTTCCAAGAACGTAGAACGGCCCCAAAAAGCGTTGGCCCAGAATCAATAGCAAGATGGTCACCACTTGGGTCAGCATCTTGCCTTTGCCCAGGGCGCTGGCGGGAATGGTGATCCCTTGGGCAATGGCGATGCTCCGGAGCCCCATGACCGCAAACTCCCTCCCCACGATCACCACCACCATCCAAGCGGGGGCGAGCTGGATTTGTACCAAGCTGATGAAGGCCGCGGAAGTGAGGATCTTGTCGGCCATGGGATCCAGCATGATCCCGAGCGTCGTCACCTGCCCTCGCCGACGCGCCACATAACCGTCCAGCCAGTCGGTGAGGGCGGCCACCGCCACGATGAGCCCCCCGAATATCTGCCAGCCCTCGGTGCGGGTGAGCAAGACGACGACCAGCAAGGGCACCAGAAAGATCCGACCCAGGCTCAGGCCGTTCGGCAAGTTGGGAAGCGTCATGACTCCGGAGACTGCCCTCCCGATGTGGGGAGGCTCAGATTTTCAAGACTTTGTCTGAACGAATATGCTTGGTCGCGTTGCGCGTGTCGATCAGCAAGGGTGCCCGCGTCACGATGTTCTCCATATCGAACGAACTGTGCTCGGTCACCACCACCGCGCAATCCGTCGAGCTCAGGGCGTCTTCGAGCTCGACGGAGCGATAGACCCTTCCATCTAGCTCCAGCTCCGCCACCAGCGGGTCATGATAGCTTACTTGAGCGCCCTTCTGCTGCAGGATGCGGAAAATGTCGAGACCGGGTGACTCCCGTATGTCTTCATTATCCTTCTTATAGGACATGCCCAGGATCAGGATGCGAGAGCCCCTCACGCTCCTTTGTCGTTCGTTCAGAGCGTCCTGGATCTTGTTGACCACGTAGTAAGGCATGGCGGAATTGATTTCCCCGGCCAGCTCGATGAAGCGAGCACGATAGTTCAGCGTCTTGAGCTTCCAAGACAGATAGAAAGGATCGATAGGGATGCAATGACCGCCCAATCCCGGGCCGGGATAGAAGGGCATGAATCCGAAGGGCTTGGTGGCCGCCGCGTCGATCACTTCCCAGACATCCACCCCCAGGCGATCGCACATCAGCGCCACCTCGTTGACCAGGCCGATGTTGACGCTACGGAAGGTATTCTCCAAGAGCTTCACCATCTCCGCGGTTCGGGTCGACGACACCGGTATGACTTTGTCGACGGCGTGGGAATAAAGCGCGCACGCTACTTCCAAGCAGTTCGGCGTCATCGCCCCTAGGATCTTAGGCGTGTTACGGGTGTTCCACTTCGCATTGCCGGGGTCGACTCGCTCCGGAGAAAAAGCGAGAAAGAAACCCTCCCCTACCTCGAGGCCGCTCTCTTCCAGCTTGGGGAGTATCAGTTCTTCCGTCGTGCCGGGATAGGTCGTGCTCTCCAGCACAATCAGTTGCCCACGCCGCAGTCTCTTGGCGATCTCGGTGCTGGCATTGATCACCAAAGACAGATCGGGGTCCTTGGTCTTGGACAAGGGAGTCGGAACGCAGATGATCACCGCGTCCTGGTCCGCCAGCACGTCGAAGTCGCTGCTGGCGGAGAGAGTGCCCTCCTCGACCAATCTGGACACCGCCGTCGCGGGGACGTCGCGAACGTAGGACTTGCCGTTACGGATCGCCTCCACCTTGCTTCCGTCGATATCGACACCCACCACGCGGATTCCAGCGCTGGCGAACTCCACGGAGAGGGGAAGACCGACGTAGCCTAAGCCCACGGTGGCTAGTTGGACCGTCTTGTCTGCAATCTTCTGCACGAGGGCCTGAGCCTTCATCCAATTCTCTCTCTTTAACAGCAAGTGGAGCGGCGCGAGTATCGCCTCGCCATCCGGACCGGTCAAACCTATACTATAGCATCAGAAGCGCTTATTGTCCCGATGCTTGAAGCCTTGGCGAGCGCGTGCTAGGATTCTCGCCGCTCATGAAAGCGGTCATTCTTGCCGGCGGCCAAGGTACCCGGCTTCGCCCGCTGACCCTGCACACGCCCAAGCCGATCGTTCCCATTCTCGATCGTCCCTTTCTCTCCTTCCAAATCGAGTTGTTACGCCAATCGGGAATCTCCGAGATCGTGCTCTCCCTTTCCTATCAGCCACGGCGGATCGAGAAGATCTTCGGCGACGGAAGCGATCTGGACGTCAAGATTCTCTACACCGTGGAGCCCGAGCCCTTGGGAACCGCGGGAGCGGTCAAGAAGGCGGAGCCCTTCCTGACCAGTCGCATCATCGTGTTGAACGGCGATGTCTTGAGCGACATCGACCTCTCGGCGGTTCTTGCCCAGCACGAGCAGACTCGAGCCAAAGCCACCATCGTGCTCACTCCCGTCGAGAACCCCTCCGCCTACGGTTTGGTGGAGGTCGAGTCCGACGGACGGGTGAGGCGTTTTCTGGAAAAACCGGGCTACGATGAGATAACGTGCGATACCATCAACGCCGGAATCTACGTTCTGGAGCAGGAGACACTCGCCCAAATCCCCGCCGGCAAGAACTACTCGTTCGAAAGAGGTCTGTTTCCTAATTTTCTTCGCGAGAGGATCCCCTTCTACGCCTACGTTCATCGCGGTTATTGGATCGATATCGGGACTCCCGAGAAGTACCTGAGGGCCCATCGAGACATCTTGAGTGGCGCAGCCAAGCTCCCGGGCTTCGAGACGAAACCGGGTGCCCTCTATATCGACGCCGACGCCTCGGTGGACAGCGCATCCAGAATCTCCGGTCCCGCCTTCATCGGAGCCGGTTCGACGGTGAAGCGCGGCGCACGCATCGATCCCTTCGCGGTCATCGGACAAAACTGCCGCATCGAGGAGGGTGCTACGGTAGCGGATTCCGTTCTCTGGTCGAACGTCCGAGTGAGCGAGGACGCCCGGGTTCAGGGCGCGCTGCTGGGCAAGAATACCCACATCGGAAGACACGCCTTGGTCGACCGCGGCACGGTCCTGGGGGATAAGTCGGTGGTGGCTGACTTCAGCCGGCTCAGCCACTCGGAGGGATGACCGCCTATGCCTGCCCTGCCCGTGGCACCCGGGATCTTTAAGGCCTACGACATCCGGGGGATCGTCCCCGGCGAGCTGGGGCCTCAGCTCGCCAGGCAGATCGGCCGAGCCTTCGTCGAGTATCTGGGAGCTCGGTCCATCGCCGTGGGTAGAGACATGCGGGACTCCTCACCCGAGCTGGCGCGGGCATTGTGCGCGGGCGCCATGGCAGGCGGAGCCAGAGTCTTCGACATCGGCATGACGACCACCGATATGGTCTACTTCGCGGTACCTCACTTCCATCTTTCTGGTGGCGCCATGGTGACAGCTTCCCATAATCCGAAACAGTACAACGGTTTCAAGCTGGTTCGCGAGGGTGCGCTGGCGCTCTCCGGCGACGACGGCATCAAGGAGATCAAGGAGTGGATTCTATCCGGTCGAAAACTACCGGATAGACCGGGCGGCACACGCACCGAGAAAGACGTTCTGCGCGACTACGTGGAACACGTCCGCGGGTTCATCGACCCCGGCGTTCTCCGCCCGTACCGCGTGGTCATGGACGCCGCCAACGGTATGGCCGGCGCGGTCGCCCCCGCCATCTTCGCGGATCTCCCCGTCCAGCGAGTCGAGATGTACTTCCAGCCGGACGGCAGTTTCCCCCACCACGAGCCCAATCCTCTTTTGGAAGAGAATCGACGGGAGGTCATCGAGGGGGTACGCACTGAAGGGGCCGATCTGGGAATCGCGTGGGATGGAGACGGAGATCGCTGCTTCTTCATCGACGATGGCGGAGAGTTCGTGCCCGGCGACTTCCTCACCGCTTTGCTGAGCGAGGCTTTCTTGCTCAAGGAACCGGGCGCCACGATTATCTACGACGTGCGGGCAAGCTGGGCAGTCAAGGATACGGTGGAGCGGCTGGGTGGGCGCGCCGTCATGAATCGCGTGGGGCACGCCTTCATCAAGAAAAGGATGCGCGAGGAGAACGCGGTTTTCGGTGGCGAGATCAGCGGGCACTTCTATTTCCGCCAGAACTACTTCGCTGACAACGGCATGATCCCGGCATTGCTCATCCTGGAGCTGATGTCGAAGAAGGGAGTAAAGCTTTCCCAGCTCCTCGCCCCGTTGCGGCAGAAGTATTTCATCTCCGGAGAGATCAATTCCTCGGTGGACGACGTGACCGCCGTCTTGAAGCGACTGGAGAGGCGATACGCGGACGGTCGCATCTACAAGCTGGATGGGCTGTCGGTCGAATACGCCGACTGGCACTTCAACGTCCGGCCTTCGAACACCGAGCCCTTGTTGCGGTTGAACCTGGAAGCGCTCGACCCGCACCAGATGGCCCGGCGGCGGGACGAGGTGCTGGGGGTGATCCGGTCCTGAGCGGCCAGTATCCTTTGACACTTCTATTGCAGCGCAGCTATAATCCTTGCCACTTTCATTTCGCGGGCGGGCGTAGCTCAGTTGGTAGAGTACAAGCTTCCCAAGCTTGGGGTCGCGGGTTCGAAACCCGTCGCCCGCTCCACAGTCGCTATCGGCCGCGCCGGTCGTCGCCGCCCTTCTCCGTGCGGTTATGGTCGGGAAGGCCGATCGATGATCGCTTCAGCCTGAGGTCGAACCTCCAGACCTCCAGGGAGGTGCAGTGGGATTGTTCAGCAAACCAGAGCCAGGGAAAACCCATCCGACGCCCGCTTCGGCTCGGAGCGGCGCCTCGCCCGACTCCGCCTCCTCCGTCTCCGCCACCACTCTGATTGGGCCGGAGGCACTCATCACCGGCGAGATTGCCACGGGTGCTGTGATCCTGATCGAGGGACGGGTGGAAGGCAAGATCAAGAGCACCGGCCTGGTGGTGATCGGCGAAGCGGGAAGGGTAAAAGCGGAGATCGAGGCGGAGAACGCCTCCATCCGGGGCAAGTTGGAGGGTGATTGCACCGCGAAGAACCGAATCGAGATCACCCAGACCGGGAAGGTCTTCGGCAACCTGCGCGCCCCTCTCATCGCGGTTGCCGAAGGCGCCGTCTTCCGTGGCTCGAGCAACATGACGGACAAGGAAACCAAGCCCTCATCGCCACCAACGCCTGCCACGAAAGACAAGCACCCGGCGGAGCCTTCCTCCCTATCCCCCCCCAAGCCATCCGGCGTTCCGGAAAAGCTCGGCCCCAACTGAGATCTGGCGAGAGGCGCGCGCTCGCCTACAGATCGGAAACAAGGACCAAATGCGAATTGGGACGGTGAGAGAGCTGAAGGACAACGAGTACCGCGTGGGGCTCGTCCCGGGCGGAGTCAGAACGCTTCACGAGGCGGGTCACGAGGTCCTGGTGGAGGATCGGGCCGGTGCGGGGAGCGGCATCGACAACGAGGAATACGAAGTCGCCGGGGCGCGCATCGTCCAAAGCGCCGATGACGTCTATCGGAACGCCGATATGGTCATCAAGGTGAAGGAGCCTCTGGACTCGGAGATTCCAATGCTCCGGGACGGCCAGATCCTTTTCACCTATCTGCATCTCGCCCCGCTGCCTAAGCTGACCGAGGCCTTGTTGGAACGGAAGGTGACCGGGGTGGCCTATGAGACCATCGCCACCGAGGACGGAACCCTTCCGCTGCTCACGCCGATGAGTGAGGTCGCCGGCCGCATGGCGATTCAAGAAGGTGCCCACTACCTGGAGAAGAATCAGGGCGGCGAGGGTGTGCTGTTGGGCGGCGTTCCGGGAGTCGCACCCGCCGAAGTCGTGATCATCGGTGGCGGGGTGGTTGGGGTCAACGCCGCCAAGATGGCGGTGGGGATGGGCGCTCGCGTCACGGTGATCGAGAAGAGCCATGTTAAGATGCAATACCTCGACGACTTGTTCTCTAGTCTCATCACCACCCTGATGTCCAATCCCCTTACCATCCTGGAATCGGTGCGCAAGGCGGATGTCCTGGTGGGAGCGGTCCTCGTCCCTGGAGCGTCGGCGCCAAAACTGGTCACCCGGGAGATGGTACGGCAAATGAAGCGCGGCGCGGTGATCGTCGACGTGGCAGTCGATCAAGGCGGGTGCGTGGAGACGACCCGCCCCACCACCCATAGCGACCCGACCTACCTCGTCGACGGTGTGGTTCACTATTGCGTGGCCAACATGCCGGGAGCCGTTCCGCGCACGTCGACTTTCGCTCTAACCAACGTGACGCTTCCCTACGCCCTCCGCATCGCCCAAGAGGGATTCGGAACCGCAGTGAAAACCGACGCCGCGCTGCAGCGGGGCGTGAACGTCTACCAGGGCAAGGTCACCTGCCACCCGGTGGCCGTCTCCCAGAATCGAACCTACACTCCCTTGACCACGCTGCTTTAAATCCTGCGCTCGACGCCCCTCCCAACTAGCTCGATGCGCTGGCGCCTTCTCCTCCATGGTCCCGGCCATGCCGCATGGAACATGGCAGTCGACGAAACGCTGTTCGACTCCGCGGTGGAAGGAGTCGCGCCGCCCACGGTACGACTCTATGGTTGGGCTCGCCCGACTCTCTCCATCGGGTTTCGCCAGAATCTCTCCGACGCTTGCGACTTTGCCGCCTGTCGTCGTCTGGGAATCGATGCGGTGCGCCGCCTGAGCGGAGGTCGGGCAGTGCTCCACGATCAAGAGCTCACCTACTGCGTCGCCGCTTCTGCCCGAGAGGACTTCCGCGGCCTTTCGGTGCTGGGGATCTATCGGTGGGTGAGCGACGTGCTGCGACGAGGCTTGGAGGGAAGAGGCATTGCCCTCGATCCGCTGCCTTCATCGACCGATAAGCCGAGCGCCCGGTCCATTCCGAACGACACACTCCCCTGCTTCGCCGTCCCCACCGGTCATGAGATCGCCTCGGCGGGCCGCAAGCTGGTGGGCGGCGCGCAGAAATGGAGCCGACGCGGGTTCATGCAGCATGGCTCCATCCTGATGGGAATCGATAGCGCCTTGTGGTCAGAAGCGCTGGGCCCGACTGCCGCGGCGGCGGTGGGAGCGGTTTCGGTCAACGAGCTGGCCAGCCGAAGAGTCGAGACGTCGGAGCTCATGCAAGACTTCGCGATCGAGTTCGAAAAAGCGCTGGGAGAACCCCCCTCCCAAGACAAGCTCCTGCCCTCCGAGATGAAAAAGGCATCGTCCCTGGCCCAATGCAAGTATTCATCCCCGGAGTGGAATCTATTTCGCAGAGCGATGGCCGTCTAGCCAGGAGCGCGGACCCCCGCCGTCCGGAAGGCTTCACGGCCACTCGTTCCTGTGCTATCCTGATTTTCGGACCCCTGGCTCGAGACGATCGGTTATCGGTCCGTCCGGCGCGGTTTGCGAGTGACGGTTTTCTTGACAAGTCGCGAGACATTTGCTAATAAAGGACTTAGCACTCATGCGGCGAGAGTGCTAAAGAGATGGGAAAGCGTCTCGAGAGCCTTCGGGTGAAATCTATGAACCGACCGGACTTGGATCCACGTACCCAGGATATTCTTCGCCAAACCGTGCATACCTTCATCGCCTTTGGCGACCCGGTGGGTTCTCGCACCCTCGCCAAGCTGAACGCCCAGGGACTCTCCCCGGCGACCATTCGCAATATCATGTCGGATCTCGAAGAACAGGGTTACCTCTTCCAACCCCATACCTCGGCGGGGCGAGTCCCCACCGACAAGGGATACCGTTTCTACGTGAGCACGGTGATGGATGGCAGCGGACTGTCTTTCGCCGAACGGCAGATGATCGCCGGCAGTTTGAAGCAATCAGGGGGAGACGTAGAAGGCCTGTTGCAGGAAACTTCCCATCTGCTGGCCAGCATGACGGACATGGTCAGTTTCGTCACCGGCCCGAACATTCAGCAGAGCACGCTGAAGCGGATCGATTTCGTGAAGCTGTCCCCGCGACGGGTTCTGGTGGTTCTGGTCTCGGAGACCGCGCAGGTGGTAAACCGGGTGGTGGAGCTTCCCGAGGATTTCAGCGGCGACGAGCTGGAGCGCTCCGCCCGTTATCTAAACGCCGAGTTCCAGGGATTCACGCTCTCCGAAGCGAGAGAGATCTTGCTCCTGAGATTGCGAGAGGAACGAGCCTTGTACGATCGGGTGGTGAAGAGCGCCCTCACCCTGGGCCAAGCCGCCTTCGCCGAGAACACCACCTCCTCGGATGTTTACCTGGAGGGAACCTCCCGAATGCTGAAAAAGCCCGAGTTCAGCAGCAACATCCAGCGGGCGCAGCAACTGTTTGCTACCCTCGAGGAAAAGAACCGGCTCTTGAACATCCTCAACGCCTGTCTGGAAGGGAGCGGCCTGCAAATCATCATCGGGTCGGAGGCCAGGGTTCCCGACCTGGAGGGGATATCGCTCATCGCCGCCAGCTACCGATTCATGGATCGTGAGCTGGGCTCGGTGGGGATCATGGGACCCACCCGTATGGAATACGCGAAATTCATCTCGGTGGTGGACTACATCGCCCGCTCGCTCTCCGACACCATCAGTCAAACGGCGGGCCGACCTCTGGACGTGTAGCCATCTTGCCGAGAGGAGACGACTACTGAGCAAAAGCAAGAGAACGCGACCCCTGATGGAAGAGCGAGACTCGGTTGCGACGGAAGGAGTCGACACCAACGAAGAGCAGGGCCTCCCGGCCGTTCGACCGGCGGAGGAAGAGGCCGGCCTCGCTCCCGTCGAGGAGACTCCGGAGAGCGAACCGAGCGAGATCGACAAGCTCAGGGCCGAGCTCGAGCAGGTGCAGGACCTCCTGCGGCGCAAGCACGCCGATTTCGAGAACTACCGAAAGCGGATTGAGCGGGAACAGAAGGAATTCGTCACCTATGCGGCTTCCGAGCTGGCCCGGGAGATACTGCCGGTGGTCGATAACTTGGGGCGGGCACTGGATTCTTCCCAGTCGGCGGAATCGGGCTCTGCGGACCAAATTCGAGACGGTCTGGCCATCATCTACCGGCAGTTTGTCGACATCCTGAAAAGGGCCGGGCTCCGCGAGGTCGAGGCGCTCGGTGCGGACTTCGATCCGCACTTACACGAAGCGGTGGCGCGGGTGGAAACGTCCGACCACCGGGAGGGCGAGATCGTAGAGGTACTCCAAAAGGGCTACTTCCTGAAGGATCGTTTGTTGCGGCCGGCCATGGTGAAAGTCGGGCATAATCCTTCGTTCGATGAACCGGGCGACCAGAGCGAGTCGTCCGAAGGCGCGCAGGCAACGGATGAGTACTCCAACTCGGATGCCTAGCAGAAGGGAGTAACGGCATTGGGCAAGGTGGTGGGAATCGATTTGGGCACGACGAACTCGTGCATCGTGGTGATGGAGGGGGGCACGCCACAGGTCATCCCCAACCAAGAAGGTGCCCGGACCACTCCATCCATCGTGGCATTCACCAGCAAGGGCGAGCGCTTGGTGGGCCAAATCGCCAAACGGCAAGCCCTGACCAACCCTCAGAACACCATCCATGGTGTCAAGAGGCTCATCGGCCGGCGCTTCGACTCACCGGAGATCGAGGGCGCCCGGTCGGTACTTCCCTACGAGATGGTCGAAGCCGGTAACGGAGACGCCCACATCAAGATCGACGAGAAAGTCTACAGTCCTCCCGAGATCTCGGCCATCGTTCTTCAGAAGCTCAAGGCCGCCGCCGAAGACTACCTGGGTGAGCCGGTGGAAGACGCCATCATCACCGCTCCTGCCTACTTCAATGACTCCCAGCGTCAGGCCACCAAGGATGCCGGGGCCATCGCCGGACTGAAGGTGTTGCGTATCCTGAACGAGCCCACCGCTGCCGCCCTCGCTTACGGCACGCAACACAAGCAGGTGGCTCGGGTGGCGGTCTACGACCTCGGGGGAGGCACCTTCGACATCTCCATCCTGGAGCTGCAAGACGGGCTCTATCAGGTGCTTTCCACTGGCGGCGATACCTATCTGGGTGGCGAGGACATCGATCAGCTCATCATCAACTGGCTGGTGGAGGAGTTCAAGAAGGACACGCAGATCGACCTGACCGGCGATCGGATGGCCCTTCAGCGACTCAAGGAAGCCGCCGAGAAAGCAAAATGCGAGCTATCCACCGGCATGCAGGCCGAGATCGTCCTTCCCTTCATATCTGCCAATCAATCGGGCCCCAAGCATCTCAACACCGTCCTGACGCGTGCCAAGTTCGAAGAAATGATCGGCCCGCTGCTGGAGCGAACGGTGGCCCCCTGCATGCAGGCCATGAAGGACGCCGGCCTCTCTCCCAAGGAGATCGACGATGTGATTGTGGTCGGCGGTCAGACCCGGACACCCAAGGTCGTGGAAGTGGTCCGCCGCCTCTTCGGACGAGAGCCCAACCGGAGCGTCAATCCAGACGAGATCGTTTCCATCGGAGCCGCCATCCAGACCGGTATCCTCACCGGCGAAGTCACCGATCTCGTTCTGCTCGACGTCACACCGCACACCTTGGGCATCGAGACCAAGGATGGGACGTTCACGCCACTCATCGAACGGCAGGCCACCATCCCGACCAAGAAGAGTCGGATCTTCACCACCGTCACCGACAATCAGACCAAGGTCGAGGTCCACGTCCTGCAAGGGGAGAACGAGCACGCTGCCTACAACACTTCCTTGGGCCGGTTTCAATTGACCGATATCGCTCCCGCTCCCAAGGGAGTTCCGCAGATCGAGGTCACCTTCGAGATCGACGTGAACGGGATCGTTCAGGTCACCGCACTCGACCAGGCCACCGGACGGCAGCAAAACATCGTGACGCGAGCCGGAAGCGGTCTCACCTCCAACGAGGTCGACCGCCTGCGCATCGAGAACGAAGCCCACCAGAAGGACGCGAAGACCGGGGAGGAGCGTGACCGCGTTGCCGGCCAGCTGCAGGGGCTCATTGAAAGCACCCGCAAGAGCTTCGACGCGCTCTCGGAGAAGCTCACCCAGGAGGAGAAGACCAAGGCGAACGATGCCTTGGCAGACGCGGAGAAGCGCAAGAACGGGAATCTCGCGGAGCTCAAGGGCGCCCTGGCTCAATTGGAGTCGACCGCCGAAGCGTTGCAACAGGCGTTGTTGCGGCCCTGACAGGGATGGACATCGATCCCGCGGAGACAGTGATTGGCTAGTGTGAGCCAGCGAGACTACTACGAAGTACTGGGAGTCGAGCGGTCCGCGAGCCAACAGGAAATCAAGAGCGCCTACCGTAAGCTGGCGGTCAAGCTCCACCCCGACAAGAATCCCGGCGACAAAGACGCCGAGGAGGCCTTCAAAGGAGCCGCGGAGGCCTACAGTGTCCTCGGAGATCCCGAAAAGCGCGCCCTGTACGACCAATACGGGCGCGCCGGCCTCAAGGGAGGCCCCTCCATCAATCAGGACATCTTTCGAGAGTTCTCGGACATCTTCGCGGGCGGCATCTTCGAAGATATCTTTGGTTTTGGAGATTTGTTCGGGGGTGCTCGCCGATCGCGGAGCGCCGCCCGGCGCGGCGCCGATTTCCGGTACGATCTACAGATCTCCTTCGAGGAGGCGGTCCAGGGAACCGAGACGCGCATCCGCATCCCGCGGGCCGAAAACTGTCCTCAGTGCAAAGGCTCGGGCGCCGTTCCCGGAACGAAGAAGGCCGACTGTTCGACTTGCAATGGAAGAGGCAACATCCGCTACCAGCAGGGCTTCCTGGTGGTGTCCCGCACCTGCGGCCGGTGCCAAGGCAGCGGGCAGGTCATCCCCAACCCCTGCCGGGAATGCTCGGGGACGGGACAGGTCCAAAGGGAACGGGAGCTCTCCATCAAGATTCCCGCCGGAGTGGACTCCGGCTCGCGCCTGCGCCTGGCGGGCGAAGGTGAAGCGGGCCCCAACGGTGGACCTCCCGGCGATCTCTACGTTTTTCTGGAGGTCGCCGAGCATCCTTTCTTTCACCGGCGAGACGAGGACATTTACTGCGAGGTCCCCGTTACCTTCCACCAGGCCGCTCTAGGCTCGGAGATCGAGGTTCCGACTATTGACGGAAAGGAGCGTCTTTCCATCCCGGAGGGCACGCAGACAGGAACGATCTTCAAGCTCAAGGGGAAGGGAGTTCCCCGGCTGCGCGGACACGGTCGCGGGCATCAGCTGGTCGCGATCCGCGTTCACACTCCGACCGAGCTCACCAAGGAACAACGCAAGCTCCTCTCCCAGCTCGGAGAGCTCACGCCACCACCCCACCTTTCCGCCGTGGATGGTGCCGATGGGGCCGAGAAAGACAAAGGCCTCCTTGGAAAGCTCTTCGGTTCCTAGAACCCGACGCCCAATCCCTCACCCATCCTATCGCCCGTTCTCATGACGTTGTCCCGGCGGAGCTATCCCAGCTTCCTGCTGAGCGGAACGAGCCAAGCGATCGACGCCGCCATCTGTGCTCTCTTCGAGGGAGGCTGCCTGGGCACCGAAACCATAGAAGGCACGTTCAATCAACGCGCCTACTTCCCGCCCGGAACCGACCTGGGCGCCCTCACCCGGAAACTGCGGCGGGACTTCCCCGATCTTCATTTGGGACCCATGACCATGGTGCCGGAAGACGATTGGCTTGCTCTTTGGCGAAAGGATCTGAGTGGGTTCGCGCTGGGAGAGCGGTTTTTCGTCTCGCCTTCTTGGGAGTCCGCACCCGAGACCGGCCGAGTGGTCCTGCGCATCGACCCCCAGCAAGCCTTCGGAACGGGAACCCACGACACCACGCGGCTTTGCATCGAGCTCTTGGAGGCGTGCGCCCGGCCCGGACAGGGAGCCATCGACGTCGGCACCGGAACCGGGATCCTGGCCATGGCCGCCGCGGCTCTCGGTTGCCAGCCGGTCCTCGGCATCGAGATCGACCCAGCCGCTGCCCGCTGCGCGCGGGCCAACGTGAAGCGGAACCAACTGGAGTCCCGCGTCGAGATCCTGACTGGCAGCCTCGCCGACGCAAAGACCGCTCCCGCGGACTTGGTGTTGGCCAACTTGCAGCGCCCGTTGTTGGATCGGGAGATTCCTCGACTCGCCACCTGGCTCGAGCCGGGAGGACATCTCATCCTCTCCGGAATCACAGTAGAGGACATTGAGGACTTGGCCGATATCCTGGCGGGGCTACCCCGTCCCATGCCGATCCTTCGCAACTACACCGCCGGTACCTGGGCCGCCCTTCTGGCCCGATCGAGCGCCTGAATGCGTGAGCGGCGATTTCTCATCCCCGACCTCTCCCGCGTCTCTTCGGGAAGCGAGGTCGAGATCACCGGTGCCGAAGCGCACCACCTTCTTCACGTGCTGCGCCTGCGGCCGGGCGACTCCGTCGTCGTCTTCGACGGCCGAGGCAAGGAGTTTCTCGCCGAGCTCACCCGCTGCGAAAAAAACTCCGCCGCAGCGCGAGTGCTCGAGCCATCCACCCCTCGCGAGTCACCTTTTTCTCTCACTCTGGCGGTGGCGGTGCCCAAAATGGACAGCATGTCCCGCATCGTGCAGAAACTGACCGAGCTGGGCGCTCATCGCGTCATACCCATCCAAACCGAGCGATCCATCGTCACCGCCTCGCGCGCCGCACGCCAGCTCTTTCGTTGGCGGCGGATCGCGGCAGAGGCTGCCAAGCAATCCGGACGCGCGGTCGTCCCGATCATCGAAGAGCCCCTCACCTTCGCCGCGCTTCTGGAAATCGATCTGCCGGCGCGTCGACTCCTGCTGACAGTGAACGGCCCGCGTCTTGAGGATGATGAGGAGCGCCCCCCATCCTGCCTGGCGGCGATCGGTCCGGAGGGCGGTTGGACCACCGAAGAGACGGCGGCGGCCATGGCCAAGGGATTTCGACCCGTCGGCCTCGGCCCACGCACGCTCCGCACCGAGACCGCGGCCTTGGCGGCCGCCGCGGTGCTGGAATGGCTCTGGGGCGATGGCAGATCGGACCCGGCCCCATAGGGCCCGGGGAGCCCTCAGCTGTCGCGAAGGCGCGGAGTCGCCGGAGCGACTAGCGACGGGGGTGGGGCCCCGTCGCACTGATTGATGACGCTGCCAGAGCCGAGCTCGCCAGTAACTAATGCTATACTCCCCCTCCAAGATCGGATGTTTCTTCTCGGACAGCAGCTCGGCAAATACCAAATCCTCCAAACCCTCGGCAGCGGCGGGTTCGGCACCGTCTACTTGGTCAAGGACACCTGGATCGACAAGAAGTTCGCCATCAAGGTGCCACACCGTCAGGGTGTCGATTTCGGTGAGCTTCTTCGTGAGCCCAGACTCCTGGCCGCGCTCGACCACAAGAATATCGTACGCATCATCACCGCCGAGAAGGCGGATGATTACTTCTTCATCGTCATGGAGTTCGTGGAAGGCGAGACTCTAGAAGCGATTCTGAGTCGTGACAAGGTCATCGAGCTCACGCGCGCCCTGGATTTCTCGAGACAGATCTGCGAGGGAGTGGAGCATGCGCATCGCCAGGGGGTTCTCCACCGCGATCTCCGGCCGGGCAACGTGCTGGTCACCGCGTCGGGAGAGATCAAGATCGCCGACTTCGGCACCTCCCGCTTCCTGGAGATTGGCGAGCATGCTTCCACCGTCATCGGAAGCCCTCCCTACATGTCCCCCGAGCAATTTCAGGGGCGGGCGGTCTTCGCCTCGGACGTCTATTCCATCGGCGTCATCATGTACGAGATGATGACCGGAGCCCTTCCCTACTTCAGCACCAACCCTCGACAGCTGGAAAAGATGGCGGCATCGGGCCGCCTGGTTCCCCCCCGAGAGCGCAACCGTGCCATCTCTCGAGAAATAGACGAGATCATAGAGAAATCGCTCGCTCCGGAGGTGGCCGACCGGTACCAGGGCGCCGGCGAGCTTCTCGACGATCTGGCCACCGTCTCCGAGATCGATTACCGCGGTTCCCGGTTGACCGATATCCGGAAAAGGCTCAAGGCGCGCGAGAGACCGGACAGCCGATTCTGCTGGCACTGCCGAAAACCCCTGCACCATCGAGCCATCACCTGCCCCTTCTGTAGCGAACGGCAGTAATCCGCTCTCCGAAACGTGATCAAATCTGATCACGCCAGGTTCCTGTTTCACAGAGGATGGTTTCACTCCAGCGTGTGCTGGAGCCAGAGCCTCCCTCTCCACAGGCTTGAGTTCCGGTGGAGCTCACCGTACGAAGAAGATTCATGGCTGCGTTTAGGTCCCGGTCGGACTCGAAGCCGCACCCTTCACAAACAAACGCGCGCTCGCC
>Ga0209619_10001092_pt1 | contig 19660 bp, 18 predicted proteins | sample Rifsed16ft3_FD_184011 | JGI IMG/M metagenome (GOLD analysis project Ga0209619, IMG submission 184011) | Soil microbial communities from Rifle, Colorado, USA - sediment 16ft 3 (version 2) | ecosystem: Environmental > Terrestrial > Deep subsurface > Rock core/Sediment | place: Rifle, Colorado... | reverse complement strand
TGAATGTATGAGAATACAACTCCCTCTGTTGCAACCCTGCTTGCCTTCTTATTTGCTATGGCCATACCCCATGTCCGGAGCAATTCCATTGCCTTGTTTATATCCCCCTGAGCATCTTCTATTGCCCTTTTGCAACTCATTATGCTCGCGTTCGTCTTATCCCTTAACTGCTTAACAAGCTCCATTGATACAGACACGTTAAACCCCCGCTGCCTTGTCCTCTATATTATCCATGGGACCGTCTAACATCGTTTCATCCATCTGAACATCTTCCCTTGTCGGAGCAGATTCCTCCCTGGACGCCTCTGCTGGCACAGATTCCCTCAATCTAAGACCTTCAAGGCACGCATCCGCCACCTTTGTTGCATAAAGTTTAATTGCCCTGATAGCATCATCGTTTCCCGGGATTACATAAGTTATATAATCAGGATCGCAGTTGGTATCCACAACGCCTACAACCGGAATATTCAATTTCCTTGCTTCCTGAACAGCGATATTTTCACTCTTTGTATCTATTACAAAGAGTGCATCGGGAAGTTTTTTCATGTCCTTTACACCGCCGAGGTATCTCTCAAGTTTTATCTTCTCTTTTCCAAGGAGAAAAACTTCTTTTTTGGGCAGAAGGTTGAATGTTCCATCCTGGGACATTTTTTCAATCTCTCTCAGCCTGTCAACACTTTTCCGTATTGTTGAAAAATTAGTAAGCATCCCGCCAAGCCATCTGTTAGTGACAAAAAACATCCCGCAGCGCTGCGCCTCCTCTCTCACTGTCTCCTGTGCCTGTTTTTTGGTGCCTACAAAGAGAATATTGCCGCCTGCACCCACTGTCTTCACCATAAACTGATAAGCCTCCTTGAAAAATCTGAGAGTTTTTTGGAGATCAACAATGTAAATGCCGTTTCTTGCGCCGTAGATATAGTTCTTCATCTTGGGATTCCATCGCTGAGTCTGGTGTCCGAAATGGACACCAGCTTCAAGTAATTCCTTCATTGTAACCATTTGTTACCTCCTTTGGTTTTTCCTCTGGCACCTTCACTCCATGCGGAAATCCGCTTTAACAGACACCGCCGCACAGTCAGATGCCATGTGTATTATGTCCGCTTTAATGCAGACACTTACAACGACCGAATTTTTGATTTTAATATATAACAAATTTTATAGCAAGAAAAATTTAAAGTAAATTTTTTTTGACAACTCATAGTAACATTCAATACAATAGTCATAACCTGGCGGCGTAGCTCAGGTGGTTAGAGCAGCGGTCTCATAAGCCGCGCGCCGAGGGTTCGACTCCCCCCGCCGCCAAGATTATCCTTAACAAGGATTATAATCCGTTTTTTAATTAATTGACAACCCTTTTCAAATTGCTATAATTTTTCTATGCGTAAAATCGCAGTAGTACATGATTGGCTTAACGGAATGCGCGGAGGCGAAAAGGTTCTTGAATCTGTATTGCAACTCTTCCCATCAGCGGATTTATACTGCCTTTTTCATGTTCCCGAAAGCGTATCAACGGAAATAGAAAGCCACAGAATTTACCACTCATTTATCCAGTACCTTCCTGGAGTAAAATCATTCTACAGGTACTACCTCCCCCTGTTTCCAGCCGCCATTGAAAGATTTAATTTCAAGGAATATGACCTGGTTATAAGCCTAAGCCACTGCGTTGCCAAAGGGATTATAACACCACCCGAAACGCACCATGTATCCTATATCTTCACACCCATGAGATATGCATGGGACATGGCATGGGAATATTTTGAAAACGAAAAAATCTCAGGGGTTAACAGGGTACTGACTTCATTATTTCTAAATTACCTGAGAATGTGGGATATTACTTCAATGCAACGAATTGATACACCTGTTTCCATATCTGGTTTTGTGGCAAAACGATTAAAAAAATACACAGGTATAGATTCAGCGGTCATTTACCCTCCTGTGGATACGGATTATTTCGCAATAAGCAGAAAAGACAATGGCTATTACCTGATTGTTTCTGCATTTGCACCTTACAAAATGATAGAACATGCAATGGAAGCTGTCTCAAGGCTTGGGAAAAATCTGATTATTGTCGGTTCCGGACAGATGGAAAAGAACCTAAAAAGAATGGCATCAAAAAACATTGAGTTCACAGGCTGGATTCCGAGGGAAAGAGTCCTGGAACTCATGCAGGGGTGCACAGCATTCCTGCTGCCCGGGCAGGAAGATTTCGGAATTGCCGCACTGGAAGCGCAATCCTGCGGAAAACCGGTAATCGCGCTTGGGAAAGGCGGTGCTCTTGAAACAATTATTCCACTTGAAAGCCCTTATTCCCCTACGGGCGTTTTCTTCTATGCGCCCTACCCTGATTCTCTTGCTGAAGGGATTAGAACCTTTGAAAAAAACAGGGATAAATTTGATCCTTCAAAAATAAGGGAGCATGCACTCCGGTTCTCTTCCAAAAGGTTCTTAACGGAGTTCAAGAACTGTCTTAATAAAGTACTGAAGGACCCATTGCTACTATATGCTTAAAGAATACAGCCAGTTTTTCATAAGTATCCTCTTTATTTTGGACATAATTGTTGTCTCCCTTGCCTGGCTCTCAGCATATTTCACAAGGTTTTTTGTGCCAATCATTCCCGTTTACAGAGGCATTCCGGAGTTACTTCCATATATAAAACTTCTTCTTCCGATCTGGATGATCTGGGGCATTGTTTATAAGGCGCTGGGGTTATACCGCGCAATGCGCGCATCGTCCTTCTTTCAGGAGTTCTTGAATATTATGAAAGCATCCTTCCTTTCGCTTATAATATTCATAACCCTAACCTACCTTTTCAGGGAGAACCATTACTCAAGGCTTGTTTTCATTTATTTCGGAGTGATCCATATCATTGGAATTACAATAGTACGCGCAAGCTTCAGAAAGGTAATGAAAATTGTCAGGAAAAGAGGGCATAATTTAAGACACATAATTATTATAGGAGCGGGAGAACTCGGCAGGGAACTGGTAAAAAGAATAAATGAGCACCCCGAGTTTGGATTAAAAATAACAGGATTTCTTACAAGAGATATTGAAAAGTTAGGAACTCTAATAGAAAATATTCCCGTAATAGGAAGATACGAAGACATCGGAAGTATTCTTGAGCAAGGAGAAACGGATCAGGTTTTTATCGCCATTCCCTTTGACGCCCACGAGAGAATTGAGGATATTCTTAAATTGATAGGAGATACACCTGTGGATATCAAAGTTATTCCTGACCTGTATCAGTTCGCCACACTCAAAAGCAGCTTTGAAGAACTGGATGGACTGCCTATCATCAACCTGCAGGACTCCCCCATGTATGGATGGAGCCTGATTCTGAAGCGTCTGATGGACATAACAATCTCAATCATTGTCCTGATTTTGCTCTCCCCATTGATGGGGGTTATTGCAATTTTGATAAAATTAACATCAGAGGGAACTGTTTTTTATACCCAGGAACGGATGGGGCTGGATGGAAAGATATTCAGAATGTTAAAATTCAGATCTATGGTTGCAGACGCTGAAGAAAACATTGGAGCGGTATGGGCAGTTAAGAATGACCCGAGGAGAACCAAGGTCGGTTCAATTCTCAGAAGGCTTAGCATGGACGAGATCCCTCAATTTATCAATGTCCTGAAGGGCGATATGAGCATAGTTGGCCCAAGACCGGAGAGGTCGTCCCTGATTGAACAATTCAGAAAAAATGTTCCAAAGTATATGCTAAGACACAAGGTAAAAGCAGGCATAACAGGCTGGGCTCAGATAAACGGTTGGAGAGGAAATACGTCCATTGAAAAAAGGATTGAACACGATATATTTTACATAGAAAACTGGTCAATCTCTTTTGATTTCAAGATTATGCTTCTGACACTTCTTAAAGGGGTTATAAATAAAAATGCTTATTAAAAGGAGATAGAATGAAAATTGCTTTTGGCACGGATGGATGGAGGGGGGTAATTGCAAAAGATTTTACCTTTGACCGGGTAGAAATTGTAGCGCAGGCAATCGCAAACCAGGTGAAGAAAACAGGCAAAGGCAAAGGAATACTCATAGGATACGATACGAGGTTTCTTTCAAAAGAATTTGCCATGGAAGCAGCTCGTGTTCTGGCATCAAACAGGATACCCGTATACTTTTCAAATAATTTTGTACCTACTCCGGTAGTATCCTTCAGCGTAAAATCTCTTGCTCTGGACGGCGCAATTATGGTTACAGCAAGCCACAACCCATTCATGTTTAACGGCATAAAATTTAAAGGCGACTATGGCGGCTCATCTCTGCCTTCCATAAACATGGCGATCGAGAGGGAGATAAATTCAAAGAACCTGAAAATCAAGACAGACTTATCATTCAATGACGGATTGGAAAGCAAGATAATAAGAATAACCTTCCTGAAAGAACGGTATTTTAAGGCGCTTCAAAAACTCGTTGATTTTGAAGCGCTCAGGTCAGAGAAAAAAAAGGTAGTTGTAGACTCAATGTATGGCGCCGGCATAGGTTATCTGGATACCCTGCTTGCTGAACTCGGATGGGAAGTTATTACCCTGCGGAACGAGTTGAATCCCACCTTCGGCGGATATAATCCCGAACCATGTCCGCCGAATATTGATCCGCTGGCCGACACAGTCAAAAAGCATAATGCGGAGATGGGATTCGCACTGGATGGAGACGCTGACCGCATCGGCGGTGTTGATAATTCCGGAGACTTTATTGATTCCCATAAGATATTCGCCCTGATACTCCGCTATCTTGTGGAAGAAAAGAAATGGAAAGGCGATGTAGCAAAGACAATAACCGTCAGCAACATGATTGACAGGCTCTCCGTAATATACGGGAGAAAGTTGCATATTACGCCGGTTGGGTTCAAGCATATCTGTAAACTTATGCTTGAAGGAAATATTCTCATGGGCGGCGAGGAGAGCGGCGGCATCGGTATCACCAAGCATATCCCCGAAAGGGACAGCATCCTGAACGCCCTGATTCTCTCAGAAATGTGCATTAAAAAAGGAATCTCCCTCAAAAACGCGGTTTCCAGCCTGATGGATTTAGTTGGCTTTCATACCTTTAAGAGGATAGATCTTCACCTGAATTCTGACAACCACGGACTGAAAAAGTTCCTTCCAAATTTCCGTCCCGGAAGCATTGCGGGCATAAATGTAAAAGACACAAACACATCTGATGGTTTAAAATTCATACTGGCAGACAATTCCTGGGTAATGGCGCGGCTATCCGGCACAGAACCTATCCTGAGACTATACTGTGAATCGGACTCTGATGAAAGAGTCAATACCATCCTGGCCGCAATTAAAAAAACAATAAACAAGCATACATGAGCACCCCAGTCAGAACTGAGCCTCAGAAATTGGTGCTGGCAGCAACATACAGACATAAGGAGTTTTTTATAAAAGCAATGGAGCTAACAGAGCGGAAATACGGTGAAATTGATTACGTTGGCGGAGAATTTGATTTTACCTTCACAGAATATTACTCAGACGAAATGGGCGAGGGCTTAAAAAAACGCATGATCTCCCTGAAAAATCTGATAGAACCGGATAAACTTGTATCGGTCAAAAAGTTCTCCTTTGAGGCAGAAAAGAATTTCATTGACGAACACAGCAGAAGGAGGATAAACATTGATCCTGGGTTGCTTTCAAGAAATAATCTTGTTCTGTCAACATTCAAAAACAGCCCGCACAGGATCTATCTTGGCGAGGGGGTATATGCTGAAATTGAACTTATTTACAGGAATGGGGGATTTGCCCCCCTACAGTGGACATACCCCGATTACGCGGCACACCATTTAATGGATACATTCAGCATAATCAGGCTTATTTACCTTAATCAACTAAAAAAATTAGACGGAGTGAAATAATGAAAAGTATGACTGGTTTTGGAAGAGGGAAAAGCACTATTAACGGATTTTTTATAACTGCGGAAATTAAATCTCTAAACAGCAAATCAACAGAAATAGGGATGAAATTCCCGGTTCCTGCGGGTGAAAACGAGATAAAACTCAGAAACCTTATAAAAAAGAATTTCTTCAGGGGGCGATTTGATGTCCTTATAACTATCCAGCCGGTAAAAAAAACAAACTCCACAATTCTGCCATCAGAAGAATTCATCAGGCAATTACTCAAAGAAATAAGTGAGATACAGAAAAAATTTAAAGTAAAAGGTAAAATTGACCTCCCTTCACTTATCCAGATCATCAAAGAACCTGAATTAACTCATAACATACCAATGACAGAGCTGGAAAGCGGTATCAATTCTGCTTTTAATAACGCAATGGCAATGCTGAATATCTCAAGGATACGGGAAGGAAAAAAAATATTCATGGAACTTAAAAACCGCCTAAAAAAAATAAAAGCAGGATTGAAAAAAATACTGCGCATCCATCCGAAATACAAATTAGAGAAAAAAGAGGAATTTTTCGCAAAAGCCAGCATAGCATCGCCAGAAGCAGCATCGGAACATAGCAGGATAGAGCAGGAATTTGCACTTTGGCTTGAAAAAAGGGATTTTACCGAGGAGACAAGCAGATTAAAATTTCATATTGAGGAATTTGAGAGATTCATGATATGCAAGGAAGAACCCAAGGGGAAAAAACTTGACTTTTTTATACAGGAAATGCTCAGAGAAACTACCACTCTTTCAGCCAAAGCAAACGAGCACAGGATCATCCAGAACTGCATAGACATCAAGACCGAACTGGAAAGAATGCGTGAGCAAATCCAGAATATTGAGTAATCTGTTAAAATTTTTATGGCAATGAAGGAATTATCTGATAGAATTTTATTTATATGGGCTTAATATTCGTTATATCCGCCCCATCTGGCACCGGTAAAACCACCATCTGCAAGGAACTGGGCAAGCAGATGCCGGAGTTTATATTCTCGGTTTCATACACAACCAGGCCAAAGCGGAATTTAGAAGTAGATTCGGTGGATTACCATTTTATTAACGAGAAGACATTTATGAAGATGTTGAAGGAAAAAGAGTTTTTGGAATGGGCGGAAGTTCACGGAAACAAGTACGGAACAAGCGCAAAATTTGTTGAAGTGGCGCTGAAAAGCGGAAAGGATCTTCTTCTGGATATTGATGTTCAGGGGGCAAAAAAGATAAAAAACATACACAAGGATTCAGTTGCAATCTTCGTCCTGCCCCCCTCAATAGATGAATTAAAAAACAGATTGCTGAACAGACGCAGCAATTCCCTTGCTGAGATGGAAAAAAGGCTCAGGGTCGCAAGTGAAGAAATAAGAAACTCCATCTTTTACGATTATGTCGTCATTAACGATAACATTCAGAAAGCAGTGGAAAAGATTAAATCAATTGTTGTCGCGGAAAAACATACCCAGAACCGCATGAGGAGCATAATCTCCCAAAAATATATCAGGAAGCTGTGACAGCCAGAACATACAAAGGCATAGAAAACCTTCTCAAGCGACGATCTCTTGAAATGACCACACTTTATGAGGTAAGCAAAATACTCGGATCTTCTATTGATACAAAGGTTACCGTTAATTCTGCACTCCGCGTTCTCTCCAATTTTCTTGGTCTTGAAAAGAGCTCAATAGCTGAATATTCACAGGAAAACAAAAACCTTAAGATAACCTTCGCCTATGGATACACAAAAGATGAAGTAAAGAATACCATAATCAAACTGGGAGAAGGCCCTCTTGGCAGGGCGGCAAAAACAGGGACGCCGGCGGTAATTACGGAGAATCCCACAATTTTTGCAATACCAATAAAAGACCAGAACAAACTCTTTGGAATCTTCAGCGTTGAGCGCCAATTTTCCAGTGAAAAAACAGTAGGAGACGACCTGAAATTTTTGGCCGTTATAGCATCAATGCTCTCCCAGGCTATTCATCTTTCAAGGGATGCGGAGAGAAGAAGGAAAAAACTCATAAAAGAAAATGTTGAACTAAGGGAACAACTTGAAAAAAAATCAAGCATAGAAGGAATTATCGGAATAAGCCCGCAAATGGAAAAAGTATTTGAAATAATAAAACACGTTGCACCTACAAATTCAACAGTGCTTTTAAGGGGTGAAAGCGGAACGGGAAAAGAGATTGTGGCAAGGGCCATCCATTCCCTTAGCAAGCGGCAGAGTGGGCCATTTATAAAGGTAAACTGTCCCGCTATTCCGGAAACGCTCCTTGAGAGTGAACTTTTTGGTCATGAGAGAGGCGCCTTTACCGGCGCTACTGAAATGAGAAAAGGAAGATTTGAACTTGCGCATAATGGAACAATCCTTCTTGATGAAATAGGCGACCTGGGTTTTGCAATGCAATCTAAAATGCTGAGGTTCCTCCAAGAAAACACCTTTGAAAGAGTGGGCAGTTCAAGGAGCTTAAAAGTAGATGTGCGGGTAATTGCTGCAACAAACAGAGAACTTGAGGATCTTATAAAAGAGAATAAATTCAGGAAGGATCTGTATTACCGCCTTAATGTTGTGCCCATTTACCTTCCGCCATTGCGCGAAAGAAAAGAGGATATAGCCCTGCTGGCAGAGAATTTTCTTAAAAATTTTAACAACCTGAACGACAAATCCGTTAAATTAACAGAGGGTGCGCTTGCTGTTCTTATAAATTATCCCTGGCCCGGAAATATCAGAGAACTAGAAAATTGCATTGAGAGACTTGTAGTTCTGTCCAAATCAAACATTGTAGACTCCGATGAACTTCCCCTGCCCGTGGCATACAACCCTGTCCGTTTCAAACCCTCTCAAAAAACATCTGACAGCCAGATAGAAACACGGCTTGACGGAATTGAACGAAACGCAATAATGCAGGCGATGAGGGAATCAGATTGGGTGCAAAAGGAGGCATCAAAAAAACTTGGCATATCCCCGAGGCAGTTAAATTATAAATTGAAAAAATACAAAATTGTAAAAACTTACAAAAATGTATAAAACCTATAAAAACGCTAATTTGCTGAAAAGAACAAGACCAGCAACAGCTCAGAATATAAAGCGTTTTTTCTTGCGCAAATATTTCGGTTTGGTATAATTTTTGCGTTGTCTTTAAATGATGTTGATATTTATAAAAACAGGAGGAATTTTATGAAACCAAAAGATGTACTGGCTTTTGCAAAGGAGAACAAAGTTGAAATTGTGGACCTGAAATTTCTGGATCTGCCTGGGGTATGGCAGCATTTTTCTGTCCCCATTTCCGAACTGAAGGAGGATTCTTTTGAGAACGGTTTTGGGTTTGATGGTTCAAGCATCAGGGGATGGCAACCCATCCATGCGAGCGATATGCTTGTGCTTCCGGATCCGTTAACAACAAAAATTGACCCATTCATGGATATTCCGACACTCTCTTTCATATGCAATGTCGTTGACCCTATAACCAAGGAGTATTATACCAGGGACCCGCGGTATGTGGCACAAAAGGCTGAAAAGTATCTGAAGAGCACCGGGATTGCCGATGCGGTCTATTTCGGACCAGAAGCTGAGTTCTTTATCCTTGACGAGGTAAGGTTTGATCAGAGGCAGAACACCGGATTTTATTATGTTGATTCAATAGAAGGATTCTGGAACACGGGCAATCAGGAAGAAGGGAGGAACCTGGGATATAAACCGAGATACAAGGAAGGCTACTTTCCTGTGCCCCCATCGGACAGTCTGCAAAATATCAGAACGGAAATGGTTATGGTAATGCAAAAACTTGGCATACATATAGAAACGCACCATCATGAGGTGTCAACTGGCGGACAGTGCGAGATTGACATGAGGTTCTCTCCTCTTGTGGAGATGGGCGACAGGCTTATGTGGTTTAAATATGTTGTCAAAAATATATCGCGAAAACACGGCAAAACATCTACATTCATGCCAAAACCACTTTTCGGGGATAATGGTTCGGGCATGCACTGTCATCAGAGCCTGTGGAGGGAAAACAAACCACTATTCTCCGGTGAGGAGTACGGTGGATTAAGCAAAATAGCAATGAACTATGTTGGCGGAATACTGAAACATGCCGCAGCGCTCTGTGCATTCGTTGCTCCAACAACAAACTCGTACAAAAGGCTTGTGCCGGGTTATGAGGCGCCGGTCAATCTTGCTTACAGCAGCAGAAACAGGAGCGCGGCCATAAGAATTCCAATGTATTCTCCTTCACCAAAGGCAAAGAGAGTTGAGGTCCGCTTTCCGGATCCGTCCTGCAACGGATATCTCGCCTTTGCTGCAATGCTGATGGCGGGAATTGACGGAATTGAAAACAGAATTGATCCAGGGGCTCCTCTGGATAAAAATATCTATGACCTTAAGCCGGAAGAGCTTAAGAATGTCCCAAGCGTTCCAGGCAGCCTTGAGGATTCGTTGAAAGCGCTTGAAAAGGACTACAAGTTCATGCTTAAGGGAGATGTCTTCACAGAGGATGTTATAGAAACCTGGATTGAGTACAAAAAGAAAAAGGAAATAGATCCTGTCAGGATGACTCCGGTACCCATGGAATTTGCGCTTTATTTTGATATTTAGAGAAGATCGCCTACTTTTTCAGGGATAATATCCCGGATGAAGGGCTATATTCATAGAGTCCTTCGTCCATGGAGATGCCGGTAATTTTTTCTACTTCTTCAATATTTTCCGGGTAATGTCCATTTGCGGCATAAAATGCTCTAATTGCTTCCTGAACTTGCTGAAGCGTTATCCTTTCATCCAGTTGTTTCGCATTCTGATATTTTTGAACTGCGCTGTTGCCGTACTCTTCAAACGCATTTTTCTGGCAATTGGCGGATAAAAGAATTAAAAATATCCATAAATTCAACGCAATAATATTCATAGTACTACTTGAAATATTCAGCAGTTTTTTGCTGTAATTACTTAATTCTCATCTCAGCAGATTTCCAGTCTATGTTTTTGAAGAAAGCCTCAATGTAGTCCGCTCTTTTTAATCCATAGTCCAGCATGAACGCGTGCTCAAAAACATCCATTATTATGACCGGGTTTCCTCCGGCTGGATGCGCAACATCGTGCTCATTGACCCAGAAGTTAATCAGGTTGCCAGTTGCTGTATCCTGATAAAGTACGGCCCAGCCAATACCCCTCATTGAACCAGTTGCCTTGAAATCCTTTTCCCACGCCTCGTAACTGCCAAAAGATTCTATAATTTTCTTTGCAAGTTTTCCATTCTTGTCAATCTGTCCTTCCCCCCCCAGATTCTCAAAATAATACTCGTGAAGTCTCATACCATTGAACTCCCATCCCTGCCGTCTTTTTAATTCTGCGTACTCGGGTGTTCCTGTCTTCCCGTCTTTCAGCATCTGGCTCAGTATATCAAGCACTTTGTTTGTGTTGGTAACATACCCCTGGTAAAGCGTAAAATGGTTCTTCAACAGCGTCTCGCTGAACCCAGCCATTCCAATCAATTTTGAATAGTCCTTTGCACTGTATGCCATAGACTACCTCCCTTCTATCTAATTTTAAATCATATCTTGTTAAGAACAATATCATATTATCATGCCTTGTCAAGACAAATTTTAATTCTCAACCAAAATTCCTTTTAAAAAATTATTAATTCTATTATAATATTAAAAATAAATGTTAAAGAAAAAACTATATAAATTATTAAAACGATATTTTCTTGCCGGAATGATAATTATTGTCCCGCTCTGGATTACAATATTTGTTTTACAGGCATTTGTGGGCATGACCGACCAGGTTCTGAAAATTTTGCCGCCTTTGGTAAATCCACATACCTATATCCCCATCCCAGGGCTTGGGCTGATAATGGTATTTATACTGATTATCCTGGCAGGAGCTTTTGTAGATAATTATTTTGGCAAGAAAATATTCGAATGGGGTGAGACGCTGGTTGCGCAAATTCCTGTTATAAGAACAATTTACAACAGCGTCAAACAACTATTAACAGGGATCCTAAGTGAAAAAAATGAAATATTCAAAAGAGTTGTCATCGTGGAATTCCTGCGAAGCGATATTTATTCAATCGGGTTTGTAACAGGTGAATGGCGCGAAAAAATTATAAGCAATAATGAAATTAAATTTCTTAAGGTATTTATTCCGACAACCCCTAATCCTACATCAGGTTTTTTCTGCATTGTATCGGAAAACAAGATAAAATACCTTGATATCTCTGTAGATGAAGCATTCAAACTGATCATTTCTGCCGGCTTTGCAGAAAAATCAGCCGAACAACCTACTTCGCTCACTTGATGTAGATCGGATAATTGTGTCCACTTATCCAGCGCATTGCTGATAAATTCAGGTCCAAGGTCGGCAATTGACAAACCCTGATTTATTTAATTAGCTGATTATTCTGAGTGTTCCGTTAACTCTAAACATTTTGAATATTCCGATGATCTTTTCCTCTATCTCTTCAGCAATCCCGGCTCTGATTTTTTCGGGGAGCCCCCATATGCTCTTTTTAAAAGGGCCAAGGGCGTACTTTCTGGTTTTATAGATAAATTGTTCATCCGTAGCATATTTTTTGCGCTCCGGCTTGTAATTTTCAGTTGCGTAGCGGTACATCTCATCCCTGAGGTCCTTCGGCAAATATTTGCTGTCAAAAAACTGATTCTGGAAACCAGTAGCAAGATGAATTTCCAGGCAGTCCGCCTGTGGAAATTTATAAAAAATCTTCTCTGGAAGCGTTGATGCGCCATGCTGGACAACTCCGGCCATACGGTATTTGTCTCTTGCAATTAGTGAGAGCGTCTTTATCGTCTCAAAGTCTATATCTACTTCAGAGATATTCCCGTCAGGAAGAACCGTGCCGCCATGTGTCGTACCGGTCTGAATGCTTAGTTTGCTCAACCCGGTCATTTTTTTATCCAACTGTTCATTATAACCATCCATAAAAGATATCAATTCATCCGGGGTGCTGTTTTGACTTCCGATTTCTCCGATCTCCCCGCCGATGGTAACAGTAATCCCGGCTGGCTGAATACTCCTTATATATTGCGTCATCTCGGCAGTAACAACAAAATTATCGCGCTGTTGTTCCCGTATAGATTTCTTGTCAATATCCACAAGCGTTGAAGCGTCTATATCAATATTATAAATTTGGGCATCAACAGCCGACTTGATCAGATTTTTTATCTCTTTCTTCTCTTTATCAGGGGACTCAAAATAGTCCTTTCTTGAAAATTGGAAGTGGTCCCCCTGGAGAAAAACCTGCCCGCTGTATTTCTCCCTGATTGCCGCGGCGAGCACGCAAACGGAATATTCTTCCGGAGATTGGGAGGTGTATCTTGTTTCAAGCCTCGCTATTTCAAAAATGAAAAATCCTGTTTCTGTCCTTTTTGCGGCGCGGAAAATGCTCCTCGCAATATCGTATGTAAGCGTTCTTATGTTAATTGCCGGCACAGTGAAACCATTCAATTTTCCATTCGCAAACAGGGTATAATACCGATACATTGATGAAGGGATAACGCCTTTCTCCTTCGCAAGTTTTTTTATGGTCTCAACAGAATTATTCTTATCCGATTTATTTCCAAAAACTGCATTCTGTACTAAGTCGTCAATATTATTTATATGTTTTTTTTTCATTCTTATTTGGCAAGTATTTCTGCTATTTTTAAAAGGGTTAAATCCAGTGATTTTTTCTTGTTGCAGGACTCCAGAATCGGAGTAAAGACAATTTTCCCATTTATAATACCGACCATCGCTCCTGTCTGTCCATGCAAAATCCCATTAACCGTTTCGTATCCAAGCCTGCTTGCAAGAATTCTGTCCCTTGCTGTTGGCGACCCGCCTCTTTGTATATGCCCAAGCACTGTAACGCGCGGATCCAGATTAAGTTCCTTTTTTAATATCTCCGCCACCCTGAAGGCGCCACCAGATTCATCGCCTTCGGCAATCACAATTATGCTGCACTTTTTTCCCTTTTTCTCTGATTCTCTTATTATCTCAACAAGATTCTTTGAATCACACCCTGACTCCGGAACAAGGATGGACTCAGCTCCGCATGCAAGCCCCACTTCCGCTGCTATAAACCCGCTGTTTCTTCCCATAACCTCAATCAAAAACACACGCTCAAGGGACATAGCTGTATCCCTTATTTTATCCACTGCATCAATGGCTGTGTTTACAGCAGTATCAAAACCTATCGTATAGTCTGTTCCGGAGATATCATTATCAATTGTTCCGGGGATGCAAACAATCTTTACTTTGTGCTCAATCTCTAATTCGCGCGCGCCAGCAAACGACCCTTCCCCGCCAATAACTACAAGAACGTCAATATTATTCTTTTTTAATATTTCGTAGCCTTTTTTCCTGCCTTCTTTTGTTTTAAACTCCGGTGTTCTTGAAGTTCCGAGGATGCTTCCTCCACGCTGTATTATATTTGCCACTGAGCGGGCATCCATCTTTATCATAACTCCCTTTAAAAGGCCTTCATATCCATATTTTATTCCGAAAACTTCCAAACCATAATGAATGCCTGTCCTCACCACAGACCTTATCGCCGCATTCATTCCAGGCGCATCACCGCCGCTGGTCAGCACCCCTATTCTTTTAAAATCCATATCCGTTATGATCTACCCCTATGTAGTGTAGTTATTCCACGTTGCAAACTTGTAACTCAGCGTATTATCTTATTATATTTTTTTATTTCATCCTTTTATAATTTTATTCCGACGCCAACATTCAGAAGAAAGTCCGTGTTTGCCTTCTTTATAATACTAGGCAATCCAACTCCAACCCCGGCCTGAGCCGAAACGAGATCAAGAAGTTTCAATCGCACGCCTATCAAGGCAAAGAGATCTTCATCGGCGGGGGTGATCCCTTTTACGCTCTTTCCGTTTAATTCTGCGACCAAATCAATAAACTCAACAGGATTGTACAAAAATCCAAGACTGCCTTCAACAACCGGTTTTAAAGAAATCCCATTTTCCGGCGCCACTTCATAATAATAATCCTCTTCCTTAAAACCAAAATTCAGATGGACCGACCATTTTTGCAAAAAGAGGCTGAAATTAGCCTCGCCGAGCAGGTTTACTTTACCGCTGCCAAGCAGTTTATCCTTATCCGATGTGGGTGCAGATACAACAATGGTTGCTCCAATTTTCAATAAATCAGCGATTGGCTTTTTAGGCAAGGCAATCTTGCCCACAATGGAAATATTCCCAATGCTGGACTCATTCTGGTATCCGCTGTTAAAAAGAACAGGTATCACCGCTCCCAATTCCCCGTATCCAAGCAAGCCATAGCCACAGTTTATTGTAACAAGGTTATCGGAATTTCTTGGCGGAAACGATGTTTCCTCTACCCTGAAATTAGTAAAATTGTAGAACGCACCCGCGTCAAGACTTCCTGAGTCAATCACCTCAGCTTTCCTGGCAAAGAAAAGCCCTGTTCCGCCGTTTACTGATTGATCTGCATAGATCCCTGTCAGCCCCGTAAATAATAATACAACCAAACAAGTAAATTTTTTCATGTTTACCTCCTTTTAATCCATAGGTTAATAAATCAATCCTTTATTAAGATATATGAAAATGAGGACTCTATCAAGAAGAATTTTTAAGACAATGGCAACAGCAGACACATTGAAATAATGCTTGTGGATGCATTACCGTTACAAAAAAATGACAATTAAGTCTAAGAATAAGGTCAATAAAATTTTTTACTTGACATAGGTGTCAATATATGATGTAATTCCAAAAAATGCGCATTAAAGTAAGAATTATTGCAACTTTCCTGATCCTGGTTATCCCGTTTATAACTTTTTCAGCAGAGATGTCTGAAATATCGCCGGAAGTAATTAAAGCGTTTAAGGAAAAATTCAAAATAAATGACGAGCAAATTATTGCTGATATTGCGAAATATATGATTGAAAAATTCGGGGTTAAAAATCTGACTGAAGAAAGGGTAATTGACAGAATCGGACAAAAATACGGACTAAGCCCGGAAGAAATTACAAAAATCGGAGGCATAAACATCAAGGTAGGGACCCTTGCCCCAGCAAACACTCCATGGATTCAAAATGCCTTGGACACCATTGTGCCCTTCCTTGCCTGGGAAAGCAGAAACGTAATGAACGTAACGATTTATGCCGGCGGAGTCATGGGTGAGGATACGGATATTTTAAGAAAAATTAAATTCGGACAACTACAGGGATGCGGGTGCACTGCGCTGGGCGTTTTTTCAGCTGCGCCCGGGATGAGTGTTTTAACCCTGCCTTTTATTTTCAGAAACTATGAAGAGGTTGATCACATTACTAAAAAATTCAGAAAAAATTTAGAGTCTATTTTTGAAAAAAATGGTTACATTTTATGGGGGCTTATTGATACCGGTTTTTTCTATCTCTACACCCAGAATAAAGTCGCAAGTATCTCCGACTTAAAGAAAATGAAAGCAGTAACATGGTTTGGAGATATAGAACGCGCATTTTTAAATGAGGTTGGGATTAACTATATACCGATCAGTGTTCCGGAAATTGTGATGTCATTACAAACCGGTATTATTAACGGCGCTATATCGCCTCCTCTGTGGTGGATGGGAACTCAGGCTTTCCAGTATTCAAACTACTATATTAAAACGCCGCTGTTTTACTCACCCGCAGCAATATTTCTCCACAAAAAACAGATTGAAGATCTCATTAAAAAATATCCACCCGGTATGGGCGAAGATGTTCTGACTTTGAGCAATTATATAATGAAAACTTATGAAAAAGAATGGAATAAATCCATAAGGGATTTTGAAAAAAAATGCACTGAAGCATTCAAAAAATCCGGCATAAATGAGATTGAACTCAAGGATGAAGATGTCAAATTGCTTGAAGCGGCTGGAATGCGCGTCAGGGAAAAACTTGCAGGGAGCCTTTATTCCAAAGAACTTCTTGATAAGATATTATCTGAACTGCAAAATTTAAGGCAAAATAATAAATAGGGAGGTCGCCACAATGAATAATTTTAATGTTGAATCCGGTGTAGATGTAAAAAAGTTTTTTGAGGAGATTATACCCGGGGTGTTTAAAAATGACCTGCTCAGCAACCCACCGCAGAAAATGGATGGCACTGAGTTCAGATTGCAGTTTAATATAACCGGGGAAAACAAGGGCATATATGCTATTGTTGTAAAAGACGGAAAGGATATGAAAATAATTCCGGACGGGATAGGAAACCCAATGATTGAAATCACGCTTAGCGAGCCGGACTGGAGAAAATCAATAACAGGTGATGTTGGGGGCGTGCTCTCAATGTTTTTTGATCCAAGGGTCCGGACAAGGAGCAAATACAACTCATTGCTTGAATTAAAGGGCTCATTCAGCCTTGAACTTTCTGTGAAAGAAGGAGCACAGTTCAATGCAAAGATTAGATTTAATAATACAGATACTCCTGCTGTTACGCTGAAGATGAAAGCGTCTGATTACGCAGCGCTGGTACAAAAGGAATTAAACCCAACGATGGCGTTCATGCAGGGAAAGATTAAATTTAGCGGCGACATGGGGTTCCTGATGAAACTCCAGTCATTTATATCCGGCTGAGAAAAACTATAATCTTCCATACATCCAGTTTCATAACATTAAATTAATTCTTCTGCCGGAACAAGGAAAACCTTTATTCCCTCAAGTTTGTATTTTTCTTTCAATTTTTTAAAGCCGCACGTGACCTTTTGGAAAATTTCATCTTCTGCCACAGTAAATGTTATGGTATTAATCCCTGGCCAAATATGGGTGCCTAAATGGGGCTCTGATGAACGACCCCTGCCTTTTATCTCCTCTAACTGAGTATATTTTGTAATACCAGCGTTCTTTAAAATATCCAGGACATCGCTGCCAAGCGCCGCATTATGGACAATAATCATCATCTTCATTCTTATATCCTCGCTTTCTTAAATATCGCATACATTGCCGGGACAAAAAATAGCGTTACAAGTGTGGAAATAAACAACCCGGAAATTATTGTCAATCCCAGCATGCTCCACATTTCCGAACCCTCGGCATTGCTGACAACAAGGGGCACCATTCCGAAAATTGTAGTAAAAGAAGTCATCATAACAGGTCTTAATCTTGTCGCCCCGGCAGTCTTTATCGCCTCGGTCAATTCAATTCCGCGCTCCCGCAGAATATTCATATAGTCCACAAGCACAATAGCATTCTTTACCACTATTCCAATCAAAGTAATCAACCCAACAAAGGTAAAAAGACTGAAAGGTTTCCCGGTGAGCAAAAGCCCCCATATTACTCCCGTAGCCGCAAAGGGAACAGAAAACATTATTATAAACGGATCAATAAGAGACTCAAACTGAGCAGCCATTACAATATAAACAAGGAATATGCTCAGTAAAAACACAATACTTAAGATTGAAAACGATTCCTTTTGTTCCTTCAATGCACCGCTGATTGCAACGTTTATATCTTCTGAAATAATAAGTTTCTTGATTGCCTTATCTACTTCTTTTTGAACCTCTCCTAAAGATTTCCCGTAAATTCCAGCCTCAACTTTTACCATTCTGCCCTGATTTTTTCTGTCTATTTCAATAGAACCAATACGATCTTCTATACCCGCAATATTTTTCAGCTGAATTGCACTGCCGAGAGGGGTAATAATTGGGGCATTTTCTATATCCCTCCGCATTTGCCTGTCTTCCCCCCGCAGTTTCACTACAATATCATATTCCCTGCCTCCTTCCCTGAATTTAGATGCAGTTCTGCCGGCAAAATAAGTTCTGATCGTATCAACCACTTGTGCAGGAGCTATTCCAAGCAAAGTTGCATTCTCCTTGTCTATAAAAATATCAAGCTCAGGCTTTCCCTCTTCCATGGATATTGTGATATCCGTAACATAAAGATTTGTCTTCAAGATGTTTTTGATTTCAAGCGCCACTCTATATGTTTTATCAAGGTCATCTCCATAGATTTCATACGATAGCGGTTTTGCTCCGCCAAGGGCTGCACTCTGCATTGGATCTGCAGTGTAAAAATCAGCAATCTTAACTCCAGGAACAGACGACATTTCGCGATTTAAAAAGAAACCTATTTCCTTATTAGACCGCGTTCTATCTTTCTTTTTAACAAGCGTTGCTCCAAACATAATTATATTGCTGTCCTCCCTCCTGCCTATAAGCGTTGCCCATCCAGTCTCTGTCCTTCCTGCGCGTGTAAAAAATATCTTTGCCTCAGGGACATTTTTGGACATTATATTCTCAAGAATAGCCATCGTTTTTGCAGTCTCTTCAACCCTTGTCCCAATTGAGAGCTCAACATTTCCATTCAATTGTCCCTGATCAGTTTCTGGAAAAAACTCTGTCCCGAGAAAAGGGGTTATCTGTATGCTTATTGTAAAAATTATAACGCCAGTAAGGATGGTAATCTTTTTATGTGAGATTATCCATTCAAGTAGATGTTTGTATAATTCCTCAATACTGATAAACAACTTTTCGGAAGCATCATACAAGTAGTAAAATATTCCTGAGCTTTCATTGTTGTTTGTTTTGGACTTCAACATCTTTGAAGCCATCATAGGAGTTAGCGTCAATGACGCAAAAAGAGATGCCAAGATAACAACACATACCACAAAACCAATCTGTTTGAACATTATGCCTGCTATTCCAGGGACAAATATCATTGGGAAGAAAACTGCAACAATAGTAAGCGTAGAAGCACTGACAGCAAGTCCAACCTCCGATGCACCATAGAGCGAAGCCTCCCGCGAACCTATGCCATGATCTTTGTGTCTGAAAATATTTTCGTATAT
>Ga0209619_10001090_pt1 | contig 19667 bp, 20 predicted proteins | sample Rifsed16ft3_FD_184011 | JGI IMG/M metagenome (GOLD analysis project Ga0209619, IMG submission 184011) | Soil microbial communities from Rifle, Colorado, USA - sediment 16ft 3 (version 2) | ecosystem: Environmental > Terrestrial > Deep subsurface > Rock core/Sediment | place: Rifle, Colorado... | reverse complement strand
CGGCCCTCCTCTTGGCTCCCGCCGGAGCCATAGCGAACCAGATGGTCCCCCATCTCGATGGCCTCGCGCGGGCTATGGGTTACGAAAACCATGGGGATGCCGCTTTGCTTCTGAACTTCACGCACCACGCGACGCATCTCTCGACGGGTGGTCAGATCGAGGCTGGCGAAGGGCTCGTCGAGCAAGAGCAACCGCGGTTCCGGTGCCAGGGCGCGGGCCAGCGACACCCTTTGCGACTCACCACCGGACAGGCGCCGCGGCAACCGCCCGGCCAGGTGGGCGACCCCGAGTCGTTCCAGCCACTCCTCGGCGAGCGGGCCCGCGCTCTCCCGACTGCCCCGGGCCCGCAATCCAAAGGCCACGTTGTCGCGCACGCTGAGATGGGGAAAGAGTGCCGCGTGCTGAGGAACGTAGCCGACGCGACGTCGCTCCGGAGCTACGTTGACCTGCGCTTCGGCGTCGAGAAGGATCTCCCCTCCCACACGAATCCTTCCCATCGCCGGGACCAAGCCCGCCACGGCGCGGACGGTCAGGGATTTGCCGGTGGCCGAAGCACCGAAGATGACCAGGATCCCTCTGGAGAGCGTAAACCGCGCTCGCACGCTGAAGCGGTCCCGCCCGGAGCCCAAAGGAATGGTGATGTCGACGTCGAGAGCGGTGGGTTTTTCGACGCTCACCGTCTGTCCTTTCTCTGCAGTCTTTCCAGGCGCGAGAAGGCCAGAACCACCGCCACCGACGCCGCCGTCAAAGTGATCACCAGGGCCACCGCTCTCGCATCGTCGCCTGCCTGATAGGCGCTCCAGATCTCGATCGTCATGGTGTTGGTCTTTCCCGGAATGTTCCCCGCGAACATGAGCGTGGCACCGAACTCGCCCAGCGCTCGAGCGAAGCAGAGGACCGCCCCGGCAACCAGACCGCGCCAGGCGACAGGGACGGTCACCCGGAAGAAAGTCGCGGTCGGCCCTGCCCCGAGCGTTCGGGCAACCGCCTCCAGATCCGGGTCCACGCCGACAAAGGCCGCTTGCGCGAACTTGATGAAGAGGGGCAGGGAGACCACCACCGCCGCGATGACCGCCGCCCAGAACGTAAAGATGATGGAGATCCCCGAGAGCTCGTAGAGCGGCCCACCGAGGATGCCCTTCCTTCCCAGGAACAGGATCAAGTAGTAACCCGTCACCGAGGGAGGCAAGACGATGGGAAGCACGATCAGAACGTCCACCAGCGCCCGCCCTGGATAGTCGCGGCGCGCCTGAAGATACCCCAGGGCCAAGCCAATCGGCACGATGACCAGCAGGGCGGAGAGGGCCACCCGCAGGGAGAGGAGCAGTGGGAAACCGAAATCGCTCACGGAGCCAAGAACCCCGCCGCCTCGAGCTGGCGAACGACGCTTTCCGATGTCAGGTAGTCGAAGAACTGTCGCGCTGCGGGTCGAGCTTCCCCGTCTCCGCGGATGAGGGCCGCTTCATAGATGACTTCGGGAGCCTGCGGACCGGAGGCGATCACGACGGGCTCGAGCCTTACGAGTTTCGCGTCGGTCGCGTAAACAATGGCGGCGTCGACCTCTCCTCTCTCCAGGTAGCTCAAGACCTGCCGTACGTCACCTCCCAAGACGGTCTTCTCCTCGATGGCCGGCCAGAGTCCTTCCGCCGCGAGCCATTGCCGGGCGTACGTTCCCGCTGGAACCGAGCGCGGATCTCCCATCGCCACCCGGGTGACCGCCGGCGACTGCAGATCGCGAAGCGATCGAACCTCGTCGGTCGCGCCCAGCAGCACCAGACGGTTGCGTGCAAAGACCCGACGGTCCTCGGCTCTGACCAGGCCCAAGTCGGAGAGACGATCGACGTGCTCGGTGGCGGCCGAGACGAAGACGTCGACCGGCGAGCCCACCTCGATCTGTTGCCGCAAGGCACCGGAGCTCGCGAAGTTGAGCTGCAACCGCACACCGGGGTGCGCCTTCTGAAAAAGCTCTGACGACTTGCTGATGACCTCGCGCAGGCTGGCGGCGGCGGAGACGAGGATCTCTTCCTCGTCGGACTCCGCTCCGGCTCCACAGGCAAAGCCAAACAAGATGGAGCCCAATAGGCAAGACCACCGACCGATCCCACGCACCATCACCCTACCTTATAAGAACCTCCGCAACTTTTCCTCTTCCCGCCGAAGCGTGCGGAGCGCGTTCCTCGCCTCTTCCACATCGACTTCCTGGAACCGCAGCCGATCGCCGGGCACCCGTTGGGCCAGCCGTGGAATGTCCGCGCCGATGACCGTTCCGATCTTGGGATAGCCTCCGGTGGTGGCACGGTCGGCCAACATGACGATCGGTTGCCCGTCCGGAGGCACCTGCACCGCTCCCAGAACCATTCCGTCGGTCACCATCTCGCTCGACCCGCGGTGCTGAAGACGAGGGCCCTCTAAACGACAACCCATCCGATCCGACGAAGAGCCTACGATATATTCCGAGGACGTGAGTAAGGTCTTGGTCTTCTTGCTGAAACCATCCTCTTGGAGACCGAAGACGATGCGCACCGTCATCCCGGAGCTTTCTGGAAACCTGGCGCCTGACCATCGACGACCGGGCTCCACTGGTCGCTCGGGAACCAGCGCGGTCAGCACGTCGCCCTTCATGAGGGCTCGGCCGAGATGCCCGCCCAGACCGCACGCAACATAGGTCGAGCGCGATCCAAGGACTTCCGGTACTCCGATCCCTCCCGCCACCGCCAGGTAAGCGCGGCACCCAACTTGACGGCCGCTGAAGGTCAGGATGTTTCCCGAGCGCGCCAGGAACGAAGAGCACGGAGGGACCGACCACGGGCCCAGATCGCCCCGATCCAGCACCGCTCCCAGGTCGGCTCCGCATAGGGCGAGAACGATGGTGCGGAGCAATCGCAGAGAGGGACCGATCACCGTGCATTCGAGCCCCGCCGCTTGCGGCCGATTCCCCACCAGGAAGTTGGCGGCGCGCAGTGCTCCGGCATCGGCCGCCCCCGAGACCGGGACACCGTACCGTTGATAACCGGGGCGGCCCAGATCCTGAACCGTGGTTAGGAGCCCGCCGTCCAGCACTTCGAAAACGGGATCACCACCGGGGGGCTCGCTCGCTGCGGGAGAGGCTATCATCTCCTCCATATCGGGCACCGGGACGAACCGGACTCTGTCGCCGGGCAAGAAGAACGTCGGCGGGTTCTCTCGAGGGTCGAACAACCGCAGCGAGGAGCGTCCAATGAGATTCCAGCCACCCGGAGTCGGTGACGGGTAAACGGAAGTCTGCCTTCCGGCAATCGCGACCGCACCCGCCGGCACGCGGGTGCGCGGCGTGGCCAGGCGGCGCGTGGCAATGGCTTCGGGAAGCACTCCCATGTACGCGAAGCCGGGCGAAAAGCCGAGCATGTAGACGCGGTACTCCGTCCCGGAGTGAAGTGCCACGACTTCGGTGCGGCTCAGGCCGGTGCTACGGGCCACGGCGTCTAGATCTTCACCGTCGTAGACCGTGGCAACCTCCTTGAGCGCACCGGGAGCGGGCAGCGATCCGGCAGTTTGCGCGGCAAGCTCTCTTAGATGATCGGCGACTCCTCCCGAATCGGTCCGCAGGGGGTCGAAATGAACGAGTAGCGATCGGTAGGTCGGTACCGCCTCGACGAATCCGCGGAACGGTTGAGAAAGGAGTTTTTGGTCGAGCGCCTGCACTCGGGCGTTGAGCTCCAGATCAATCCGGTCGCCGAACTCCACTGCCACCGCAGATTCGCCGGCATGGAGAATTCGGGGAGAGGTCACCGAGGTGGCAGAGCCTTAGCGATCTTTAAGCGGACGCACTTCAACGCCTGCTTCCAGGAGAGCCTGCCGGACCGCCCGCGCGTTCTGAACCGCGCTGGGATTATCGCCATGGAGGCAGAGTGTCTCGGCACGAACGGTGACCGCGCTCCCGTCGTGTGCCCTCACTTTGCCCTGCACCGCAATGGCGACCGCCTGCGCCGCCGCATGGCCGGAGTCCGTGATCACCGAGCCGGGGAGGCGTCGCGATTGGAGAGTCCCGTCCGGATTGTAGACTCGATCGGTGAAAGCCTCTCCGGCGAAACGAAGGCCTTCCGCCTGAGCCGCCTCGCGGAGGGTCGAAGAAGTCGCCAAGCCCACCAGAATGAGCTCCTTACTGAAGCGCGCCACTCCGCGCGCTATGGCAAGCGCCAGCTCCGGATCGCCGACCGCCTGGTGGTAGAGCGCACCGTGTGCTTTCACGTGGACGAGCTCGACCCCTTGAGCACGGGCGAACCCGGCTACTGCGCCCACTTGATAGAGGACGTCCGCTTCGACCTCGGCGGGGCTCGCCTGCATCGGCCGGCGTCCGAAGCCGCGCAGATCGGGATAGCCGGGATGGGCGCCCACCGCCACACCGTGTCGTCGGGCCAGAGCCACCGTGCGGTCGAGGGTCTGAGGGTCGCCGGCGTGAAAACCGCAGGCGATGTTCGCCGAGGTGATGAGGGGGATGAGCTCCTCGTCGTTTCCCACCCGATAGATGCCGAAGCCCTCGCCGACGTCACCGTTGAGATCGATGTGCATGGTTTTTGGGCATTCTATAGGTTTGCATCCAGCTGGGTAAATAAATAACCTGTCCCCTAATCTCTACGATGAAGATTGCCGAAAAATTCGATTTGATCGCCCGTCATATCGTGGCGGTCAAGGATCTAGGTGGAGCGGATCGCCTGTTCGGCGGGACGATGCTCGCCTGGCTGGACGAGGCGGGAGCGAGCTACGCCATGCTGCAGGCGAAGGTCAGCGGCCTGGTCACCCGTCATATCGAGGCGATGGATTTCCTCGCTCCGGGAAGGCTGGGGGACGTGCTCGGCATCTATGGCCGGGTCGTCCATGTCGGCAAGACCTCCATCTCCATCGAGATGAACGTCCTGGCCGAGGATCCGGCGAGCGGAGCGACTCGGGAGATCGTCCACACCACGTTCGTCTTCGTGGCTATAGACAAGTGGGGCAAGAAGACGCCCATTCGCAGAAAGACGTTATAGAGCGCGACTCTCGATCAAACGGTCGAGCTCGTCCCGCAGCCGCGGAAGAATCTCGTCGTAAGGAAAGGCACCGACAGGCTCCGCTCCGCGCTTCAGATTGACCAGGCGCGGCCCACACCATAAGCCGAGATCGGCATCGTCGGTCTCGCCCGGACCGTTCACCCGGCAGCCCATCACCGCGATGGTGAGCGCGTGCTCTTGTGCGTAGGCGGTGAGCTCACGCACCTTCTCCGCCAACTCCACGAACTGTTCGTTCTCGACACGAGAGCACGAGGGGCAGGAGATGATGTTGAGACGGTCGTTGGTGAACTCCGGAACCGAACGAAAACGTCCGGCCGCGATGTCTTCCAAGATCTGGTGTCCTACTTCGACTTCCTCGTGCTTTCGGGGGTTGGGGAGCGTCAGCGATACGCGGATGGTGTCTCCGATGCCGCGCGTCAGAAGCTGCTCGAAAGCGATGCGGGTCTTGATGACGCCCTCCGGCGGCAGCCCGGCTTCGGTGACTCCCAGGTGCAGGGGTATCTCCGGACGCTGGGCGGCAAAGCGCGCGTTGGCGTCGATGACCTGGGCGGGATCGGAGTCTTTTAGAGAAACGCAATAGCGCGTGAAACCAACGCCCTCCAGCATCTCGGTGTGCTCCAGCGCCGAAGCGACCATCGCGCCCACCGAGTCTCGACCGAACTTTTCGGCCAACGCCGGGTCGACCGAGCCACAGTTGACTCCCACTCGAATGGCGCAGTCGTTCTCCGCCGCAACCTCGGCCAGATAGCGCACCTTGTCCGCCACCGGTCTCGACCGCTCGTGGTGATAAAGGTGACCGGGGTTGTATCGGATCTTGTCGACGAAGGGAGCGACCACCTCCGCCAGCCGGTAGTTCTCTTGAAGATCCACGACAAGATTGGCTTCGGTTTGTTGGCGGATGAGGCGTAAAGCATCGGCGTCTTTGTCGCTATCCACCGCGATGCGAACCACTCCCGCCCCGGCTCGACGCAGCGCTTCGGCCTGCGCGCTGGTGGCGTCGATCTCCTGGGTCTTGGTGGCACACATGCTCTGCACGGCGATCGGCTCGCCGCCACCGATGCGGATGGTGCCGATGCGGACCGAACGGGTCACGTTCCTCGGTTGGCTCGAGCTCATGTTCGGATATCTTAGTGCGCGCGGACCAAATTCTCGAGCGTCTCCAGGTCTTGATAGTTGAGAAGCAGCTCCCGGATGGTGCCGTCCGTCTCTACCCAGAACATCGCCGGGAAGATGTTGATATTGCCGAAGGCGGCGCGGGTCTCCGAGTCCAGCATGGCCACCGGGTACTCGATTCCGCTCTGGGCGATGAACTCGCGTCTCTCTCCATCGGGCACCTCCAGACCCAGTACCTCGTCGACGTTCAGTGCGAGGATCGTGAGCTCCTGGGCGCCGTACTTCTTGTGGAGCTCGACCATGATGGGCGTGATCCTCCGGCAAATGGGGCAGTGCGTCTGCCAGAAGAAGATCAAGGTGTTCTTACCGGCGAGATCTTGATGGGTGATCTTCTTACCCTCCAGCGTGGTCACTTCGAACGCCGGGACGGGCTGTCCGACCCAACCGGCGACCTTCACCTGAGAGCCTCTCTTTTCGACGAACTCGTCGATTTCTTTCCCATCGATGGACGTGATCTCGCCAGAGACTTCGTCCAGCGAAACGAGGTCCGGCATTCGCGGATCGGACGTCATGACCTTCAAGAGCACCCGCACCCCTTCCGGAGGGATCCGATAGTCGTCGGCGATGTCCGCGATGCCTGGGATCTCGCCGGTGCTCCGAGATTCGCTCTGCAGATAGGCCGGCAGGGCGAAGAAAACCTCATAGAGACGATTCAGGTACTCCCGTTCCTCTTCGGACAACTCGCTGTTGTTGTGCAGATCGGAGAAATCGACCCGGCCGTCGCCGTTTTGCATCATCTCTTGCACTCGCCCATGGACGCTGGTCTCCACATCGGTGGGAGCTTGGCCGCATGCTGCCAGACCCGTCAGCAAGAGAAAGCATCTCATGGGGATCCTCCAGGGGAACGGGACACCAGACCGTCACTTAGTGTCGCGCCGTTCCCGGCTCACTGCAAGTAGGCCCGAGATCCTCAGGATTCCGGTTGTACAAAAACGGGTCTGCGGATAGCATGTTCCTGGAGGGGTCATGGAGAAGCGGTCACAGGCACGGCTCGTCCCAGAAGGTTCTCTAAGGTGCACGGTGCAGTGGGAGAAGGGACAGGAGCCCGGCCGCATCCACAACATCTCTCCCCTAGGCGCGCTCCTGGAAGCCAAGAGCGATTTCGGCATCAGTAAGATCAAGCTAATCTTGGAGTTCGAGGGGAGCGGCGAGTCCATCACGCTCGACGCCACCATCCGCTGGCACGCTGTTGCACCTCAAGATCAAACCGATCACTATGGCCTGGTCTTCCGGTCGTTGGACGATGCGACGCAGGAGAGACTGAGCGAAGCCATCCGCGTCTTGATGGAGCAACAACCTAGCTAACGTCACACCCTCTCGGCATGCGATTCGAATCCTTCCAGATGGAAAGGATGCAGTCCGTCTGGGAGAACCGCGTGCGGTACAACCTCGCCGAGAGCGGCGTGCAGCCCCTCAGTTTGGGAGATCTGGTCGATCCCGCAGCTCTCCACGACACCCTTCTCGGTTACCCGCAAACCAACGGAACGGTCGAGCTCCGAGAGCTGGTAAGCGACCTCTATCCCGGTTCCGACGGCGCCAACGTCATGGTCACCAACGGCACCGCCGAAGCGAACTTCCTGAGTGTCCTGAATTTGGTCGAGCCGGGCGACGAAGTGGTGGTGATGTTCCCAAACTACATGCAGATTTGGGGCCTGGCTCGCTCTCTGGGAGCCAAGGTGAAGCCGCTCTCCTTGCGAGAGGAGAACAACTGGCGGCCGGATCTGGAAGAGTTGGCTGGTGCGGTCACGGACAAGACGCGTCTCATCGCCATCTGCAATCCCAACAATCCCACCGGCGCGGTAATGGGCGACAACGACCTGCGCCAGATCTGTAAGCTGGCCGGGAAGGTCGGCGCCTGGATCCTCTCCGATGAGGTTTACCAGGGAGCGGAGTTGGGCGAAGAGCCGTCCGCGACGCTATGGGGTTGGTACGACCGGCTGCTGGTGACCTGCGGCCTCTCCAAGGCCTATGGACTGCCGGGTCTACGGATCGGATGGGTGGTCGGTCCGCCGGATCGAGTGGAAGCGCTGTGGTCGTACAAGGATTACACGACCATCGCTCCCGGCGCTCTATCGGACAAGCTGGCCCGGGTGGCGCTGGAGCCGAAGCGCCGCCATCAGATCCTGGAGCGGACCCGCTCCATCGTGAAGGGCCAGCTGCCCCTGGTGGAGCAGTGGGTCGAGGAACAGAGCGGGCTATTTACCATGGTACCTCCACGAGCGGGGGCCATCGCCTACCTCCAATACCACATGGACGTGCGCTCCATCGACCTCATCACACGTCTGCGGGACGAGAAGAGCGTCCTGGTGGTCCCCGGGGAACACTTCGGCATGGAGCGATACGTTCGCATCGGCTTTGGCTACGACCGCGACACGCTGAAGAAAGGTCTGGAGCTTTTTTCGGAGCTGCTTCAAAGCATTCGATCCGACGTGGGCGCCAAGCGGTAGCCGATTTCCCGCCAATGGAGCTCACGCTTGGTCTCATTGGCTTCGGGAACACCGGCCGGGCCTTCGTCCGGCTCCTCCTCGCCAAGCGCCGCGAGCTACTCACTCGATACGGCGTCTCCTTTCGCGTCACCGGCATCACCACCAAAACACACGGCTCGGCCATCGACCCGGAAGGTCTGGACTGCAAGCGAGCGCTGCGGCGCGTGGAAGCCGGCAAATCGATCGCCGATCTCCACGTGGGACTGCCGCTCGCCGACGCCATCGATTTCATCCGTCGCCGGCCGGCGAGAATCCTCTTCGAACTGACCCCTCTCAATCCCTGGAACGGCCTGCCGGCGCTGGATCACGTCCGAGTCGCCTTGCAAAGGGGCCTGCACGTCGTCACCGCCAACAAGGGACCGGTAGCCGTTGCCTACCGAGAGCTCCGCCATCTGGCTCGAGAAAAGAAGCTGGCCTTTCGTTTCGAAGGAACGGTTCTCGACGGAACGCCGGTCTTCAATCTCGTCGAAAAGACGCTCCTCGGCACGCAGATCCTCGGATTCCACGGAATCCTCAACAGCACCTGCAATCTCGTTCTCTCCGAGATGGAGAAGGGCAAGAGCCGAGAGAGCGCGCTCAAGAAGGCCCGCGCCATGGGAGTAGCGGAGGCCGACGCCAGCCACGACATCGAAGGATGGGACAGCGTGGCCAAGACGGCCGTGCTGGCCAACGTTCTCCTGGATGCCGATATCCAACCGGCGGACGTGACGCGCATGGGAATCGGCGCGGTCGGGCCCGAGGATTTGAAACGGGCGCGGGAGAAAGGGAAGGTTCTGCGCCTGATCGGCCGGGCCAGCCGCACGGGTCAGAGCGTAAAAGCGAGAGTCGCTCCGGAGCTCCTGGACCGGAGCGACCCCCTGTCCACTGCGGTGGGAACGACCAATGCGCTCGCCATCCAGACCGACACGATGAAAGAACTGATCCTGATGGAAAGGGATCCCGGTGTCGAGCAGACCGCCTACGCCCTTCTATCCGATCTCCTCGCCATTGCCACCGGTCCCTTCCGTTGGTAGCTGAAGCGTGAGCTTGCTGGACTGGATCGAGGTCGTGGCGTCGTCGTCGATCTCCGTCGCCGCCTCATGGCACGCCTTGCTCTACAAGCGCGATCCGAGAGCGGCGATGGGCTGGATCACCATTTGTTTGGTGCTGCCCATTGGGGGGGCGCTTCTCTACTATCTCTTCGGCATCAACAGAGTCCGAACCCTGGCGAAAGAGCTTCGTCGGGGCTCGGCGTTCCGGATCGAGATCCCCTACGAGCGCAGCCAGAACTCGCATCCTCACTCGGCATCGAGCCAATCGATACCCGGGGAGTTCGCCGAGCTGGCTCGTATCTCGGAGGCGGTGGTGGCGGAGCCGTTGCTGGAAGGAAACCGTGTTGAAGTCCTGCACAATGGTGAGGGCGCCTATCCGCGCATGTTGGAAGCGATCGAAGCCGCGGAGCGGCACGTGTACCTGGCTACCTACATATTCGAGACCAACGCGACCGGCCGCCGTTTCATCGAAGCTCTGGAGCGCGCCAAGAAGCGGGGAGTGGACGTTCGAGTCATGGTGGACGGCATCGGCGGCCTGTACTCGCGCCCCGGCGCCGTTCGTCTACTGAAAAAGCGCGGCGTGCCGGCCGCACGGTTCCTGCCTCCCCGGCTCCTTCCTCCCGAAGTGCACATCAACCTTCGCAATCACCGGAAAATTCTCGCCGTGGACGGCAGTTCCGCCTTCACCGGCGGAATGAATATCGGCGACCGGCACCTGGCGGACAACCTGTCCAACCCCGATCGGATCATCGACGTTCATTTCCGGCTTAACGGGCCGGTGGTGAGTCGCATCGAGCGTATCTTTCTCGAAGACTGGCGGTTCGTTACCGGAAAGGACTCCGGCGCTCGCCCGCCACGACCCGTTGGCCTGGAAGGTAACGCCATTTGTCAGGTGATCTCCGATGGGCCCAACGAGGATCTGGATAAGCTGGTGGCCGTCCTGGCTGCCGCCGCCGCGGCGGCGCGACGAAGCATCGCCATCGTCACGCCCTACTTCTTACCCCCTTCCCAGTTGGTGGCGGCCCTGCAGGCTGCGGCGCTGCGGGGGGTGGAAGTGACGGTGATCCTTCCCGGCCGCAACAACCTTCCCTACGTTCACTGGGCGACCCGAAACATGTTGTGGGAGCTTCTGCAGCGAGACGTACGCGTATTCTATCAGCCGCCGCCCTTCGCGCATACCAAACTGTTTCTCGTCGATGACCACTACGCGCATATCGGATCGGCCAACCTAGACTCCCGGAGCCTGCGTCTCAATTTCGAGATGACGGTGGAGATCTATGAAAAGTCGTTCGTCCAGGACCTCGCCGCTTACGTGGAGTCTCTTCGTCAGAGCTCCCAGGAAGTCTCTCTGGAGGAGCTCGACGGGAGGCCCCTGCTGGTACGCACCCGTGATGCTCTGGCGTGGCTGTGCTCGCCTTACCTCTAGCCCACCAGGTCGCCAGCTCGGGGCCCATGTGGTATCCTTTTCTGTTTCCTCAACACCTTCAGAGTCGAAAGGAGGTCCCCGTGGCGCTCAAGGACTTCATGAAATCTCAGTTCATCGAGGTCATCGAGTGGCTCGATGATTCCGGCGACACCATGGTCTACCGCTTCCCGGTCCAGGGACAGGAGATCAAGATGGGGGCTCGCCTCACGGTGCGGGAGGGGCAACACGCCGTCTTCGTCAACGAAGGAAAGATTGCCGACCTCTTCCAGCCCGGTCTCCACACTCTGACCACCCGAAACCTGGCCATTCTCACCAAGCTCAGGGCCTGGAAGCACGGCTTCAACTCGCCGTTTAAGGCGGAGGTCTACTTCATCTCGGCGCGCCAATTCACCGACCAGAAATGGGGAACCTCGAATCCGGTCATGCTGCGAGATCCGGAGCTCGGCGCCATCCGGCTGCGCGCCTTCGGGATCTTCTCCTTCAAGGTCGACGATCCCGCTCTGTTCATGAAAGAGATGGTGGGAACTGAAGGCCGCTTCACGACCGAAGACATCAACGGACAACTGAAGCGCTTGACCATCTCCGGCTTCAGCGACCTTCTGGCCGAGTCCAAGATACCTGCGTTCGATCTGGCCTCGCACTACGACGAGCTCTCGGCCCAAGCGAAGGCCAAGCTCGATCCCCAGTTCAAGAGTCACGGGCTGGAGCTTTCCAAGTTCTACGTCGAGAACATTTCCCTGCCCGCCGAGGTCGAGAAAATGCTGGATAAGCGCGCCAGCATGGGAGTGGTAGGCGACCTCGGCCGATTCACCCAGTTCCAAACCGCTCAGGCGATCGAGTCCGCCGCCGAGAATCCGGGGGGAACCGCTGGTGCGGGGGTCGGCATCGGGGCGGGAGTGGCCATGGGACAAGCGATGATGGGAGCCATGGGACAGGCATCCACCCAGACCGCAACGACAACCTGCGGCAAGTGCTCGAAGTCCATCCCCGCCGGATCTGGCTTCTGCAGTCACTGCGGCGCCCCAGAAGCCGCGGCCTGCGGCAAGTGCAAGGCTCTCCTCACGGCTGGAGCCAAGTTCTGCAGCTCCTGCGGCGCTCCCGTCGGATAGCGGTCGTCGTCCACCGAGCGGCGTTCAACCGACTCGGCCCGGAGACGAGCTGACCGCTTGCTCAGTGGGCCAAGCGGGCGTCGAGCACGAATCGCTCCTTCGCGACGATCCGAAATCGTCTAGCGCTCGGGTGCTCGGGATTGAGCAGGTAGTTGCTCTCCACTGGCACGACAGCCGACGGTACCCTCAGGACCGCGCTGGCTCCTCGGTCGATCCAATGGGCACCGAGCTCTTGCAGAACGAGGGGTGCAGGATAAGACCTCCAATCGGGCGGGAGTGTGCGCAAGTCGACTCGCTCGGTCGGAACGCTGTCCGGTACTTCCAGCTTGATTTGAATCAGGTCTGAGGGGAGCAAATCCTTGTCGGTATGGACTAGAAGCTCAAGAACCGCAAGGGACAAAGTTTCAGAAGTGTAAACGACCCGTCGCCCCTTAGGATGCCAACGGCCACCGGCGACGAGCCCACCGCGGCCGCTCAGAGGATTGCTCGCATGTGCCCTGCGACAGATTCGCCAGAGGCGCACTAGCTATAGATCCCGTAGCCAATTCGCAGGAGGAGCTCTTCCACCTGGCGCTCGCCGATCTCGGTATCGAGATGGGCGATCGGTGGCTCTCCGCCGAGCGCACGGTTCCTCCTATGCAGCCATTGCCTCCCTCTTTCGAGCGAACCCAATGCTTCCGACGCCAAGAATGTCATGTGAGCGATTCGATAGAGCCGGTCCGACTCTATCGGCGATAAATACCGCTCCGACTTCCTTCGAGCCAATGTGCGCGAAGCGACACCCAGCAGATCGGCCAACTGCTTGGAATGGACCTCCAAAGCGTCGAGAAGCGCCTCGAATGCCGTATAGGGAAGACCCTTCCGTACCGCCTGTTGCATGCCACGAGTGTTAGTGACCCTGCCTCTAAAAACCTTCTCGCCACCGAGCAAGGCGACCATCCTCTTTGTCTCTTCTTCGGCACGTATCGTTGCCATATGTCACATATGTTACTGCCAAATGGCATGACGGTCAAGCCCTAGTCAAGCGGGGCAAGGCGCCCGAACTCAAAATGCCATGAGAACGGCGTCAGCGGTTTTGACGAGTATCGTCTCATGGTAGATCCCGCTGGCCGAGGCGTGGCGGTGATGGCAGGAGGTTTCGATTCCCGGGTAGAATTGGAGGACTATCCGGTTTTCGAAGCGATCTTCCTTCGGAGGGCCGGCAGATAACGAGCAGCGCAAGGGACTTTGACCAAGTTCGTCCTGGTTTCTGTGCGGCGGCCGCAGTGATTGCCTTCGTCGGGTGGTGGAACGGGCGCCTTTACAACTACATCAGCTCGGAAGACAAGTGATCCCGGACCAAAGCTCGAAGTCCCGGTCGAAACTCAGAATTCGGGTGATCCCATATCTTTCCATGGTCGCGATGTGCAGGCAGTCACGTCCGGAGAGCCGCCGTTGCTCAAGAGCGATGGTACGGGCCTTCTCGGTGTCTTCCTTCGTGATGGGATAGACCTGCTGCACCAAGGCGTCGAGAAAAGCGAAACAGTCGCCGATGGCCTGCCTTCGATCGATGGCAACGTATCGGTGAATAACTTCCTGATAAACCTCGGCGCTTGTCACGTAGTGTTCCTCTGCATGCGACCGAATGAATGCTTCGAGGCGATCCCGGTTGGAGTGCGGCAACCCCACCAGGTACATCGGGACGTTCGAATCAACGAAGACCACGCCCTTGCTCGATGCTTGCCAAGATCTCCTCTATGTCCCCGGTGGCGTGACCGCAGTTTAGAGCGCGGTCCAAAGCCTTCATTTTTTGGACCGGAGTCGGAACCGCCTGACGACGCTGGGCGCGACGGAGGGCGCGGCGTGCCCACTCGCTCACGGTCAATCCCTCGCGCTCGGCGGAGCGGCGGACTTGCTCGATTTCCTCGTCCTTCATGACAATCTGCAGTCTCGTACTCATACTCATGAGTATACTATTCCTGCGTTCGCTTGGCAAGCGTAGCGCAAGACCCGAAAAACGCGCGCGGTAAAGCATCTTCCCGACCTGGACTGGAGACGGTCTCTTCCGAACTCCTATGTGCCAGCCCTGAGCTCGGAAGCCTCTCGCTCCGGACCTGAAGCCCTGAAGACCTCCGCTCCCTTTTCCAAGGCCCCCCGGTCTCCCACGAGGACGACCGCGTCGCCGGCGAAGAACGTGAACCCGGGATCGGGCGGGTAGTGCGCTTTCCCCGAACGCACGACGGCGATGACCATGGCGCCGGTGGCTTTTCTCAGGTTCAGCGAGGCGGGGCTTTCGCCCACCGCGGGTGCTCCTTCCTCTACTTCGAGAAGATCGAGAGCGGCGTGAATGCCGAGATGTCGAAGCGCATCGAGCTTGAGTGCGGCGAGCGAGTCTTCTCGCAGCATGCGGTAGTGCTCGCTTCGTACCGCTTCGATCTCACGATGAATGGTGTTCGTCGGTATCTCGTAGAACTCCAGCACGCGGGCAAAGAGCTCCAGCGTCGCCTCGAACTCTTCGACCACCACTTCGCTGGCGCCCAACCGCATCAGATCGTCGATGGCCCGGACGTAGCGCGTGCGCACCAGAACGCTGGCCAGCGGATTGAGACGGCGCGCCACCGCGACGCCGCGCCTCTCTTCGGTCGGAGCGGAGATCGCAAAGACCACCACCCGCGCCCGCACGATCCCCACTTGCTCCAAGACTTCCTGTCGAGTTCCATCGCCGAACAAGATCCGAGCACCCTCCTCCCTCCCCCGCCGAACAAGCTGTCCGTTCTGCTCGAGCACGACATAAGGAAGTCCCGCACCGCGCAGGACCCGCGCCAGATGGCTTCCGCTCAGCCCATATCCGACGATGATCGCATGGTCCGAGAGCCCGGCCACCGCTCTCTGCTCGGGAGGCGGGAGCGGGATTTCGTGGTCACCCAAGAGGCGGGAGGCTCGCTCGGAGAGCGGCCCTGCCGCCGCGATGAGAAAAGGAGTCAACATCATGGTCAAGACGGCCGAGGACACGAAGAGTTGATAGTCGTTACCGGCAAACAAGCCGAAGGGAGCGGCGACGCTGGCCAGGATGAAGGAGAACTCTCCCACCTGCGCCAAAGACATTCCACTTGTCAGGCTGGTTCGAAAACCCCGTCGCAAAGAGAGGACCACGCCCGAGGCGACGCCGATCTTGATTAGAAGAATGACGACGGCGTTTCCCACCACCAGACCCAGCGAGGAGAAGACGAATCCGGTGTCGAGCAGCATGCCCACCGAAATAAAGAAGATTCCGCTGAACGTGTCGCGAAAAGGTCGGATGTCGGAGACCGCCTGGAGTCCGTACTCCGACTCGGAGACGACGAGACCCGCCAGAAACGAGCCCAGGGCGAGCGAAAGACCGAAGCTGGCGGTGAGGAAGGCCGCCCCCAGCCCGAAAAACGCGATGCACAACGTGAAGAGCTCGCGGTTTTTCAGCAGCACCACCCGATCCAATATCCAAGGGATGGCCCTCCGTCCCACCACCATCAACGCCGCCACCACCAGCAAGCTCTTCCCTACCGCCGACCATATCCCCTCCACCGATCCCGAACCGGCCTGGGCAAGAACGGGGAGCAACAGCATCAAGGGGACGACGCAAAGGTCCTGGAACAGTAGAATCGACACCACCACGCGGCCGGATGGGGTATCCAACTCCAAGCGGTCGGCATAAACCTTGAGAACGATCGCCGTGGAGGAAAGGGCTACCAGAGATCCGTAGAACAACGCGCGGTTCCATGTCACGTCCAGAGACAAGCTAGCCGCGCCCGCGATCAGGAGCGTGGTGATCCCGACCTGGAGTGCCCCGCCCTGCAGCACGACGCGGCCGAGCTGCACGATGCGAGACAGCGAAAGCTCGAGCCCGACGGTGAAGAGAAGGAGCATCACGCCGAGCTCCGCCAGCTCTGCCACCGCCTCAGGCCGCGAGACCAGAGCGAACCCGTGGGGACCGATGGCGACCCCGGCCAGGAGGAATCCCACCACGGTGGGAAGCCGGACCCGGTGAGCGATGGCGGCGACCGGAATGGCTACCGCCAACAGGATGACGAGATCGCGAAGAACCGGTAGACCGTGCACGACAGGTCTAGAGCATACCCGAGGATGGGGCTCTCTGCCGTGTTGAGGAGCGACTTGCGGCCGATTCGCCGTGCCCCGATACTAGCGTCGCCCCATCGGGTCCGGACCACGTCATCACACCGTGGATTCGGCCGTTTTAGTCATGCAGCGTCCTTGACATCATGATGTCTGACGACTATCATCAACGCATGAGAACTACCCTGACTTTGGACGACGACGTGGCCGCCAAGCTGAAGGCGGAGACGAGACGCAGCGGCAAATCTTTCAAGGACGTCGTGAACGAGTACCTCCGCCTGGGGCTCTACGCGAAGAAAACGCCGCCGACCGGCAAGCCCTTTCGCGTCGAAGCGCGAGACCTGGGAGCGCTTCGTCCCGGCCTCAATCTGGATAACATTGGCGATCTATTGGAGCAACTGGAAGGCCCGGTGCACCGGTGATCCTCGTCGATGCCAACGTCCTTCTCCACGCCTACCATCCCCAATCCGAGCACCACGAACCCTGCCGTCTGTGGATCGAGGAGAACTTCTGCGCACCATCGCCGATCGGGCTACCCTGGATCACCATCTGGGCATTCCTTCGCATCAGTACGAATCCTCGTGCGTTCGAAAAACCACTCACCATGAAAGAAGCAGCGACGATCGCGTCGTCATGGTTCGATGTGCCCGCCGTTCGAGCGGTAGTGCCCGGTGAACGTCACTGGGAGATCTTGAGCAAGCTGCTACTTGAGGCCCAGGTCTCAGGTCCGCTGGTAACTGATGCCGCTCTGGCAGCTTTGGCGATCGAGCACGGCGCGAGCGTCTGCACAACCGACCGAGACTTTGCGCGTTTTCCAGAGGTACAGATCGTCGACCCTTCAAGAGGATAATTCATTGCCACGGCCGTCACACCGTGGACCGGGCGGTTTTGGCGCGGGAGGCGGAGGGCGGCTCTATCCTCTTTTCTCCATGGGCACGAAGTCCCGTTTCTGGTAGCCCAGATAGACTTGCCGCGGGCGGGCGATCTTTTGCTCCGGATCGGTGAGCATCTCTTCCCACTGCGCCAACCAGCCGGAGGTGCGGCCGATGGCGAACAGAACCGGGAACATGTCGAGCGGAAAGCCCATCGCCTGGTAGATGATGCCCGAGTAGAAATCCACGTTCGGATAGAGTTTTCTCTTGACGAAGTACTCATCCTGGAGCGCGATTCGCTCGAGCTCGATGGCTATGTCGATCTGAGTATTCCGTCCCGTCACCTCGAAGACCTTGTAGGCGATCTCCTTGATGATCTTGGCCCGCGGGTCGTAGCTCTTGTACACGCGGTGGCCGAAGCCCATCAGTCGAACCTCCCCACTCTTCACCTTTTTGATATAGGCAGGTACGTTGTCCTCGAGCTGGATTTCCGCCAACATCCGCAGCACCGCTTCGTTGGCCCCACCATGAAGAGGGCCGTAGAGCGCCGCCGCGGCGGCGGCGGTGGCGGAGTAAGCGTCGACCTGCGAGCTGCCGACGTTTCGCATCGCACTGGTACTACAGTTCTGCTCGTGGTCGGCGTGTAGAGTGAAAAGAACGTCCAAGGCCTTCTCCAGCACTGGATTCGGCTTGTACTTCGGCTCGGTCATCCGGAACATCATGTTCAACAAGTTCCCGGTGTAAGAGAGCTCGTTATCCGGATAGGTGTAGGGCATACCGACGCTGTGACGGTAGGCGCAGGCGGCGAGGGTCGGCATCTTGGCAATGAGGCGGTAGATCTGCTTTTTTCGGTTCTCGCCGTCGTGCACTCTTCGGGCGTTGGGATAGAAAGTGGAGAGAGCGGCCACGGTACTCACCAGCATTCCCATGGGATGGGCATCATGATGGAATCCGTCCAGCACTTTTTTCATGTTCTCGTGAACGATCGTATGGTGAGTGATGTTGAAGACCCACTCCTTGGATTGCTCTCGGTTGGGGAGCTCGCCATGAAGTAGGAGATAAGCGACTTCCAGGTAGTTCGATTTCTCCGCCAGCTGTTCGATCGGATAGCCGCGGTAGCGTAAGATCCCTTTCTCCCCATCGATAAACGTGATGCGGCTGGTGCATGAGGCGGTATTGAGGAAGGCGGGGTCGTAGCTCATCATCCCGAAATCGTCCTGGGCGACCTTGATCTGACGCAGGTCGGTGGCACGAATCGTGTCGTGCGTAATAGGGATCTCGTAGGTTTTACCCGTCCGGTTATCGGTAATCGTCAGAGTGTCCTTGCCCATCAGCCCGCTCCTTCACGGTTATTCTACTCTCGTTCTAACGGAAGATTGTCGGTGATAACAGCTTTCACCTGGTCTTTCATTTTACTTGAAAACCTCGTCTTTTTTGGTTAACACACGTGGGAGAGAGAGGTCACATGGGCTCAATCAAGGACAAGGTGGCGGTCGTCACCGGATCGACGCGGGGCATAGGACGCGCCATTGCCGAGGCCCTCGCCGGACAGGGGGCACGGGTGGTCGTCTCGGCCAGGAGCCCGGCGGACGTGGAGCGCGCGGTGGACGAGATGCGGCAAGCCGGTCAGGAGGTGAGGGGCAAGGCCTGCGACGTGCGAAAGTACTCCGATGCCGAGTCTCTCATGCGCTTTGCCGCAGAAGGCTGGGGGGGCCTGGATATCCTGGTCAACAACGCCGGCATTGGCATCTTCGGGCATGTTGCCGAGATCTCCCCAGAAGAATGGGATCGGGTCATCGACACGAACCTCACCGGGGTCTTCTACTGTTGCCGCGCCGCCATTCCGTTTCTCCGTCAACGAGGGGGCGGTTACATCATCAACATCAGCAGCCTCGCCGGCAAGAACGCCTTTCCCGACGGCACGGCCTATAACGCCTCCAAGTTCGGTCTCGAGGGTTTCACCGAAGCTTTGATGCTGGATCTCCGCTACGAGAACATCAAGGTGAGCTACATCATGCCGGGGAGCGTGGCGACACACTTTGCAGGTCGGGAACCTTCGGAGCGCGACGCGTGGAAGCTCGCTCCCCAGGACGTGGCGCAGGTCGTGCTCGATCTTCTCGCGCACGAAAAGCGGGCTCTGCCCAGCCGCGTTGAGCTCAGACCCTTCCAGCCGCCCCGAAAGCAATGAGCCTGCGGTAAACGGCGGCCGCGGCGGTAGCCAGGAGTAGGGTCAGGAGCGGCTCCACTTCCCAGCGCATCCGATCGTTCTCCCCGATCTCGATGAGACTCGAGGTCACGGTTACCCAGACTATGGTGACAACCATATAGGCGAAGACCGGACGCGGGTCTCGCCTGTCAGACGGGTTGCCGCGCAAAGTACTATAGAGTCCAAAAGCCAGCAGCGCCGGGAGCCCCAGCACCCAGAGGTTGGCGGGGGGCTCGAACATTCCGATG
>Ga0209619_10001086_pt1 | contig 19700 bp, 21 predicted proteins | sample Rifsed16ft3_FD_184011 | JGI IMG/M metagenome (GOLD analysis project Ga0209619, IMG submission 184011) | Soil microbial communities from Rifle, Colorado, USA - sediment 16ft 3 (version 2) | ecosystem: Environmental > Terrestrial > Deep subsurface > Rock core/Sediment | place: Rifle, Colorado... | reverse complement strand
GTGATTTGCCATCAGGAGCGCATGCGAGATGGTACGCGTAAGATAACCAGTATTACCGAGGTAAGCGGCATGGAAGGCGAAGTCATCACGATGACCGATATCTTCGTCTTTGAGCAAAGTGGCGTTGAGAATGGGCAAATTATGGGTCGCTTGCGGCCAACCGGATTGCGCCCAAAGTTCATGGATAAAATCGAAGCCACTGGTATAAATTTGCCCCCTTCGATCTTTGGAATTGGCGAAAGGCGACGTTATTAAGTTCCAGGCAGGTAGCCTCATATGACCCCGATAATTTTGCTAGGTGGAGGTGTTCTTCTCTTGATCCTACTGATCATTGGCGCAATTGTTGCCGTGACCAGTGAAAGTTCCCTGGTCGAAGAACGCCTCGGACGATACCTTGATGAAGAAAGACCGGATCGTGAAGAGGCTTCAGGGCGGTCAATCGTCACGGAATGGTTGAATCGCAGAGTGGCGAGTTCCTCCAGGGGTGACAGGGTTGCACGCGAACTTGCCCGGGCCGATCTAAAATTCAAAGTTGCGGAATATTATGCTCTGATATTTATGTCGGCCGTGGTGATGGCGTTTCTGGCCTGGTTGATTCAGCCTCATATTGCCTCTGTAGTCATTGGCGGCATCATTGGATTGTTCATCCCGCGCTTTTATGTGAAACGTCAGCAGACGGCGCGTTTGAATAAGTTTAACGATCAATTATCTGATATGTTGAGTCTGATGGTCAATGGTCTTCGTGCAGGATATTCCACCATGCAGGCATTGGAAGCGGTCAGTCGCGAGTTGCCAACCCCTATATCCGATGAATTTCGTCGCGTGGTGCAGGAAATGCAGATCGGCATTCCAATGGAAAAAGCGCTGGATAATCTATTGAGGCGCATTCCAAGCGAAGATTTGGATTTTGTTATCACGGCCATAAACGTTCAACGTGAAGTCGGTGGTAATCTCTCCGAGATTCTTGATACGATCTCATTTACTATTCGGGAACGAGTTCGAATTAAGGGCGAGATTCGTGTAATGACTGCAACGGTTAGAACATCAGCGACTGTTTTGTCGCTAATACCTGTTTTCTTGGCAGCGGCTCTTTGGTTCGTCAGCCCGGAATATATAGGAACTTTCTTTGATGAGAGCGCGAACCTGCCGCAACCACTTTGCGGTATCATCGCTGTTTCCACAATTGTCGGTATGATCGCGGCCGGTTACTTTGTGATGATGAAAATCGCTGATATAGAGGTATAAGATGACAACTGGTTTCCTCATCTTTGGCGCCATTGTACTCATCGGGGCAATCGCGGTGATTGTTGTCAGTTTGCGACGAAATGTGCAGGGAGAGGATGATGATCCCTTGCAGGCGCGCCTGGCTGAATTTATCCAGCGCGGCGATGTAACATCGTTGGAGGAGATCGAACTTTCCCAGCCGTTTAGTGAACGCGTGATTATCCCGCTCATTCGCCGCCTGGGTGAATTTTCCGCACGCTTCACCCCTCAAAAAGCAATCCAAGATACGGCAAGGAGACTCGAGCTGGCCGGAAACCCATGGCCGATTGATGCAGCAACATTTCTCGCCATACGGTTTATTCTGGCTGTTGTTCTGGGCGGTTTTTTGGTTGCGGTTGTTTTAATTTCTCCACCATCAAACCCAAATGACAATTTTATGTATATTGGCGGAGCAACCTTTGCTGGTTTTTTCCTTCCACACTTGATGTTGACGAGCAGGATTACGCGTCGGCAGAAGGAAATTCGCAAGGCAATGCCTGATGCCTTGGATCTGTTGACGATCTGCGTTGAAGCTGGTCTTGGTTTTGATGCGGCGATGTCGAAGGTCAGTGAGAAATGGGATAACGAACTTTCGCTGGCATTTGCCCGCACAATTCGTGAAATTCAGCTGGGCAAGGTTCGGCGCGACGCATTAAAAGATATGTCTGACCACCTGGGCATCCCGGAGATGATGAGTTTCGTGGCAGCAATTATTCAGAGCGAACAGCTGGGTGTGAGCATGGCCAAGGTGTTGCGTATTCAGGCCGATCAAATGCGCCTAAAACGCCGCCAGCGCGCGGAAGAAGAGGCTCATAAGGCTCCAATTAAGATGATCATTCCAATGGCTTTATTGATATTTCCAACCATTATGATCATCATTCTGACACCCGCCGCCCTGCAGATCGCCAATTCGCTTGGCTAAAATAGTATTAATAAGTATTTGTGAATCGGATACCTTGGTCATATCGACTGTATCGGTGGACCTGGAAGGGGTTGGATCTGCTTTTCCCACCTGTGTGTGGAGGATGTGGAAAAGTGGGATGGCGTTGGTGCCCGGACTGTCAGGAACGCGTCCCGCGCATAAATAAGCCATTCTGTGACAAATGCGGGATTCCAACAAAGGGAACCGATATCTGTGAAAAATGCCGGTCGAATCCGCCTGCCTATCGCATGATGAGATCGTGGGCGGTTTTCGATTCACCCGTCCAGAATGCGCTTCACACCATTAAATACCGTGGAAATATTGGATTGGGAGACATGATTGCCATGCAGATGACCGATTACTTCCATGCTCTGCAGTGGCCCGTGCAGGCAATCATACCTGTTCCACTTGGAAAAAACCGTCTGAAAGAACGCGGATATAATCAAACTGCTCTGGTGGCGCGGCCGCTTGCCCATGAGGTCGGAATGGAATATCTTCCCCAGGCGCTACGGAAAACGCGCGAGACGCGCTCGCAGGTGGGCTTGACTGCCTCTCAGCGGCAGGAAAATGTCCATAACGCCTACCAGGCTGACCCTGCGGTCGTGAAGCGGCGGTCCATCCTGCTCATGGATGACGTTGCTACAACAGGTTCCACCATCTCTGCTTGTACGGAAAGCCTCCTTTCAGCAGGCGCCCACGATGTTTATGTGCTGACAATAGCGCGTGCACTTTCACATCATAATCTAAATCGTGTTTGACAATTGCCCGCCTGGGCAATTGATAAGTTTTTCAGGAGGTCCTATGGCTAACAAGGTTGAGGCCCTGGCCCGCAATATGCGGCTGACCGATAATACGCGCGAGTATGTTGAGAAGAAGTCCGCTAAGCTGGAACGATACCTTCAGGAAATTGACGAGATCCGCGTTGAATTGTCTCATGCAAAGGCGGCTCGCAATGCAGCCGATCGGCAGGTGGCGCAGATCACGGTGCGCGGCAAGGGATTCATTCTTCGCACCGAAGAGCGCGCAGACGAGCTGCATGCTGCCTTCGATGCCGCGCTGGATAAGATGCAGCGGCAGATCGATCGCTATAAAGGCAAGCATTATCACGGTCGCGGTGATGGACGTTCTGCGGCAGATGTTGTTCTGGAAGAGGAATTGCCGGTCGACGAAGATACCGGCGAGCTGATGCCGCTTATTGCCCGGCGCAAAAAGTTTACAGTGTTACCGATGAATGAGGAAGAGGCAATCGAGCAGATGCGTTTGCTCGGGCATGATAACTTCTTCGTCTTTTTCAATGCGGAACGGAATTCAATCCAGGTGTTGTATCGGAGACGTAATGGCTCATACGGCCTGATCGAGCCTGTGATTGGCTAGTAGTTTGATGAGTTGAAAATAGACTAGCCCGACAACGCACGTCGGGCTAGTATTTTCCAGGAGAGAATATGGAATATACGGATGATGATGTTGAAGAACAGAATGTCAATTTAATGAATATTGATATAGAATCCGCAAAAAAAGCCGTTCATAGTTTATTGCAGGCTGTAGGGGAAGATCCAGAACGCGAAGGCTTGAAAAACACACCGGACCGGGTAGCACGCATGTATTCAGAACTTCTGAGTGGATATGGGGCAGATCCTGCAAAGATCATCAATGGTGCCTTATTCAATATCAATTATGATGAGATGGTGCTTGTACGTGATATCGAGTTCTACAGTTTATGCGAACATCATATGCTGCCATTTTTAGGACGCGCACATGTTGCTTATATCCCCGCAGGCAAGGTACTCGGGCTTTCAAAAATCCCGCGCATGGTGGATATGTATGCCAGGCGGCTGCAAGTGCAGGAGCGCATGACGCGTCAGATTGCAGACTTTCTTCAGGAGTTTTTGGCGCCGCAGGGAGTGGGTGTCGTAGTCGAAGCGGTGCATTTGTGTTCAATGATGCGTGGCGTAAAAAAGCACGATGCACGCATGACGACTTCTGCCATGCATGGTGCATTTCGTGCAAACTTGGCAACCAGGCAGGAATTTCTTGAAAATATCTCGCGGTCTCGGGTCGACCTTCTGTGATATTTTCGCAGAAAACGTGCTTGTATATGTGGATAACAACTCACGCGGCGCCAAACCGCTTCAGATCTGAACCTTGTTGCTGTTCCCACTAAAGTGACTTAATACTTCGGGACGCGCCTCCATCCACACCTCTCGGCGGAGGCGCGCTGCTGTTCTGATGATCTGTTCCTGTGTCAGAGGGTTTTGGTAATCAGCGTAAATTTCCGCAAGCGGGACAATAACAAACGCGAACTTCCAGAATTTATCGTTGTAAGGCTTGTCATCGAATAGCACGATGTCTATGTCTATCGTGCGCGGAACGGATTTATTCTCACTTCTTTTACGCCCGAGTTCTGCTTCTATCGGACGGATGATCCGCTCTTTCAATTCGGCCTGCATAAAAGGCGAAAGGAATGACACGCATGCATTCAGGTAATTAGGTCCCGCCGTGCCAACCGATCTCGACTCCCAGGCACTCGAAACCGCTTGTACCTCGCCGTATTTATGTAACAATTCAACAGCCTGGACCAGGTTAATCTCAGGCTCAATGTTTGATCCTAGATTTAAATAGGCCAGGTGTGATTCATTCATCGCGGCTTCGTTCGATCTCCACTCCGACTGATCCTGCAAATCGGACAGCCCCTGGCTTCTCTACACGTACAATGACCTTTTGCACGCCTTTATCCTCAAAGCAGATTTTAGCCAGATCGTTTGCCAATGCTTCGACCGTTAATCTTCCTGCGCTTTCGGCGCGGGCCTGAATTTTTTTGCTCATAGTGCTGTAATTGACACAGTCTTCCAGGTTGTCTGTTTCACCTGCACGCTTCGCATCAGTGAACAGGGTTAAATTGATCAAAATATCCTGAGCGCGTTTGCGTTCCCAATCATTGACTCCGATAATGCCACGCGCCAGCAAATCTTTGATAATGACTTTGTCCATAATTGAGTTCCTCTTCGTTCTACGTGTAGCCATACTCGTAATTCATACATAAGTGTCGACAAGTGTTTTTACACCAAATGTCGTCCACCATCCACATGAAGAATTTCGCCCGTGATATACGAAGGCCCGCTGAGCAGGAAGAGCAGGGCATCTTCCACTTCGTTTGCTTTGCCCCATCTTTTTGCAGGGATGGATTTTGTGATCTCAGGATTTACATCCCCCCCCGCAGGTGGCAGGATCGCGCCCAGTGCCAGTCCGTTGACGGTTATGTTCGGGGCCAGCGCGACGGCCAGTGACTTCGTCATCGCCGCAAGTGCAGATTTGCTTATGGTGTATGGGAAATGATCCGCTCCCGGGCGCAGGGCGCGCCAATCAAGGATATTCACGATGCGTGAGCCACGCATGGATCTTGCGTGTGCCTGTTTCGCGAATGCCTGACTTAACAAAAACGGGGCCGTCAAATTTATCGCCATGTGCTGCTCCCAATCTTCGATGGAAGTCTTTTCCGGTGACAAAGGCTCGAATACCGCCGCGCTGTTTACCAGTCCATGCAAAAGTGAGGTTTCATTGATCTGTGGGATCAGTTCTTGGGTCTCAATTGAATCGCTCAAGTCCGCTTTGAAGACCCAGGCGCGGCGGCCCAATCCTGTTATTTCAGTGCGAACGCGTTCTGCTTCCTCATCCGAATGCCCGTGATGGATTACGATATCTGCACCCGCCCGCGCACATGCCAGTGCCAACGACCTGCCCAGGCGCCGCGCCGCGCCGGTTACAAGGATGCTTTTATCTTTCAAGGGCAAATCATTCATGTCGAAAAAATTGTATCATCGAAAGGCTATTCCCTAATCGGTCATATTTTACCCGGATTATTGACGTCATTTTTCAGATGTGCTAAGATATTTTTATCCTACAAAAGGAGGTACCTATGAGTGTATTGAAAGACGCATCGGTTCTCGAGGATGATGTTGAGTTTACAGAAGAACAGCACGATATCTGGCGGACTTTGTACAATCGTCAATTTCCCAAAATTGAAAAATATGTTTGCAAGGAATACCAGGAGGGCTTCAAACTTCTGCAGCTTCCAGCGGACCATATTCCTTCCGTCCGCGAATTGAATGAAAAGATCACTCCCCTTACAGGCTGGAAGACAGTCCGCACAAAAGTCCGTTACTCGGACGCCGTGCAGTGGTACAAACACTTTGCAGCGAAAGAATTCCTTGTCACTGATTTTGTCCGCTCGCGCGAAGAACTGGACTTTACACCCGAGCCCGATATGTTCCACGATGTCTTTGGTCATCTACCGTTCTTTACACTCAAGCATTATGTGGAAATTCAGGAGATGTTTGCGCCAGCTTTCCACAAGTCCACGGCCGATGAACAGCGCGAAAACATAAAACGCCTTGCCTGGTTTAGCACAGAGTTCGGTCTGATCCGCGAAAATGGAGAGCTCAAAATTTTCGGCACGGGGCTGATCTCTTCAAAAGGTGAAATGGAGCACGTTCTTGCGGATAATACTCCCATCATGCCTTTCAAGTGGGAAACAATCGCCAATTTCGAGAAAGCCATCTGGAGTTTCAACAAAACCTTGTTTGAGTTTGACTCTCTGGATGCGCTGAAAGCGGAGCTCGCGCGTTACTTCGATAGCTTCTAATCGAAGCTTTCACATCCGGATAAGGAACCGCCTCATCCTTCGCAGATGGGATGGTTTTGTTATCAGCTTTTCTCGCGTTGGAAACCTGATTCAAGGAGCGCGAGCGTGGCGAGAAGAGTTATCCAAGCAATGACTTGCGCAAGGCGTAACCCACCGAAAATCAACGTGCTGTCTCCGCGAAAGGCTTCGAGAAAAAGACGCGCCGCGGCCGTCAGTGCGGCAAAGGTGAGGAAGGAAACACCGGAGGGTGAATCCGTTTTTCGGAACCAGATCAGCCCAAGGATCAGGAGAGAGGCGATGAGTTCATATATCTGACTTGGATGCCGCGTCGCGCCCCATAAGTCAACACCCCAGGTTGAATTGGTTGGGCTTCCAAATGCGGTGCCCCCGGCGAGATGCGTGAGAGATAATCCAATTGCGAGTGTTGCGAAGAAAGGTGTGAGCGCATCGAGCGCGGGCCAGAGGGAAAGCTTTTGTCGCTGACCATATACAAACCCGACAAGTAGAGAGGACATGAGCGCGGCAAATGGATCGAAAAGGTCTGGGTTGGGTGAGAAGAGACTAAGGGGACTTTGTGCGAACGCAGAAAAATGCGAAAGCGCATAAAGTACACGGCCACCCAGGATATATCCCAGAATGCTGTAATATACGAGGTTATTGAGCGTCTCTTTTGAAATGCCATGCCGCCCGGTTCGTTTCTCGGCGAGCGCAAGACCGACCCACAGCGCGGCGAGGGGCAAAATAAGATGGCGGGGTGGAGCAAAGAGAGATCGGAAAAGTGAAACCATTATTCCAGGATCTCCTCAACACGAGTTCGGAGCAACGCTTCAGCCATGGGTCCGCCGATGACGACTTTGTTGATGATCCCATTTCGATCAACGAAAAAAGAGGATGGGAGTGACCGCAATTGATAATCATCAGCCATCTCGCCTGTTTCATCCAGGAGGATGGGGAAGCTGAGGCCCTGCTCGGTGACGAACGGCAGGACCGCGAAGGGATCATCTTGATAGGTCATGTTAACAGCGAGAACCATAAGACCTTGATCCTTGTATTCAGTGTAAATTTTTTCTATCGTCTGCATTTCAGCCCGGCATGGTGGGCACCAGGTCGCCCATAAATTGACCAGCACCGCCTGCCCACGCAGATCGGACAATTTTATAGATTCGCCCGCCGGTGTCTTCAAATTGAAGTCTGGCGCGAGGAATCCCTGTTGCGGGGCCGGGATCTTTCCCGATGTAGATGTCCCCGACTGGTCTGCACTTGCAAAAGTCCACGCAAGCCCGAGTAGTAGAATGATCGAATAAATGATTCTGCGTTGATTTTGTTGCATAACTGTCCTTTTTCGGCTACACTGGTACTGTAGGTTTATTCCAGTCAATTCTTACGAGCCTTGCGATGACCTCAGATTCCATCTTCGTTGGTGTTCATCTCTCTTATGGGCGCGAGCCCCTCACCTTTGCACTGCTGGATAATGATTTGAAATTGATTGAGCTTGCGGGTGGCGGCCTACAGGATGCAAGCACGATTCTTTCCGAGCTGCAATGGGTGACGGTCTGTGTCGCCTCGCGCTCGAAATCCAAAAGTGTCAAGTCCGCAAATTCAAGTGCTTTGTTTTACGAACAATTGGGGAATTTGTCATTTCGACCCTACCCGGCGAAGAAGGATGCGCGCCATTGGCTTAAGACCGATGTCGATGAATCATTCAGCCTCCTGCTACGGAAGAAATTGTTCTCGCGACGGACGCTCGAAGGACGCATTCAGCGCGCTCTGATCCTATACGAACAGGGTTTACAGATCACTGATCCGATGGAATTCTTCGAGGAGATCACGCGCTACAAATTGATGCAGGGGATTCTTCCGGTCGAAAACCTGTATACATCCAAAGAATTGGATGCATTGGTCGCGGCATATGTGGCATGGATGACAGTCAATAAGCCCGGGCAGTTTACTATGCAAGGCGAATTCATTCTGCCATCGCAAGAATAAAACTTTCTCTCAAATGAAAATCCGCTACTGGCGCGGGGTGCACAAGTGCCCAGTAAGTTTCGCTTCCCTCTTTGGTTTGGATGATCGTTGCAACCCCAACTTCCAAAATCTGCTCAACTTTGATAATGGGATTCAGATCAACAGTAGCATTCAACAGAAAGCCATTTTTATGTTTCTGTACATCGAACTGCAACTGCTGAATTGACATCTCCTCCCTAAAGCCGATTCTCCTGTATGCGTCCATGCGATAGACATTCCAGTCCCTTGAGGGGGACAGGTTGAATTCCCAGTATTGTGGCAGATCTTTGACTGCGAGGAAAAACTCAAAGCAGGTGGCTTTCCATAGCTCCTCTTTGCGCCTGGGATTAACTGATAAGGTCGGCAGCAGGATATCCTCCATTTTTCCATGAAGCGCATAGTGAATCCCAAGTAAGTTATTCTGGCGAACAAGCCCTCCTTTGATCGTCAGGCCAGGAACAGCGGGATCGGGAAAGGGGATTAGCGAAAAGGATTGTTCCGTCATGCGGCGCGCGAAACCATGCTATGGATGATGTTTCGTATGTCTGCCTCATGCGCCTCGATGGATTCAGTCAATTTGAATTGAACCAGCGCGCGTTGTAGATTATGTTCCGGGTGTTTCACTTTGAAGTATACATTTCCCGCCAGGTGATCGGTAAAGAAGCGGATGCCTAGTTCGAAAGCAAGCAGGCGGATTGAGTCAAATAGATATTCGTAATCGGCTTCTGTCAGGAAGTTGCGCGCCTGGGTAAGGTAACCTTCCAGGATCGCCGCGCCAATTTCCGGGTCGAAGTGAACCGCTTCCCATTGTTCCGTTTCCTCTCCGAGAGAATTGCAGCCTGATCTCATGCAATCGCCAATATCATAATGGATCAGTCCGGGCTTGACCGTATCCAGATCCACCAGGCTGATGGCGCGCCCGGTCGATGCTTCGATCATCACGTTGTTGACCTTTGGGTCGCCGTGAACGGGGCGGAGTTGAAGCCTGCCCTGTTCACGCGCATTTTCGAGTACATGTGCAAAGCCACGTCTCTGTTCGACAAAGTCAAGACAGTGCTTCACTTCCGCGCTGGACTTGAATCCGTTTTGAGAGAATGTCCGGTCAAAGTTTAGGAGATAGCGCGGTGTGATGTGGAAACCTTCCAGCGTGTCGGCGAGTTTATTAATGGGCAGATCACTAATGAGATACTGGAAAGTGCCGAGTGCGTACCCGACCTCACGCGCATGATTTGCATCCTTGATGGTATCGAATGATTGGGCACCATGCACGTAACTGATCGCCCTCCAGAAGTTTCCTTCAGCATCAAGATAATAATCCCGCCCATCATACGCTGGAAGGACGCGCGGCATTTCCCAGAGGTGGCCCTCCTGGCGCGCCCGCCTGCGCATATGCTCGGTAAAGGCCCGCATGTTTTGCATAATGAGCATGGGTTGTTTGAAAACCTGGGTATTGATACGCTGCAAGACAAATTGGTTCTCTTCAGTTGAATCGGTATCAATCGACACCAGATAGGTATCATTGATGTTGCCGTTGCCAAATTCGCGTACATCGATCACCCGCCCGGATGGTATGAACTGCTCTGCGATAGAAGAGTAGTGGTGCAAGCGCATTCTCCGAAATGTATGCTCCAGCCGCCGTCTCAAAGATGCCGCGCAGCGGTGCCGGCGGCGTGGCGCTGAAGGCACCATCTTGCACCGATGCTGCGCGCGGCGCAAGGAGCAATTGAAATACGATGGTTATTTTCGATTATATCCCCGATAGCCTATTTTCCTCTGGAGAGAATCCTTCCCGGTAGGGGCTTTTGGGTTGGGGAGTGCTTGGTGATGTAATCTTCCAATACTTCAGGCATGATAGTTGGCACTTCCAATTTAACCTGATCTGGTGGTAGAGGCAGATAATTGATAAAGTCATAGAATTCCAGATCGGTCGCAGCAACAATGTATCGTTTGTCCTGCTGCAGAGGCTCATTCCCGATCTTAATATCGAGTACATCCGACGCAGAGGGTGTGTATCGCACACGCATCCCTGCAATATGAGGCATTCCCACGGGGTTACCGCGCAATACTCTTAGCCTACGGGATATATTGTCTGGTTTCAGTGACTCGTGTAGAAATTGCTCAATTTGTGCCCCTGTTAATTCTACTCGCGCTGGGTTGGCTGGAGATCGGTTTGCGGCATATAATGCACCCTTTGTCAAGGGACCAGCTTCAAGACCGGTTGACCAATGCCCCGCTAAGACTAGGGCAATCTGTGCATCGTTTACTCTTTCGAGCAAAGCATCTGCCAGCAAATTTCCGGCAGAGCATTCCTGGTCTTCTGACAATTCCATTGGTGCATTCAAAGTTCCAATTTCCTCTTGCATCATTAATTGTGCTCGTACCTCTTCAGACTTGACAACTGTTTCAGTCTTATCATCAAAGGGAATATCGGTCCCTATGGGAATCAAATCTCCTTCATAAGAAATTATCTTCCCGGTAGTGGAATCCATCACCAAATCTAGCCGACCAAGATGTTGTCCATATTCGCCAGCCTGTACGATGATCGTTCCATTCGTAGTTAACGGTGGATATAGTATTTTGTGGTCATGAGCCCCAACGATGACATCAATTCCTTGAATCTCTTGTGCGACCTTTTGGTCTTCGAGCGAACCAAGATGTGATATAAGAATAATTAGCTTTGCTCCATTTGTATGGACCTGAGATATTAAATCAGGCAGTACATCAGTGGCTTGCCTTACCTTTAGATCGAAGGAAATATAACCATCAATGGGTGCAGTCAGTCCAATAAGCCCAATGGAGAGAGAACCATATTTCTCGATTGAGTAAGGTTCAAGGCCCTTGACTTTCTCGCCGTTGCTGTAAGCCATGTTCGCGCATAAGATCGGACGCCCAAAGTGCTCTGCGAGATTGGTTATGGCTTGAGGTCCATACCGGAGCGGTATCGCGTTACCAAGCGCGGTCAATTCGCATCCACTCCCGCGAAGAATCCCTGCCATCACAGAACCTTTTGTCAGACTACTTTCCAGATGAACAGTATCTTCGGAATCCCCCGCGTCAACAAAAAGACAATACCCGCCCGCTGTTTCCACTTCCTGGCGAATCCTGCGGACCATTGTGGCAATACGGCTGAGTTGCGAAATACGACCGTGCAAATCGTTGGTGTGGAGGATGGTGAGATTGATCATGTCTCTGATTTTACAGGAAACTATTTCATTTGGGGATGCAGTGTATGCCAATGGTAAAATGGGGTATCCCACATGAATAGGTTACATACATGACAGACGATCTTCAACTCCGCGCCATCAATACCATCCGTTTCCTCTCGGCGGATGCCGTTCAACAGGCCAACTCGGGTCATCCCGGGCTACCAATGGGTGCCGCCCCGATGGCATTCACTTTGTGGACTCGTCACCTGCGGCATAATCCGCGTAACCCGAAATGGCCGGGACGTGACCGCTTCATCCTTTCGGGTGGGCATGGTTCGATGCTCCTTTATTCCTTATTGCATCTGACGGGTTATGACCTGCCGCTGGAAGAGCTTAAGAATTTTCGCCAGTGGGAGAGCAGGACGCCGGGTCATCCTGAATACGGATTAACTCCGGGTGTTGAAACAACGACGGGGCCATTGGGTCAGGGATTTGGGCAGGGCGTTGGCATGGCAATTGCTGCCTCACATCTCGCGGCGATGTTCAACAAACCCGGTCATGAAATGATCCAATCGTATATTTATGGTATTGTCACAGATGGCGATCTGATGGAGGGCGTCTCATCTGAGGCTGCGTCTCTTGCAGGACATTTACAATTGGGGCGCATCATCTATCTCTACGACGATAATCACATCTCGATTGATGGCTCGACCGACCTGGCTTTCACAGAAGACCGTGCCGCGCGCTTTGAAGCCTATGGCTGGCATGTGCAAAAGATCCAAGATGGCAATGATGTGGATGCGATTGATAGTGCCATCCGCGCGGCAAAATTGGATCCGCGTCCTTCACTCATTGCGGTTCGCACCATCATCGGGTTCGGTGCGCCCAAACGACAGGGGACGGCAAAAGCACATGGCGAGCCGCTTGGTGATGAAGAACTCAATGCCGCGAAGGAAAACCTGGGCTGGCCCGTCGAGCCGCGTTTCCTTATTCCAGGGGAAGTGCTGGAGTTTTATCGTGGCGCGGTTGACAAGGGCCGGGAAGCCGAACAGGATTGGCAGCTGCGCTGCGAGGCTTACAGGAATCTGTATCCGGAATTGGGCGCAGAACTGGACCGCCGGTTAAAGGGTGAACTCCCTGATGGATGGGATACCGGCTTGCCATCATTTGCCGCTGATGCGAAAGGCATGGCAACGCGTGCTGCTTCTGGAAAAGTTTTAAATGCATTATCTGAAAAACTTCCTGAACTGGTTGGAGGCTCAGCGGATTTGACCCCCTCCAATAATACGAAGTTCGAAAAAGCAGGTGATTTCCAAAAGGACAACCGCACGGGACGTTATATTCGCTTCGGTGTGCGCGAGCATGGGATGGCCGCGGCTTTGAATGGTATGAACTTATTCGGTGGCGTGATTGCGTACGGTGGGACCTTCCTGATTTTCTCTGATTATATGCGACCCGCGATCCGCATTGCAGCCATATCGGGCATCCCTACGGTTTTCGTTTTCACGCACGATAGTGTAGGTCTCGGTGAGGATGGACCGACGCATCAGCCGATTGAGCATTTAGCGAGCCTGCGCGCGATGCCAAATCTGGTGCTCATCCGTCCTGCAGATGCAAACGAAGTTACTGAAGCATGGAAGTTTGCCATCCACCACCGCAATGGACCAACTGCCCTGGCTTTGACGCGGCAAAATCTGCCGATACTTGATCGTTCGGTCACCGCGCCTGCCACAGGACTCGAAAGAGGCGCATATGTGTTGAGAGACTTCGGCGAGCCGGAGATCATTCTGATCGCATCAGGCTCGGAAGTGAGCCTGGTTTACGAAGCTGCTCAGAAACTCCACGAAGAAGGTCGCGGTGTGCGCGTGGTGTCGTTCCCCTCGTGGGCCATATTTGAGAGACAGGATGAGGCTTATCGCGATTCGGTGTTGCCGAAGAATATCACGACCAGGCTCGCCGTCGAAGCGGGAGCCACACTCGGCTGGGAACGATACGCAAAGTCCATGATTGGCATCGACCACTATGGCGCATCCGCTCCCTATAAGGTCATCTTTGAAAAACTTGGATTTACTGTTGAGAACGTCGTGGCGAAGGCGAAAGAGTTACTATGAATGTCATTGCGAGCCGCAAAGCGGCGAAGCAATCCCCTTGCAAAGATGGAGATTGCTTCGGGCTAGCGCCCTCGCAATGACATGATAGGAGTATTCATGAAAGTCGTCGTTGGATTTGACCATGCGGGATTCCCGCTGAAACATACTGTGCTCGAGGCGGTACGCAAGGCCGGCCACGAGCCGATTGATATGGGCACAAATAGCGCTGAACCCGTGGATTTCCCGGACATTACCGAGAAAGTTGGGCGAGCTGTTCAGAATGGTGAAGCGGAGCGCGGGATTTTGGTGTGTGGCTCCGGAATCGGCGCATGTATTGCCGCGAACAAAATGAAAGGCGTTTATGCATCCATTGCCCATGATACCTATTCCGCCGCCCAGGGTGTAATGCACGATGATATGAATGTGCTGTGCCTGGGTGGGCGTGTGATTGGGCCCGAACTTGCGGTTGCATTGGTGAAAGCGTTCTTGAATGCGCGCTACATTGGCGATGACCCTGGTGGGGAAAGGCTTGCTCAACGGGTGGGAAAGATCAGGAAAATGGAAGAAGAAAGGTGATCCTATGAACCCTATCCAAAAACTTATCTCCCTGGGCCAATCTCTCTGGTTGGACAATATCCAGCGCAAACTGTTGGAGAATGGTGGGGAACTCAAAGCCATGATCGAGCGCGGCGACATCCGCGGCATGACATCCAATCCGACTATTTTCAACAACGCGATTGGGAAGACGAATGATTATGATTCCGCGCTCACACCTCTTGCCTGGGCGGGCTGGGACCCGGAAAAAATCTTCTGGCAACTTGCCATCGAAGATATTCGTGCGGCCTGTGATCTATTTAGTCCGCTTTATGAAGAGACAAATGGCGGCGACGGATACGTGAGCATCGAGGTTAGCCCGCAGCTGGCGCACGATACGGCTGCCACCGTGGCCCAGGTTGAACAACTCTGGGCGCGAGTCCGCCGTCCGAATTTGATGGTGAAGATACCCGCTACCCAGGAAGGTATCCCTGCCATTCGTAAAGCGGTAGCTGTCGGCGTCAATGTCAACGTTACGCTCATTTTTTCCCTCAAGCGCTATGCCGAAGTGATGGATGCGTATCTCAGCGGCCTGGAAGATCATCTGGCCGCGGGACATGCTATACATCACCTTGCTTCGGTTGCTTCATTCTTCGTCTCACGCGTCGATACCAAGATTGACCCCAGGCTCCCCGAAGGTTCGCCTCTGCGCGGTCAGGCGGCGAATGCGAATGCAAAACTTGCATATGAGGCATTTCAAAAAACCTTCGCAGGCCGTCGCTGGGAGAATCTCAAAGTTAAGGGCGCGCGCGTCCAGCGTCCGCTGTGGGCCTCCACCAGCACCAAAAACCCGGCTTATCCGGATACCATCTATGTCGATAACCTGATTGGTCCTGAAACCGTTAACACGGTTCCGCCTCAGACCCTTGAGGCTATTCGTGATCACGGAAAGGTTGAAGTCACGCTCACACGTGACCTCGATAAAGCTCAGGACACAATTACTCAACTTGAAGCACAAGGCATTTCAATGGATGTGGTGACTCAGGAATTGGAAGACGAGGGAGTCAAGTCTTTTGCAGATTCATTTACACAATTGCTCGCTACAATCGATGAGAGGAGGAAGAACGCCGTTTCTTCTCTTGGATCCTTCGGCTTCGCTCAGGACAAGCCTTTGGCTGATCCCGTTTCCAAACGGATCGCGCAACTTGAAGCCGAGTCCGTTCCCGCGCGCCTGTGGGCGCATGACCCCACACTTTGGGCAAAAGACCCGGCGGGCCAAGCCGAAGTCAGGATCCGCATGGGCTGGCTGGACTCGCCGGATAAAGCGCGCAAACTTGTTCCAGCGTATCAGACCTTTGCGGAGGAAGTTAACAAAGCAAAGATCGACCGAGTATTGGTCTTAGGCATGGGCGGCTCATCGTTGACAGCAGAAGTGTTCAGTTCACTTCTTGCCGCGGCAATGATTGACGCTTCATTGTCTTTAGCAATTCTCGATTCAACAGATCCCACTCAAGTTGCCTTAGCCGCAGAACAATACCCACCAGATAGAAGTTTGTATATTGTTGCGAGTAAATCAGGTGGCACGGCAGAGGTCACTGCCGCGTTTGATTACTTCTGGAAATTGAGCAGGAAGGATGGGTCCCGTTTTATTGCCATAACTGATCCTGGCACGTCGCTTGAGGCGTTGGCGCGAAAACGTAAATTCGGAAGGATATTCTCCGCTGATGAAACCGTCGGTGGGCGCTACTCCGCGTTGACAGACTTTGGCCTCGTCCCTGCCGCGCTGCTTGGCATGGATTTGAACCACCTACTCGATCGCGCGGACTGGATGAAACGTCAGTGCGGAGAGCATGTGCCCGCGGCGCGGAATCCCGGGCTGGCATTGGGAGCCGTCATTGGTCAGTCTGCTCTCGAAGGCCGCGACAAGTTGACGATCCTGGCCGATGCGCCTCTATCCGCATTTGCAGGATGGATCGAGCAAATCGTCGCCGAATCCAGTGGCAAGGATGGAAAGGGAATCCTGCCTGTACCTCTCGAGCCGATTGGCGACGTGGAGTCGTATGGCGATGACCGCCTTTTTGTATATCTGCGGCAGACGGGGAAACTCGATGAAAACATGAAGGCCCTACGTGAGGCTGGGCATCCTGTTTTGGAATTTGCGATCCCGAATGTCTATGAGATTGGCGCCGAGATGTATCGCTGGGAGATTGCAACTGCGGTGGCTTGTTCGATTTTGGGCGTGAACGCGTTTGACCAGCCCAACGTCCAGGCAAGCAAGAACATCACGAAGGCGAAAATTGCGGAGTATCAAAAGAAGGGCAAGTTGAAGGAGGGCAAGCCGGCGTGGAAGAAGGATGGTGTGATGGTGTTCGCGTCCTCGAGCGTCACTGGCGCATCGTTGAAAACTGTCTTAAGTGGCTTCTTGAAGAAGGCCAGGCCGAATGGTTACGTTGCCATCAACGCCTACCTGCCGCGCAATCTTGAAATGATCGATGCGTTGCAAAACATGCGAGTCGCGATTTGCGCCAAGACGGGCAATGCGGTGACAGCGGGCTTTGGTCCGCGCTTCCAGCATTCAACGGGACAATTCCACAAGGGTGGTCCGAAGAATGCTTTGTTCATTCAAATTACCGCCGAGCCCGCGTTGGAAATGGAAATCCCAAATGAAGGCTTGACCTTTGGCACGCTGATCCGCGCCCAGGCGTTGGGAGATTACGAAGCGTTGGTTGCTTCAGGAAGAAAAGTTTTGCGCGTGCATTTGCCCAATAGGAATGCAATAAGAACCCTGATTGGGGCGTTATGAGGTTGTGCTATACTTGCACCAAGTCAGGAGAGTTTCCATGTTGAACATTCAAGAACGTATTGTGCGGATTCACATTGAGAAATTGCCCGAAGGTTTATTTCTGGCAACTTCGGATGATATACAGGGATTGGTGGCGCAGGGACGCACGATTGCGGAAACTGTGGAGATTGCCCGTGATGTGGCTCGCAAATTATTGGAAGCCCAGGAGAATATTCAACTTCCACAGGTCAGTGAGAGTTTTGATTATCCGTTGATCATTGAAGGATAAAGATGGGGAGACTCTCAGGTTTTCGTTATCGGCAAATTGTCAAAAAACTCAAGGCTTTCGGCTTTGAGTTTTTTCGTCATGCTGCTGGGAGTCATGAAATCTGGCATAACCCATCAACAGGCAGATTTACGACAATTCCGAACCATCCTGGCGACATGCCGGAAGGGACTTTGCGCGCAATATTGAAACAGGCGGGCGTCGTGCCAGATGAATTCCTGAAAAGCAGATAATGAATCTTGTTTTGATTCACGGAAAGGGTGAAGTAAGATGATTAACTTAGCTGCCGGAAAATGCGTGGCTTGCCGTGCAGGTGAGCCGACTTTAACCGATGCTGAAATTAAGGATTTACTGCTCCATGTTCATCAATGGCAGGTCAGGGAAATGGATGGCGTGAAGCGACTGGAAAAAATCTTCAAATTAAACGACTTTGTTCAGGCGCTGGAATTCACGAACAAGGTCGGCGCAATTGCCGAGGAAGAAAACCACCACCCGTTGATAATTACTGAGTGGGGGAGAGTGACAGTTCAATGGTGGACGCATAAGATCGGTGGTTTGCACCGAAATGATTTCATCATGGCTGCCAAGACGGATGCGCTGTTTTGATGGTGGCCAACGCATCCATCTTTGTCCTCATCTTCAATTCGGATTTTCCCGGATTTCGTGCCCCCTGAATATCGCTGGACTGAATATTTAAATGCCTTTATATAGTTCGCGCATGCATGGCAAATCGCTGCGAGAGCCGTATTTGGGTATCGGATCGGCTTGATGCCGCTCGTTCACCAGCATTCACTGTCGCCAGCATCGCGATCGCCGCCTCGATAGCAAGCGGATCAAACTGGGTACCGGAATGATCTCGTAATTCCGTAATAATCCTATCAAACTGGAGCGCCATGCGATACGGACGGTCCGATGACATGGCCTCAATGGCATCCGCTACGGCAACGATTCTCGCTTCAATCGATATTTGATTCGCGGAGAGTTTATCCGGATAGCCCTCGCCGTTGTAAAACTCGTGATGGTGACGAATTATCGAGGCCAGGGAACGAAGGGACGGGCTGTTTTTGACGAGATCCCCGCCCAATGCGGCATGGTCCTTGATGATTTCAAATTCCTCCCGGGTCAATTTGCCCGGTTTTGTAAGAATTTCCATCGAAATACCCAGTTTCCCAATATCATGCAACAAGCCGGCTTTGCGTATCAGTTCGATCTGCCGTTCGCTTAGCTTCATTCGCCTCGCGATGTCAGCAGCATATTGACTGACCAACCTGGAATGTCCGAGCACATATGGATCCCGCAGGTCTATGACCTCGGACAAGGTCTCCAGAAGGCCTTCATTGAGTTCGCCGATCTCAATTGAGCTCCTTTCGAGCTCATGATTTTTTTGCCGTAATTCATTGACAACAACTCGGGTGTGTTCAACATATTGCGCCTGGCTAATGCGGAGCAATGACATGGGTATGAGCATGGTAAGGATGCCGAGCAGGTCTGCATATGCATATCCAAACATGAGTGCATAGGAAATGAAGCCCATGCCCAGATAATAGGGAGCCATCCATTGATATTGTTCCTTCCAGATCTCAGAGGGAGACTGCTTTACGTCTATTCCTATTCCGATCGAGATCAGGGTTGTTGTGAAAATAAACAGGATTAATGATGCGGCAAGTGCAATAATCAATTCCAGGAGCGGGTATTCCCAGCTCAACGATTCCGTTCCCTTCCAGTAGATCAACACATTTATGATCGTCCCCGCGATGACGTGATTGCTAAAGTTAAATATGATCCGGTTGAACGGGCTTCTAAATTTGACGGCCGCGGTCAGGGCAAAAACCAGGCTGGCAACCAGAGTCCCCAGCGGACCAAAAAGGATGACCAAAGCGATGATCGGGACCGCCGACGTTGAAAGGGACGTATTCCTTACATAAAGGCTTATGGAAAACCATTCCGTGAGTACGATCGTGAACGCGATTGCTGCAAATCCCAGCCAGTGGACAGGTGAATACGCTGCGATTACTTCGGTTGATAGTTTGATGG
>Ga0209619_10001084_pt1 | contig 19713 bp, 15 predicted proteins | sample Rifsed16ft3_FD_184011 | JGI IMG/M metagenome (GOLD analysis project Ga0209619, IMG submission 184011) | Soil microbial communities from Rifle, Colorado, USA - sediment 16ft 3 (version 2) | ecosystem: Environmental > Terrestrial > Deep subsurface > Rock core/Sediment | place: Rifle, Colorado... | reverse complement strand
TTTCCCATTGGCTTTATCTTCAACGGTAAACAAATAGATGCCGCTCGCTACTGCCTGACCAACATTCGAAGTTAAATTCCAGTCTTCAAAGCCTTTGTTTGCGTCATCGTGATCGATAGAAAACACAAAATCCCCTGCGAGTGTATAAATTTTAATTTGGCATTGAGCAGGAATATTAACGAATTGAATTCTGCGATCTTGCTCCAGCCATCGTGAACGAGAGCCTTTAGGTTTTTCCCACGGTGGATCGTAAGTGTTGTATGCGATATCTCCTCGATACGGATTTGGAACAACACTTACTTGCCCAATAGTCTCCGGCGGTGTAGTTCCAGGTGTAATTACTTTTGCAGTGTTTGAGATACTCGTTTCTTGTGATGGAAAATTTAACACTTTATCTTCTCTTGAATACGAGGTTACTGCATAATAATATTCGATATTATTGAGAAGCCCGCGGTCTTCATAATCATATTTAAGACCAGTATTCGACCCAATATCATTGATCGTATCATATTCTGCAAGCAGTGTCCAAGGTCCATTGGTTGATTTTGTACTTTTATAAACTCGGTATCCTTCGAATGGATATTTTATAGTATCACCTCTATTTGGATCAACATACGTTTCGACTAGTTGTTTGGTTTTTGCCCAATCTAATGTGATGCCGTGACTTTTGATTGTAACAGTTACCGTTGGTTTTGGCGGCGGCGCCGGAACACGAAATCCTTTTGTTTTTAAGAAATTAACATAGTCTGAATTTTTCATTAGACCTTTTAATCCAAATCCCAAAAGCTCCGCCATTTCCACTTTCAATGTATCACCAACTTTAAGTTGAAAAGGTCCAAAGCCAAGGATAATGTGTGCACGTGCCGGTTGGTCGAGCCGATCTTCAAAAATAATTCCACTACTCATAGTTTTATACTCGGTTGCATTGAGTACTGGTAATGTTTCATGCTCCCAGTAAGTCATCGACCAACGTAATGATGGATCAACTGGATTAAGGACTCTGAAACCAACCGGACTAACTGCAGTACCGTCTTCTCCACCGGGGACATCTTCAGCAATAGCAAGATGCTGATCGCGAACATACCGGACTATTTCATCAATAAAATTTGCAGTATATATTACCCCTACCGCGCTATGCATCCAAAAAGCAATATAAGCATCTTTTATCGGGCTCTTCGGTATAATTTTATATTCATAGATAATAAATTCATCCACCGGCGGTGAACTCCAAGCATGCGTAGCTTGAATAATTTCTACATGTAGGGGTGTGTGGCTTTCAATATTCAAAAGATTATCATCTGAATACCGACATACAAAATCCTGATCCGAAATACCTATATAATTCTGCCAATAAGGAATTTGAACCGTATCACCTCGTTGAACTGTCCAGATTGTATCCCCCCCGTCTGCAGATGGATAAAATTCATTTTTATAATGTGATTGCGTAACAGAAACAAGTGTGTCACCATTTGGATCAATCCCCCCAATCCAAATTCCACCTTGATACAAATGTTCTTCATCGCTGTTAGGAGGAAATTCTGCAAGGATTAAACCAGGGAAATTCGTTGCTGCTTTATCCATTGCCCCCATATTTGTAACCACTTGACGCACCTTACCAACATTATGCAATTTCCAATCAAGTTTTGTGTAGTATTGTGCAATAAGGCTTGATGTACCAATGGCACTCAATAAGAATAATCGTAAAACTGAACGAAATACTTTCATGAAATCCTCTTTTAAAATTCGATTCGAATACCAAGTTTTGTTGTTCTGCCTGTCGAAAATTGACGAGGATCCAAAATGCTTAGCATTGTATAATAATCAAAAAAATTGTTTTGTGGATTTTGTACATCTCCATAGCGATACGGTTTACCTGTCCACGTATTAAATCCATACGACATTTGAAGATTATGTTGATCAAACAAATTGAACACATCGGCAAAGAACGCAAGGCGAATTCCATTGCCAAGCATAAATCCTTTTTCAAATTTTAAATCAGTAGATGAATATGAAGGACCAATCGCAGTATTTTCCTTTCGTTGCTGCTCTGCAGGATCTGTTGTTGCTTGTCCGGGAGTATAAGGTGTACCTGTAGAATACCGGTAAAGAATTGTTAATAACCAGTCGTTAGGAAGGTTTATACCAAACAGTTCAACATCTTGATTTTTGTTAGCTGAAAGCATCCCCTGAAAAATTACTTGATGCCTAACATCCCATGAAAGCGGACGCTCTCTAATAGGATTCGGGAAATCATTTTGTGAACGAATATAATCGTCAAAAGCAGAAGATGAATATCCGCTTGTCCATTGAATAGTGTATGTTAATTTCCCTGAAGTAAAATCAGAATAGCTTTTGTTAAGTTCAAATTCCAATCCACGCGCACGCGAATATCCTTTGTTATCAAATAAATTAACCGGTGTTCCAAGCGCAGCGAGCAATTGCGTTGTCCCAACTTGACCAGAGATATCCTTCGCATAACTCTTAGCATCAATTGCCCAGTAATCGGTTATTTGTTTTGATAGTCCGAACTCGTAAAGGATTGTTTGCTCATAATTTAATTTTGGATTTCCTGTAGTACCACCACTATATGGGTCTCGGTAATAGTATTGTAATTCCGGTAATTGATTAAAGTGACCGTATGAGAAAAATATAACCATATCTTCAGAAATTGGAAAAGATATTCCGAAGCGTGGACTGAAACGAAAAATGTACTTTTTCCAATCAGCTTTCAAACCAGTTGCGTCTTCCCATTTTTGCTTCCAATCGTGGTTCATAACTGTTTGTCCAAGCAGAAGCCCATCAACCCTGAGTCCTGCATTAATAATCAAGAATTCCAGTTCAAATTTATCTTGTATATATGCACTACCAATAATCGGTTTAACATCAAATACCCACCGCGATTGTCCAAAGAGAGGAAATGGACCTGGTGGAGGCAATGAATCCAAGCCCAAACCATATCTAGAAAGTTTTACACCGCCATCTTGAATATCAATATAACTGATATTGTGTAATTGAAGTTCGAGGCCTGTTTTGATTAAATGCGCTGATTGAATTTGCGAAGTAAAATCACCTTTAAAGGTAAAAGAAGATGTTTTGTCGTCTCTCCACATATTCTCTGAGCCCAGTCCAGTAAAAAAACCAGTCCGTGGATCAATTTGAGGAGATGAGATGGTCGAAATCAATTTCCCTGAACTGTCTTTCACCCAGAAATCTGCGGGTGTTTTACCGTTAAGCGAACCTTTATAGGTAACGCCCAAATACCCCAGGTTAATAGTAAAGTAAGATGATTGTGATATTACATGATTATACTGAATACTTCCTGCTGTGTTATCTCTTTTATAATCTGAAAGCTTATTCGGATAATATTTCCACAACCAATCATAAGTGCTCCACTGAAGAAAAGTATTATGGTAGCTGAAAGTCAATTTATTTTCTGCCGTAATGTCCCAGTTTACTTTTGCGTTCATATTAAAAGAATTATCTTGACGTTCTTTAACATTCAATCCGAAAATCTTAAAATTCTTTCTGTCACGAAAATTGTTATATGGTGTATTTGAAAGATTGAAATTAGTTGAAATGAAAAAATCCATTTCCCCGGGGATTTCAAATCCAAGAGCGGGAAAAAGTATTCGAGTAATTGGTTCAGGTCCGCTAAAATATGCTGAAGTATAGTCTGTTAAATATGATTCGCCTAAAGCTTTCCAACGATCTGTTTTATACTCTATTCCACCTTTAAAAACATCGCTGCCGCTTCTTGTATTGATATTTACTACTCCAGATTGTGCTTGACCATATTCTGCGTTAAATCCACCTGTAATCAATTGAACATTTTCGACGTCGTTAACATTTAGGTCTAATACACTACGACCACCGTAAATCGGATGAGTTACAGGCATCCCATCAACTACATACAAAATTTCTCCCCCGCGTCCTCCCCGCACATGAATATCTTTCAGACTTTCATCACGAATCTGTAACTGTGATCCATCGGCGAGTTTAATATTTTGAGGCACACTCGATATAATTGCTCCTGCCTGTACTTTAAAAATATCGGTTACTGATTCAAGCCCCGGAGTCTCACGAATATCTTCTCGTGTAACCTCACGCCGAGTAGATGTAACGTCCTTTTGTATGAATTTATTTTCTGCGGTAACAAGAACCTCTCCCATCTGCATAGCAATCGAAGAGAGTAGTGCATTAATTGTCGTAGTAAGATCAACTTGCACTTTTACATTTTGCACTATTATAGTCTGATAACCAATCATAGATATTTGCAATTCGTAGGTACCAGGAGGAACTAGAAGAACAAAATAATAACCTTTTTCATCAGCCGCTGCACCAAGCGTTGTTCCTTTGACTAAAATATTCGCCCCAATTATCGGCTGACGGTTTTCATTATCACGAATTTGTCCAGCTATCTTTCCCGTATTGCCTGCAAAAAGAAATGAGGATTCTAAAAATAATACTAACAATAGAAAGATGAACCACGATTTAAGACTTTGCATGTTTTCTCCTACTCAATATTCAAGTTTCGAAGAATTTGATTTCCCATCACAATAGCATCTTCCTCATTAATGAAGTATAAAGGAAACCCAAGTACAACGGCGTCAAACGTCGTTCCATAATACCGAAGAGCTATTGTTCTTCCACGATAAGAAACATATGAGCTGCTTGGTAAATTTGTGTAAGTATACAAACTGACTGTAAATCCAGCTGGAGAGATAATAAGATTTACTTGCCCAAGTTTACCGCTAAAAGGGAAAAAAGCTATTTTTGCTGAATCGACTCTAAAACTACTGAAAGACGCCATCGCACTTTCTCCGCCTATACAATCTCCGATAAGTTCAGTCACTCCAACCGTCCGAATATGAAGATAATCATACACAAAAGATCCTTGAGGAAATGTATATGGAAAATTGCTATTGTAAGCAAAGGATTTTAAGATTCCCCACCCGCTCATTAAAAATTTTCCCCCTACTATAAGATAATCGGTAAATATTTCGATATTCCTTGGATCAGATATTTTGTGTGGATTGCTTTGAGGCCAATCATCTGCATGCCATACAACCAATTTATATTTTGCAAGTGTCGCTCGAGACGGCATGCCTTTATTTGCTTTATAATCCCAATGATCTGCATCTGGGAAAACACGAGAATAAAAATTATCTATAGTAGCATCAGAAATATTATACGTTACAAATGGGAAGTTGAATTCATCAGTTTCGTCAATAACCAAAACTTTTTTTTCAAATGACGGCATAACTAAATACAAAGCTGCTGAATCCCCAATAGGATCAATCAGGTTTGTATTATTTCGGGAAGTCACTTTGATATAATGTTTACCGGTTATGGGTAGAGTAAAATTGTCTGGTGCAATTGTCAACGTTGTATCACTATTCCAATGCCACGGACCTCCATCAACTGACCAAGCATAATTAACAATGGCTCCGTTAATCGTCTGGTCTGATGCAGTGAAAGTTAATTTGATTCCTGTCCACCAATCACTTATAGTATTTAAAGCTAAGATTGTATCATTCTTCATAGGGGTAATAATTTTTGTAACAGGTGGACTTGCTTTTGTTGTATAAATAATTTTTTCAGCCGGTTCCGGATCCATTGCCCCAGTATTATCAATAGCCCTCACCATAAATCTTTGACGGTTGATATTGTCACTCGAATTAAATGCGATGGTAACAGCCGTGGCGCTAGTATCTTTCCATTGCGTTGAATCAAAATCTTTCCACTCATTATTTGTTCCTATTACTAGATGATAAGTAATATACCGATATTGATATTTCGCTATATAACCATCATTATCCCCGCCAGTCCAATACATGTTTGATAAAGGAAAGATCGTATCGTTATCCTTTGGTACATTTGATAATTTTGTGTCAGGGGGATTATTCGGATTTGGAGGCAATGTAGGGTATTCGCATGAGTTCCAAATTATTCCTATAAAAAATGCAACGAATGTGATAATACTGAATTTTCTCATAGACAAACCTGTTCCTTTTAGTAAATCTATACTTTAATAGTTCCGAATGCTTGCTACACTTACTTTACGATCAAAGATATAGGAATCTTTATATCGTTGAATAGATTGAAAGGGTAATATTTCCAAGTTCACTTCTGTGACATGTCCTGCATTGACGGTAATTATCTGATTAAAACTCATAATTGGTGTAACACCCTCAGCAAGTTGAAGAGGAGTTCTAAATTGTCGCGGGCGGGCTACAAAAATTTCGATTCCCTTAAAATTAAATTGTAACTTGTCATAAGTTCCAGGAGGCACATACCATTCAATTACTTTACTGCTTACATATTTTGATTGAAAGGCTTCAACATCAAACACAGAATCAGTTGTTGTTATAAGACGTCCATCCAACCAAGCACGCTGAAGTATATTAAGAGTATAGGAATCATTACGATCTATGCTCAAATCAGTAAATAAATCTGCATAATTATTGCTTTGATACAGACGACCCTGACTAAAAATAACATCATAGTGATCTACTCTAGAAAACTTAACTGTATCTCCAAGAATAATTAGTAATGTATCTATTTCAGCCGATTTCATTGTAACTCGAATGATGCCCGGATCGGGAGACGGTTCCACTCCTGTGTTGCATCCACTTAAGAGGAACATGCATAAAAAAAATAATCTTAAACAGGACCAAAATGCTTTTTTCATAAATATCCCTATCCTTTACTGAAGATTAAATTAGTGGAGATCGGTTTGACACCGATCTCCGCTATACACAAATTAACGGATCAACATCATCTTGCGAACTTTTACCATATCATTAGTTTTCATCTCATAGAAATAAACACCGCTTGAAACTGCTAATCCTAAATTATTTGTACTATTCCATGTTACACGATGTTGGCCTGCATGCCGTTCTTCATTCACCAGCGTCTTTACTGATCGTCCAAGAATATCATATATTACCAGTGAAACCTGTTGAAATTTAGGAAGTGTAAATTCAATTACAGTTGAGGGGTTGAACGGATTTGGATAGTTTTGTAACAGCTTGAATTCGTTTGGCATCTCTAGCTCTTCGGAAACTCCAGTGATATTAGCTGCGGGATAGTTATATAGTTTAACATTATCAATTAAACCCCGGTATGGGCCTATAAAATACTGGTCATCAGTTAAAAACCATGAGCGGCCAATTACCATCGGTGCACCCGCCATAAGAGGAGCTTTCATTTCATTGACGATCTTACTAAACATCAATTGATCGTTTTCATCCTTGATGACCATTGCAAAATTTCCGTTGGTTTTATTTCGTTCAATAATAACATGACGCCATTTACCAACATGTGCCGTCGTGGCAGAGAGTGTATCTTGAATGGCAACGGACCCAGAACCGTCAATCTTCCAATAGCGTGCTGTAAATGCATTGTCTCCATTAGCATTTGGTCTGAAACTCAGATCAATGTTTGCGTTGTTCCAATCTTGTTCAGCAGATGGATTTATTATGATATGCACATATGGCCTATCAGCAGAATCTGCTTTCATCCAAAAGTCTAACGTAAACTCTTCAGCAGCCAAAAAAGGTGAGGAGGCTGTGACCCAGTTTGAATCAATTTTAATTCCATCTGTGGCTTTTACATCCAATGAATACGTGCCACCACCAACAGGAACTTCTGTAGAATATTTAAAGTCTACAAAGGTTGTTATTGTTGCATTATTAGAAGAATGGTCGATCGGGTTACCACTTGGTCCTTCCTCAAACGTTAAATCAAGTGTTTTTGCATTCGGTTGGAAAACCCAAAATGCATTGTAACTCGGATTTGTCAGGTCTTCTGCATTCGATGGCGAAAGAGAGGTCAAATTATTATTATCTTTTGTTACATAATAATATTGAACCTGTGTCCCGAACGCCTGAGCTGGAATAGCTCCAGTATATTTATTATCTCCAGTCGATGAAAGTGTTACGCTGCTAAATGCGCTAAGAGTATCGGTACGATATTTCACTTCAACACTGGTCATGCTTCCGCCTGCATTCAATGGGAAGACAGAAATTTCTACGGGATATGATGATGCTGTTGAGGGTTGATTAGGTAGTATTGTCACATTTTGAATCACCGGAGGACCTGCAAAGTTACGTACAACATTACTAACACGGATTTCATCTACAAATCCATCAAGCCACGAATCGCCACTTGGAGTTGTTATCCCAAGCGCACCGGCCCAGCCTATATGCAACGCCTGATTGTTTGTATATGGCACGTCACCCTGGGGGAAACCGGCTGTGAGGAATCCTTTCAAAACTTTATCAGCATCATGAACCATTACCGCGATGAACGCACGTGCTGTATCGCGAATGAATGTCAAGTGAACCCATTCACCTGGAACGAACATATTGTTCGGCGAAGTTACGCTTACGTAACCCGCGTCCGAGTGATACCCGCCATGGAACAGGCGATTGTCGCCCCACATTTCCAGCCAGTAGTTAACGTGGTCATAGAATACCTCGTCACCCGGCTTCATAACAACACGTGGAACCCAACGATAATCGCTAGACCCGCTACCAAATGTAAAGATGTTTGCCCAGGCTTCGATTGTCCAATTTCCTGTCATATCTAAAGCGGCAGTATCGGCTACAGTTAGATATGTCGAGTCGTTGATCGATGAATTATCAATGCGAAGGCTCTTACCTAATCCCGCTAACGGACCGCTTTGGCTTATAAATGATAGTTTTGTCGCTAAATTTGTCGAATGGGGAATTGCGGAGGGAGCTGTTTTCCCAAGAGTGGCTGCAGCATTTATATAGTCATCGTCAAAATGCAAAAGCAAAACGGTATTTGAATCTGCAGTGTATGGACCGCCAATCGGTTCAAGTGTTTGAGCGAATAGCGCTTGTTCGTATAACACAAGTGACACTGCGAAAACGAAAATGGAAGAAAAGACTTTCATAAGATTATCTCCTATTGTTGGTTGTATAAATTAGTTTTGAAGAAGCTAACTATTTTATTTCTTCTTCAAAGATTTGGCAATTACCAATGTTGCCAACTGTTTTTAAAAGAAAAATTGTCTATTGTTGTAACACCTCCTTTCATTAAACAATTAGACACCAGGCGAAGTGAATTATTAATTAAAGTACCAATGGTTATCTGGTTAAGCTCTTAGGGAACGTTTTTAATAAAATTTTAACGATAATTGAATATCGAATATTGAACAAGGAATCATGAATTTTGAAATGAATGCAATCTGTATTTCAACTTCATCATTCGAAATTCCTTGTTCGATATTTATTATTTATTTTCTCCTTTAGCTTTTTCCCAAGCAGCGTCTTCGGAAAAACGTAGAACTTATATGAGGAGTAAGGACTTCATTCATAAGCAAAAAATTTTTTCGTTTCAATTCTACTCCTCGTTTATTATTGAGATTTGCTCTATCGTCAATTATCGAATCAATACCCCAGGTTGTTCGTATTTCTTTCCATTTATCTCAACGGTAATCATTGGCCAACCATCAGATTTTGTAATTACTTCAAAACGATTTCTGTGGGCTATTATAGTATCTTCAACTTTTGCCCCAGTAATTGTTGGATTCCATGCAAAAGCCTGGTTATCCAAAATGGTTTCATTTATATCAGGATAGATTACATAGTCGCGATCATCATATCCTATAGCCCCACCTTGATGATGCTTTTTCCATTCATCTGGTACTCCAGCTTCTTCATACCATTTTTTACATTTTTCAAAAATATCAGCACATGTATTGCCAGGAACTGTAGCTAATTCGTACTGTGTAAAAATTTTTGCTGTTTTTTCAAATTTAATTTTCAATTCCTCAGGTAACTGGCCAAAATGGACAAAACGAGTTACAGCAATGGGCATCCCCCATTTTTCCGCACAAACATTTATCATAGCATATTTATCAAGCTTTGCTCCACCGGGAAGCGCATGACGATATTTAAATATTCGCTTATCAACTGCGATAAGTAAGACAGTTGGCAAAATACCACGGGCGCGCAAAGATGCAGAAGTCAATGCTTCTATTTCATATTCGTCCATTCCAGGTTTAATAGATTTACACACTTCAGCAACAGCTTCAGTAACTTCTTTTCCAAGCCAGCGATATCTTTTTATCTCTGATCCCAGAAGTGAGTACCGTATTTTTTTGAATTGATCTGAAACCAAAATAGTTCCGGGAAAATTTGCATCACTTCCTATTCTACCATCCTTCGATATTTCCTTTATCATATCGCCCCGCACATCTTTTCCCGGGTTTGCCTCGTACCAATCAAACTTTTTTAATTCGTATCCTAGTTTTCCAAGTGATTCATCCATAAGCCGCCCAGCTTCACTTCCCGTGCATAGTAAATATTTTTTTTCATCTTTCATTATTAATATTGAAGCAGCTCCAACATCCTTATTTAATACTATTTGATTGGTAGCTAATCCTGCTGTCATCCAATAGAAGTTTCTAACCTGCGTAAGAAGAATTCCATCCAGTTTTTGCTCATTCAAAAAACTTTGCACTCGAAGCAACTTTTCTTCTATTTCCTTTTGCGCTTCTGAAACTGTGATGACCATCTGAGGATTACTTTTCCACAGATCAGTTATAATCTTTCTTTGGCATAAACTGCTGCTTGAGATTAGTATAAGTGTAATAAAAATGAGTAAGGATTTAATCATTATAGAATCTCCTGAAACTTATTTTAGTGTTAATATTTTAATAGTTATTTTTTATCAGATAAGAAAATAATTTTATTAGTATTTGCTATTTAAAAGTGAGTATGTTATAAAATTTATAAATGCCGTAATTTGACCTCAAACTACGACACAATTCATATATACAAAGCTTCGCCGCCTGAGTCACATTTATTTGGAAAACTCAACAGGTAATTAACTCGAATTTGGTTATAAACTTTTATATCAATTGATCCTGCAAAGTGCGCAGGAAATAGGGGAAAAATTGTTTCCCATTTAGGTCGAATCTCTAACAATTAATTTTGTGTCTAATATTATAGTTTTTGAACGAGCATTCTTTTTTTCGCTTTCAATCAACTCAATCAAAATTTCAGCAGCTTTCTTTCCCATTTCAAAAGACGGCTGATCTACTGTTGTTATAGTAGGATCCACTAAGCTTGTAATCTTATTGTTCGAGAATCCAACTATCCCGATATCCCCAGGAATTTTTAGTCCCGCTTCTTTTATTCTTTGAAAAGCTCCTATCGCGACAGGATCATTAACTGCAAATATTGCATCGGGAACAATATTTTTCTTGAGAAGATAATCCATTGAATTGTAACCATCGATCTCATGTAAGCCACCATAGCAGATAAGTTCTTTCACGATTGGAATACGAGTCTTATTTAAGGCTTCCGTATATCCACTTAGCCTTCGCTTACAAATTTCCAATACTTTGGGACCAGCAAAATGTGCAATTTTTTTATATCCTTTATCAATTAAATAAGAAACTGCATCGAATGCACTTTTGGCATCGTCAATAATAACTTTACTCGCAGAGATATTTTTACATGCACGATCGAAAAAGACTAATGGAATTCCGTGATCAATTACACCTTGAAAGTGATCTCCGCTTTTGGTGTTCTGAGAAATGGAAGCTACAATTCCCGCAACTCTTTGTTGTATTAAAGCATTGGTATTTACAACTTCCCTTTCAAAATTTTCGTTTGATTGACACACAATAATAGTGTAACCGGAATGGTAAGCAACTTCTTCTATACCGCTAATGGCAGAAGAAAAAAAGTCATGTTTGATTTCAGGAACAATCACACCGATTATTGTCGTCCGGTTATTTTTTAAACTTTGTGCGATTGGGTTAGGTTTGTAGTTAAATTCTTTTGCTAATTTTTTAACTCGTTTTTTAGTATCTGCTTTTATATCAGGGTGATCGCTTAAAGCGCGTGATACTGTGGAAACGGAAATTCCTAATTTTTTAGCTATGTCTGTTATTGTTGTATGTCTCATAGTCTGCAAACGTTTGCGAAAACGTTTGCAATATAAATTCTTTTAATTCATTTGTCAAGCTAATTCTAAGAATTGTTAATAAACTTATTTTGCAAGAACTATTTTTTGGATACTTTTAAAATTCGAAGCAGACATTTCACACATATATACCCCGCTCGAAAATCCATTCGCATGAAATTGTACATTATATTTACCAGGCGTTTTTGTTTCATTCACCAAAACAGCAATTTCATTTCCGAGCAAATCATAAATTTTAATCGTCACATAAGTTTCTGCATGAATTGAAAACTAATACTAGTCTTTGAATTAAAAGGATTGGGATAATTTTGCTCAAGTGAAAAGCTGGATGGTAGCTGATCATTTGGTACATTTTAAGCAGTCGGTCTCCCAATCATATTTTGATCTAACCAATTTATCCTCTTTGCTATCCAGCTTTTTAAGTAATTTATTTCCTGCTCCTATGTTTGATAAACATACTTATTATTCCAAACCCAAATGCCAAGAACAGGCCATTTTTCAAAATTTACTGTTTTTGATTCATTAAAAAGTTGAACGAGTGAATCAATGTAATGAAAAATGCTCTGCACTTTCAAAGAATTGTTTTTAACATCCTGCCATCTCGTGTAAACTTTATTTCTAAACTGAGTACCATCAAATAATTTCCGCCACCAGAATGAGGTTAAAAATGATTCTCCAGACATATTTTGAGAATCAGTTAGATATTTCTAACTCCAAGCCATTTATGAGCCAGTCAGCATGATAATCGACATTACCAAATGCAAGATTAAAATCCCAAACAGGCCCGGCAATTAATTTTGTATTTCTGCTATCTCTATCTTTATGTAAATAAGTACTTAACCTGTAGGCATCAACATTTTCAACTAACACATTCACCCCATGCATTTTAATGTTTGTACAGAATCCCACCGTTTTCACATAGTGATGCCTTTGGCAATAGCGGTGAACAAGCGAACACCGAACTCCGGGGTTTAGCCCAATAATGACAGGCCTTTTATAGCTATCCAAGCATTCCTTTGGAAAAGCTGTTATTTGTAATGTTTCACAGTCCATGTACTGAAGGGTCTGTTACACAACTGTCAATTTACCCAATTTTATTTTTTGTTATCAAGACAAACACAAATTAGTTCAATAAAAATGGATCGACTAAAATATCTTGCTTCAAGTGAATCACTGGCTTTTCTTATTAGCTCTCTATCTAAATATTATATTTTCTAAGTATCCAGTCAATTCCAGCTTAAAGAATACTACCGGATCAATTGAGGGCTTACCGGTATTGCCATATAATTTTTCGCATTCTTTATAAACGAATCTCAAGTTTAAGAACTGATCTATCTGTCGATATATATTATCTTCAACAACGAGATCATCAATAGTGAGATTATAGAATAATTTTGGCTGAAATTTCTTTTTTCCAAGCATATTATTTTTCCTTTTTTATTATTGTATTCAATTAGTCAATAAATATGCCGGGTTATGCAACACTCGCTTCCCACATTTGGCAATAGCATTTTATAGTGGCAGTCCATAGGGAAGGGTTTTTAAATCTGGAATTATTAAATCCTAAACAACAATTCGCCTAAGTCAGATTAAACACTAAATAAATGTTAATATTGAAATTCAAATTATCAGAGTTCGGTTCTTGTGATTTGAATTTTAGTATTTGTTTGTTATTTGTTTTTGTGGATTTGGGATTTATGCGATCCGATTAAATAGGAGCACCGCTCAAGCGCGTATCAGCTTCAACTCTTCAACTATTTGTGGGAGAATTTTTCCAGATTCACCAAACAGCGATACATCCACAATTGAGGAAGCTTCAGTTTCTTCGATGTTCACTTCAACAAGATATGCTCCATTACTTTTTGCGACTTGAACGAGTGAAGCTGCGGGATAAACAACAGCGCTAGTTCCAACAATAAAAAACACATCACAATTTCGCGCGGCTTTTTCCGATAGCTGAAATTGATCTGCTGGAAGGAATTCACCAAACCATACAACATCAGGGCGAATCAATCCACCGCAAGTGCATTTGGGAATACCATCTTCAAAATCCAATTCACCATCATAATGCTTCTTACATTTTGCGCAGAAATTTCTTTCAATATTTCCGTGCAGTTCATAAATGGTTTTACTTCCTGCCCGACGGTGAAGGTTATCAACATTTTGAGTTATCACGATCACCTTCTCAAAATATTTTTCCATTTCGACTATAGCAAGATGACCGGGATTAGGCTTTGACTCTTGAACGATTGACTTTCTGTAATTGTACCACTTCCAAACAAGCTGGGGATTTCGCATGAAGGCATTAAAATTGGCAAGCTCCTCGGGACGAAGTTTGTTCCAAATTCCATCTTTCCCTCGGAAGATAGGAATTCCGCTCTCGGCAGAAATTCCAGCACCAGAAAAAAAGACTATTGCTCTTGCTGATTTAAGCTTTTTAATTAGGCCGGATGGAATATCCAATAATTTTTACCCGAAATAAACCACTACTCGTTTTTAATTTCTTCGACGAGTTTCTTGGCTTCAGCTAATTTATCATCATCATCTTCATCTTTCTTAGGACTGTCAATAACCTTTTTCAAAATGTCCCTTGCTTTTTGATATTCATCTTCGCGTATGTAAGAGTTAGCCAAGTCAAGATAGAACATCCTAAAATTAGGAAAAAGATTTACTGCCTTGTTAAACTCTGTAATGGCGATTTCGTTATCAGCCCAGCCGAGTCCAATTACAGCCCGTGCAGGCGCCCACTTTTCACTTGCTTTAGCATGGGTTCTTGCTAAAATATAATGAGCAAGCGCAATTTCATACTTATCACCGCTGTTCAGCTTAATTGCTTTTTCACAATCGTCCTTAACAGAATTCACCACACCGGCAACAGAAAAAACTCCTTTGAATAAAGCTATTCTTCCATTGGCAATTGCTCTTCTCACATAAGTAATAGATTTATCCGGTGCAAGTTTTACAGACTTATCGGCATAGTCAAAAGCTTTTTGATAAATAACAAGCTGAGCATCTTTTTGTTCACTAGTATTTTCAGGCATGTGTTCACCAATATCAACATGAGCACGGCTGATTCTCCATAGAATTTCCCAATTGTTTGGATACAGCTTATCGGCTTTAAGGTAAGTATCTAAAGCTTTTTGATTATTATACTCTTCCGTGTATTGATCGCCTTCTTCGATGAGCTTTTCTACCATTTGAGCTTTAACAGAAAAAGTAAAGAGGAGAAAGAAACTCAGAAAAAGTATACCACAGAACCTTTTTGATGCATTCATTTTTGTCTCCTTAATTAGTCAAATAATGATTTGTTTATTTGGTTTTCAATTTCGGGATTAATACCATGACTGAATAAATCCGTTGCTGCAAGAGATAAAAATTTTGTCCACTTGCTGTCTGTTTTCAATTCAGTTGCGATAGCATTTTTGTATGCATTAACTTTAGCGCTAAGCTCGTCCGCATGATAAAGTGCAATTGCTTCAAGTGTTTTGGGAACAACCGGTGAAGCATGTTCAAGTTTTCCCTGGTGACTTAAGATTAAATGAATCAAACAATTTTTTAAGTCCTCCGGAAAATCTTTTATTTCTTTAATTTTTTCTTCAACAATCATTGCCCCGATTACAATGTGTCCAATTAGTTTTCCTTTGTCGGTATATTCAAATGCAGTATCAAAGCTTAGCTCTTCGATCTTTCCAAAGTCATGCAGGATCGCTCCGCAGACAAGAAGATCTCTATTTATTTCAGAATGAGAGTCAGACATCAAATCACAAATTTTAACTATTTCCAATGTATGCTCAAGCAATCCGTGAACATATGAATGATGCCATGATTTACCTGCAGGAGCCAATGAATATCTTTCAAAATTATCTTCAGTAAAAATATTATTTATGAGAGCATGAAGCTTAGGATTTGAAATCTTTTCAGCTCTATCAAAAAATTCTTTTTTCATCTCACCCAAATCACGTTTTGATTTAGCCAAGAAATCCATTACAGTAACATCATCGGTAAGATTTGCGGGTCTGATTGATTTAACTTTAATCTGAGGTGAACCCTGATAATCATCAATAGTACCCTTAACTTTAACAATATCTCCAGCTTTGATTTTAGTATAAATTTCTTCAAAGCTTTCAAACATATTTGAGTTTAGAGAGATAGATTTATCGGCAAGCTCAAGTGCTAAAAATTGTTTGTTAGTTTTAGAAGTGCGAAGCTCGCATTTTTTAACGATAAGAAAGTGATCTAATGCATCACCTTTGTTTAGAGTGATAATATCTGATTGTGAAAGCATAATTACTTAGTTGAATTTACGAAACAAGTTAACTAAATAAAACTATTTCTCTCTAACTATTTCAAAAACACTTTCCTTAGGCAAGTGAGCAATAACCGAGCGATTAAGAAGATCAATCGAAACCACAATTGCTTTTCCAACCTCTGCTTCTTGAACTACTCCAACTACTCCCTGAAAAGGTCCTTCTTTTATTTTAACTTTAACACCCCGTGCTAATCCTTCTTTAATTTGGAACTCGGCATTAGTTTGAAGCATTTTTTTCAAATTATCAATTTGCCACTCTGGAATACGAGCGGGTCTTCCCCGCTGGCTAAGACATCTCACTATTGATGGCTGTTCGAGAGACAGAATTCTTTCTTTCTCATTAGAAAAAATAAAAATGTAACCTCTGAGCAGCGGTTCACTTATTTTTTTCTTTCTATCGGACCATTGACTGATTTTGACAATGGTAGGAAGATAATGCTCCACACTTGCTGCTTCAAGCTGTTTAGCGGCTTTGAATTCATTGCGTGGTTTTGTGTAAAGAGCAAACCAGCATTTATCGGTTATAATCGTTTTTTCATGTACCTTTTCAGACATAGTTATTGTAGATGACACGGGATTATTTATTTCCGTACCGCCGTTCTTCCTATAGAATAGTAAGTGAACTTCATATCTTTCATCTTATCAACATCATAAAGATTTCTGCCATCAAAAATCACCGGTTGTTTCAGCAGTGAGGCGATTCTCTCAAAATCCGGGTTTCTAAATTCGTTCCACTCAGTAATTATAATTAGGGCATCGGAGTTTTTTAAAGCTTCATAAGGATATTTTGCATAATGAATTTTATTACCCAGGAATCTGTGCGTTGTTTCTTTTGCAACCGGATCGTATGCCGAAACATTTACTCCCTCTGCAAGTAATTTTTTTATAATGGCAATCGCCGGAGCTTCTCTTACATCATCTGTATTTGGTTTGAACGCTAACCCCCAAATCCCAAATTTCTTTCCCGAAACTTTCCCTTTGTAATGCTTCTTAATTTTTTCAAGAAATACATCAACCTGTTTTTTATTTACATCATGAACTGCTTTTAGGATTTTAAAATCGTACTTAATTTCATTTGCAGTATTAATCAAGGCGGCAACATCTTTAGGAAAACATGACCCGCCGTAACCAACACCAGGAAACAGAAATCTTTTGCCAATTCGTGAATCAGAGCCGAGAGAAATTCTTATTTTATCTACATCAGCACCAGCCAATTCACAAAGATTTGCAATTTCATTCATGAAAGAAATTTTCATTGCAAGAAAGGAATTCGCTGCATACTTGGTCATCTCAGCAGATCTCTCATCCATAAAGTAAATTGGATTACCGGATCTTACAAATGGATCATAAAGCTGATCCATAATTTTTCTCGTTTTTTCATTGCGGGTTCCAATCACAACCCGTTCGGGTTTCATAAAATCTTCTACTGCTAAACCTTCTCTTAAGAATTCAGGATTTGATGCAACATCAAAATTAAATTTGGGTGCATGTTTTTTTATTGCAGCCCGAACCTTATCGCTTGTACCAACAGGGACCGTACTTTTATCGACAATAACTCTAAATCCGAGCTTCGGTTCTTTCTTAAATAATTTTCCAAGATCATCAGCAACTTTAAGAACGTAACTTAAATCGGCGCTTCCATCCTCATCCTGAGGCGTTGGAAGACACAACATAACAACTGTAGATCTTCTGACAGCATCATTAAGATTAGATGTAAATTGTAATCTTCCTTCTTTCAAGTTTCTGCTGAATAAATTTTCCAACCCCGGCTCAAAAATGGGAATTATGCCCTTCTTTAATTTTTTTAATTTTTCTTGATCAACATCTACGCAAATAACATCATTACCCGTTTCGGCAAAACAGGTTCCGGTTACTAATCCCACATATCCTGTTCCAACCACTGCAATTCTCAATGTGACCTCCTATTTATACTTTTTATGTTCTAATTTTATTTTTATTAGTTAAGAATAACGCGAAAATTTTACGAATTGTAATTTAAGATTAATAGAGATAAAAGTAATCTACCTAATTGAGCTTATTAATTCTTCAAATCTCTTTTGAAGCACTTTTAAAGAGATGGGTTTAGGTAGAATTTCTGTCACTCCAATTTTATTATATGATTTTTTTAAATCATCGGATAGACTCTCCAGAATAACGATTACAGAAATTTTAGAATTTTTATATGTTTTGAAAATATTGTCTAACATCTGCAGCCCGGTCATTAGCGGTAAATCATGTTCAACTAATATCAGTGAAGGAACCCTATTTACAATCATGTTCAGAGCATCGTAACCATCACGTGCACACATGACGTCAAATTCGGAAAATTTAGTTTTAATAAGTTCCTCATAGCTGCTTCTTGCTGAAGAATCATTTTCAACTATAAGAATTGCATTTTTTGAAACAGGAATTGTAAAATGAAATTCCGATCCTTCATTTTGGCTTGAGTAAAACCAAAGGTTTCCGCCGTGCTTCTCAACAATTTCTTTTGAAAGCAGTAAACCCAACCCGACTCCTTTTTCACCTTTTGTTCCTTCGGAAAAAAATATTTGATCAATTTTAAATAATCTCGTTTTATTCTTTTCAGAAATTCCAACTCCCTCATCTTTAACAATTATCTCAACAAAGTCTTCATTAAACTCTTGAGCAGAGATAATAATTTTACCTTCAGGCTTTGAAAATTTCACAGCATTGCTTATTAAGCTCGTAATCAACAACAGAAATAATCTTTCATCTGCATTGATATGAATTGATTCGCTGACATTTACTTTTATTTCCAAACCTTTATCAACAACTTGACCAGTGAAAGATGATACCGAATAATGTATCAGCCTGTTAGCATTTGTTCTCTGCGGCTCAAGTTTGACTCTATTAGTCTGAAGCTTTATTATTTCGCTTAATTGACTTACAAAATTAAATTGATTTTTTGATGATTGCAGAATGAAGTTCAAATATTCAGATTTATCTTTCTCTGAAATTTTTGGATCATTTATCAGGACTTCAGCGAAACCAATAATACTTGTAAAAGGTGAACGAAGGTCATGCGAAATACGCGATACGAATTTATCTTTTGCCTCGTTTACTTTCTGCAAGTCGTTGATTGTGCTGAATAATCTATCTTCTGCTTCTTTAATTTCAGTTATATCTGAAACAATGCCGTAAAGATTTGTCACTTCACCTTTTTCATCTCTCTCAGCATAAATTTTTTCCATAACGGAAATGAAAGTATTTTCCTTTCGTTCAAGTCTGTAAAAAAGGTTTATTACGTTAGAGGAAGAATCGGTTAAAAATTCATTTAATGCTTCGCGAATGCGCGCAATATCTTCATTAAAAGTGATTGCTAATCTTTTTTCATTAAACGATTTGATTTCCTCTGAGGTGTAGCCAATGACTGAACTGATATTTTTAGAACAGAAATTCATTTGTTCAGTTAGAGA
>Ga0209619_10001080_pt1 | contig 19763 bp, 20 predicted proteins | sample Rifsed16ft3_FD_184011 | JGI IMG/M metagenome (GOLD analysis project Ga0209619, IMG submission 184011) | Soil microbial communities from Rifle, Colorado, USA - sediment 16ft 3 (version 2) | ecosystem: Environmental > Terrestrial > Deep subsurface > Rock core/Sediment | place: Rifle, Colorado... | reverse complement strand
TCCAGAGGGCTAAGCGTTGACCAGATGGCCAGCGAACTCATTGAGAAGGTTTGTGAAGGAATCGGTCGATCGGTCGCCGACGTTCCTCAGTATGTGCGAGTGTCGATTAGGGTTAGTGTCCTTGGCTTCGTGGGCTATTTGAAATGGAAGTCAGAGTAACGCTTTCTTCTGTGAGAAAAGGAGCACGAGATTGGGTCCCCCATCGTTCAATGCAAATTTGATACAAATAGTGACGCCGACCAGACGCAATATTGCGACGAACAAGCTGAGATGTTCCATCTGCGCGTCCATTTGAAGAAATGAGCTATTAAGTAGGCATCGTGAAGTAAAGGGACTGAAGTCTTAAGTAATCAACCTAGGGGTTACCTAGTAGCTAGCCCGAAAAATCGAAAATTGCCCAATTATGATAGCAGATTGAGGCACGTATCAATGAATAGACCTCGTCAGCTGGTTGTGTGCCTCGTACTTACACTCACGATCCTCGCACCTATATACGGCGTTGCAAACGCGCTTCCGCCGCTCGCGGCTGGAACATTCCCCACGGGAACTATCGTCGTCCCAATGGACGACAAGCAGCCGGATCGAGTTCGTGTCTACGGATTGATTCATGAATTTCTGAGGAGCGGACCAGACGTTGGATTGGCCAGAGTTATCGAACCGCCAGACGTAACCATGCGAACATCGTTAACGCCGGGAGGGGCTGTCTATCAGGGCGGACCGTTTCTTATCGACCAGAAATATCTGACAAATGTCAACACTCTCCTCGCAACTCCAACCTTCAATAAAGTCTTAGTAACTCGCCTCACCGCGCCATTCACGACTAATCAGGTATTTTTCGTAAGGCAACCCACCAATATTCTCGTAATCAAGGGAATCTGGGGAAGAACAGACTACACTCTCAACCAAATGGGGATCAACTACACGATCGTCAGCCCCGATCAAGTGCTGAACAAACCGTCCATCATAAATCAATACTCGCTCATCGTGGTCGACTGCCCTGGATGGTTTGGAAATCCAGCCAGTTATCCAGCTGACAAGCGCACGAAGATTCAAGCCGTGTACGATGTCCTGCGGGCACACGCGCAAGCTGGCAACGAGATAATCTTTACAGATATCGCGCTTAAGGACTTGGATGCAACTTTCCCTGGTTATGTTCAACTCTTGGGCCCGAATGTGCCTGGGACCTGGGATTCGATCGTTTACAACCCTCCTGGCCCTGCGGGTACTTTTCCTCCTGAATTTCCTAGCCAGTACTATAACGTTGCCCCGGATCCAAAGAGCATCAAGATCTCGACAGAAGGCAGCGGATATGTTGTAGCCGGAGTCCAACCAGCACATGCGTCCGATGTTAGAATACTCATCGACAGCAAGAAGTTCAGCCTGCCTTCCCGATACGCGATTCTGGGTTTCTACTTTCAATTTGGTTCCGGCATTGTGGAAGGACTGGCCTTCCATCCGCAACAGCAGCTTCCTGTAGGAAGCAAAGGATACTATGCAGTCCTGGAGATTTACGGGAACAAGTTCGTTCACGGGCCGCAGATCGATTTTCTGGTTCAGGTGACGCCTAGCACACTGTCAATTGCTCAGAATAATGTTGCGGCCTACAGTGTTAGCGTAATCTCCCTCGGTAGCTTCAGCTCCCCGGTTAGCTTGCAAGTGTCAGGTTTTCCGACGCCATCAACTCCAAACTTGAGTCCAGCTTCCGTTACTCCTCCACCTGGGGGCACAGCGACCTCCACTCTTAGTATAGCCACAACATACAGCACGCCACCCGGTACTTACAATGTCACTGTGACCGGGACATCAACCCTCCCCTCCATAACCCGGAGCCAGACCGTTCAACTCAACGTGACCCTCGCGCGTCCGGATTTCGTTTTGAACGCCTCACCGACATTGCTCATAATCAACCAGTCGACTTGCGGCAACATTTCCGTCTCAGTGCGTGGCATAGGCGCATTTAACGCCCCAGTCAACCTCACCGTTTCAGGCCTTCCACAACAGGTCACCTACCAAATCGTTCCTAACCCTGTGACACCCTCAATCGGTGGGACTGTGTTCACGACACTTACAATATGTGCGGATTCGAATGCGGTCCCAGGCAACTACACGATAACTCTCACTGGCTCTGGGAGCGCACCGGATGGTACGACAATCGTTCACACGATGAACTTGGACCTCAGAATCCAACAACCCCCCTTATTCAACCCACTGATCTACCTAATCGTTCTGCTCCTCCTGTTCCTTGCTCTCGGTTTGGGTCTGCTAGCTGCGTTCCTTTCCAGAAGAAGAGGCCGCGGGCCACGAGCGCGTCCACGGGTACAGTACGTACTGCCTCTTCCCACGATCCGATGCAGACATTGTGGACGATTGGTGCCGCTGCATGCAGTCTACTGTCCTTACTGTGGTCGACCTCAGGTCATTCTCGCTCGACGACCTCCCAAGGTTATGGTGAGTCATCCTAGGCGCGTGACAAGAAAAGGTGTTCTGGGATTTGTTCTGTCATTAGTCTCAGGAATCCTCATCATCCTCAATAGCGCGGCGCTCCTAGCGCCGTCGTTCTACGGTCCACCGGTAAACTGGTCTTCAATATTCTTTTGGATGCCAAGCTTGGGCCCGAGCTACGCGTTCGCTATTGGATTCATAATTGGTCTAGTCTTGATCTTCGGTGCAATCATCATGATCCTTGGGCACGGCGCATTGGCAGACGTAGTCATATTCCCATTCGCTATCTTCAGCCTGATCATCGGCGGCGGATTCGTTGCCGGAATGATCCTTGGCATCGTTGGTGGCATTATCGGCGCCCTGAAACGATGACCCTTAACGAAATATTTCGACAGTTTCACTAACATTTCTAATCGCCGTTCGTAGCTTCCATTTTCGGTAACAACACTGTGTTTCTCACCATGCTTGCTTAGTCGAAATTTACTGAAAGACTTCAACGAAATTTCATAGGCAGGAAAGTGAAGCCCCCAAATTCTGCTTCAGCATATCAACTTGAAGCTGAGCCGAGGGGGTATTTTGCAATGAAGCTGCATTTCGACACTACGATTTTCTGCCATAGTGTCGTGAGTTATGACGCGGATCAATGGTGAAAGTCCTAAGACACGAAGGCTACACACTTTCGAAGCTAGGTGCTAAGAAAAATGGAGCTCATGGAATATTATCGCGATTCGAGCGGATTCTGGCGGATAAAGAATTTCCGCAGACGACGCCGGGCCAGAATCTAGACACTTTCACTCCTCGTCCGGGTGCGTACTGAAATAAGCTAGAGCCGTCTCTAACCCGTGTGAATTTCGACGACGTCCTCATCGCCGAGCACGTGTTCTGGACCTACGCGCTCGCCTGCAAACTTGCTCGTAGGTCCCCAAATCCGTGAATAGCGATATTTGTTCGCTAATTCCGTATGAATGGTCCGCGCGAGCTCTCCTACAGTCGTTCCAACGCGGACCACAAATGGATATTCAGATGGTTTCGGTTCATTCGGCTCCTTTGTATAGACGCGTATGATCCCCAGGACGCGGAAGATTTTCTCACCGATCGAATTCAACCCTTGACCGGTAAGACACGATGTCCCAACCGCCTCCATAGATTGAGGAAGCTCTTTGTCGAATTCTGAAAGAGCAGCGCGAGCGTTCGGCAAGTCAAGCTTGTTCGCAACGATCACTGATGGTTTGTATATGGTCACATTCTCAAATATGGCGTCCTCCACGTCGCCTATCGAGACATCGCCGTAGATCCTCACAAGTGCGTTCTTGATACCGTAGCCGTGGAATAGCTCGCGTATCTGCTCAGGCTTGCAGGAGGATTGAGCTCCTGACGCAGCAATACGAATCTCTCCGGAGCCTTTCTCCCGCACGATCTCCACTTGTGTTGCTTGTCTCTGGGTCGAAATACGTGCCTCCTCCAATGCTGCAATAATTGTATGGAGTTGGCGCTTTGGATCTGTTGCCAAATCTACGACGAAGACCAACCCGTCGGAGTTTCGAATTAGGTCGATCGCTTCTGGTTGCAGCTCGTAGTTACCAGAGGAATTGATCTGAGGAGCTGGTAGCTCCACCAGTTGTAATTGTATATCCTCGTACTGTAACATTCCTGGAATGGGCCGCTGAGTTGTGTATTCATAAGCGGCAACATTCGCCTGAGCATTTGTGAGGGCTCGAAGCAGGCTGCTTCGGCCTGCGTTCGTTGGGCCAAGAATCATGAGTTGTGCTGCGCCTTCGCGTTCGACGTGCCAGGATGAGCGAGTGCCACCTCGTCTCCCGCGTTGTTCAGTGATCTCCTCTCGTAGTGTGGCCATTTTTGTCTTGATCTGGGCTCTTAGGCGCTCGTTGCCTTTGTGCTTGGGAATTTTGGAAAGGAATTCTTGGAATAGTTGAAGCTTTTCTCGCGGGTTCGTCGCGTTCAGGGCTTCATTCCATTTGGCCTTTGCTTCGGGCGGAAGGTTAGCGGGCAACTGTGGCTCACATGGAGTCTGATGGCCTTCAATGGAAGAGGAACGGTGCAGGTGGAGGATTAACGTCCTTTTCTGGTGTAGGAGAGACTACTGTTTTCGCGATGCGGTCGCCGAGCCGTTGTCTCTTTGATGAGGCCAGAACGCTCAGGCCCCCCAATGCGTAGAGCAGGGGCAGCCAATCGATGAAGCGGATTATGTTTCGTATGAAAGCCGCGGCGAAGGAACAAGGATCTCCATCACTTCCAAGGACGCGAATTTTCAATATGCTTTTTCCCAAGGTGGCGGCGAACAACCCTTCCATGACAAAGTAATACACGAAAGTTAGAACAACAAGGTAAACTGTAATGGACATGTCAGGAGGACTGTTCCAGAGCCCAGCTAAACCTTCTCCCAAAGCAAGTCTCACGAACGCCCACGCTAAGAGGAGGATAACGGAGTCGATGATTCCTGCTGCAATTCTTCTTGTCAGCGGAGCGGGTTTTACTTGGACTGGTGGTGAGGATAACGTTTCGATGGTTATTTCTCGATGTTCATCATGATGGTCGTGTTCGTCATGACTTCCCATTTGGACCACTGACTTTGGAGGGTTGGTGAGTTAGTAAGTTATCCTTCGCGGGTTGTTTTTGGTTGATGAAATTTTCTGGGTTCAGACATATGCTTAAATACTGTGCGAAGGCGATATCGGGTCTACCAAACAGAGGAGTAATAGAACAAAGTTATGGCGGACGTATGCCCCACCTGTGGGCTTCCTAAGGATCTCTGTGTCTGCGGAACCATTAGCATGGAGCAGCAGCTTGTCAAGGTCCGCCTTGAGACTAGAAAATGGGGTAAAGCCACCACAATTATTGAAGGCATAAACTCGAAGAGTGTTGACCTTGGCGATCTTGGCGCGAAATTGAAGACTTACTGTGCTTGCGGCGGCACGTCAAAAGACGGCTTGATAATGCTCCAGGGAGACCACCGTAACAGGGTAAAGCATCTGCTCGTGCAGTTCGGGTTCCCTGAGGGCTCGATCGAAATCCACTGAAGCAGATTCTTGAAGGGAGACTGGTATGAACCGATTTCTTGAAACTGTGAAGAGCCTGAAGCGTTCTGGTCCGGCTCCGCAAATCTGTCCTGCATGCGGAAGCGTTCGGATCAGATTCCAGGGGTCTCTTGACGGATGGCTCCTGCCACCCGTCTATTCGTGTGAGGAATGCGGGTATGTGGGAAGACTAATCCTAGAGATGCAGGAGCCTGCAGAAAAGAAACGTTGAAACATTAATGTCCTGGGGAAGATGAGAGGACGATAGTCGGGAGAATAAAAGAAAGACATGAGACAGCTGTTAAGCCGACTCAGCCGAGTTAGATGTCTAGCTTTAGGGCTTCTTTGAGGCCCTTGTAGCGGTTTCTAACGGTGACCTCGGTGACGTTGGCTACTTCAGCTATCTCTTTCTGGGTTTTCTTTTCACCTTCGAGTACGCACGCAACGTAGAGGGACGCGGCGGCCAGGCCCATCGGGTCTTTGCCCGCGACGATGCCCATCCTTTTGGCCTCGTTAATGATCTTGATTGCGCGTTGCTGTGTTGGCATCGATATCTCGACCTTCGTGGCGATCTTCGAAATGCATTTGACCGGGTCTTCGACAGGCATTCTGAGATCTAATTCTCTGACAAGTAACCTGTAGCATCTTGCAACGTCTTTCTTGCGGATTCTGCTAGCTGCGGATACGTCCTTTAGCGTCCTTGGTGTTTCCGACAATCTGCAGGCGGCGTACAGTGATGCGGCCGCTATTGCAGCGATTGATCGACCTCTGACGAGGCCGTTGTCGAGGGCTTTTCGATAGACGATCGCGGCACGTTCCTTTATTGAGGCTGGAATATGCAGCATGTCAGTGAGTCTGTCAAGCTCTGCCATCGCCTGGGCGAGGTTCCGGTCTGCGGAGGAATGGACCCTAGTTCTGATTTGCCATTTCCTCAGGCGGAGCATCTCAAGCCTTGTGGCTAACGGGAGTTGTCGCCCGTACGCATCTCTATTCACTCGGTCGATAACGGTTGACAATCCTTTGTCGTGGATCGAGAAGGATGTCGGAATTCCAACGCGTCCTCGCGCATCCTTTTCTTCCTTCGTGAACGCGCGCCATTCAGGACCCTGATTAACCGAATGCTCACTGATAACTAGACCACAATCGTGGCATATGATCTCTCCGAGATCATAATCCTCTACGAGGTTAGTGCTACCACATTCGGGGCAGTTAGTTAACTTCCCCATTTTCCTAGTTGTTGCGCTAGTGCTCATTTTTCTTCAATTATCTCCATGCTTTACGCTCGAGCCATCTTCTTCAGTAGAACAACACGCGTCGTTCTCCTCAGGAGTCAGTCATCCGGCCCGAAAGCTATAATAACCCAAACAGTAACGTATTTAAGTCTTGCGTCGGATATTAGCATTTCTCAGTCAAAAAGCCCGAAAAAGACCGCTTTTCACCTCTTTGACGCTGTATTCACGATTCTGATGCTGCCTTACTGTCTCAGCAAAAGTGGAACATTGGGGCAGGTTTCGGAGCGATCAACTGCCTTGTTTTGGCGAAAGAGCCGCGCTTATGATGCGTCGAGCTGTTTTCGGAAGTAGATGCTGTCTGACTCTCGTCGAAGGAATCGGGAATACCGTGCACATTCGGAAACAAGCATGGGTTGCTGATCGTCTGGTGACGTGATGACCTCGATGTTGATGAGCCTAAATCGATCTTGATCTGGGTCTTTGCCAAACAAGGCTCTGAAGTCTTCGAGTGAAAGTTCTGATGCAAGTGGGTCCTTTGTGTCAATCACGATTGGTATGTTGCGTATCGGGACTCTGATGACGATTTCAGCCGGCAAGGAGACCGCTTTCCTCCCTGCCACGTTTTGATAAAACTTCTAACCAGGGATTATTTGTGAAGAAGGATGGTAGTTCTGCTCCAGGTCCTGTGAACTGCCGCTGTGTTTGGACCATTGGAGGTGCGGTAATTCGTTCAGGAGAACTAGGCGCGGTGGGAACGGACTGTTGAAAGGTCTTCAATTCTTCACGAAGATTGGAGATAGTTCGCTCCATCTCAAGGTACATGGATTTGAGGCTTGCAAGTTCAGTCGCGAATGCCGGATCAGTATTCTGAACGATTTGCGTTGTCTGTGGTGGCTGAGTAGGCTGTGGGGGAACGATCTCTTCGATTCTACGATCATCGAACAGGAGCAAGCCTATACCATGCGAACGGAACACATCAGCATCGATCGCAGTGCCGAGTAACTTGGGCGCGGCCAAGTAGAGTTGATGTACTGAGCTCCTTAACGCTGAGAGGTCGAGTATGGACCCCAGGATCTTGTTCCTCTGAATGAACGTATCATTACTCAGAATAGCGACAAAGGTCTTGTCTGGTCCGATTAGCAAAGATAGACCAGGGGGAGAGTTTGGGATGGGCTCAGCTGACTGGCCGCCCATCGCTAGGAAGTAATGAAGCAGCCTCTCCTCTATCGGGAGGTTAGCCACTGAACTTCATCCATCCTTCGAGTCGCTGCCAGTCCCATTCGTATTCGTCTGGTACGGCGAAACCGTAGATTATGCATCCATGCCAGACTGAGAATTGTGGCGATTTTGTCATCTTCACGGAAACGTTCTTGATTCCTTTGTCGCGCAGCAGCAGCTTGATCTTTGTCGGAGCGTCCACTGCGACGGCCTCGAGGGGTTCAGGGACGGTCCAGCTGAAGTTTCCTCCGGACAGGAGTATCTCGCGATAGAGCAATGGTTGAAGTTCTACAGGGCATCTTTCAACTGATGCGATAATGGCGTCTCCGAAGTCGAGCATGCCGCGAAAGACGGTGTCACCCATCTTCACGTCTTTGGGGCGGGGCATTCCGCGGCCGAAGTAGCTCTCGAAAATCTCGTGATTGGGGTTGAAGACGTACTCGCCGATAAGGAATCGAGTCCAAGAATCCTTTTCGAGGTCGATTTCAATGCGAGTTCCGGGAACCTTGTGTCTTGCTCGGAACTTTCTTGGTGATTTCTTTGCTTCTAGAATCGCTGTATCTAGATCGGCAGGGACTAAGCCAATGCTCTCCTTAACCTTCCGAACTAGTGCTTCTTCGTTTGCTAGGTCAGCGTAACCAGCATCCTTCAGGATCTCGGACGTGATGGCGTTGGCATCGCCTCCTCCGCGGTTCAAAGCGACCTGGGAAGTGCGTATTGGATACTTTGAAATCGGGCAGACCTGACTGTTGCCATGCCCCGATTCTATGACAACGCATGTTGTTACTCCATGCCCTATTGCCACGGCGAAGGGTTGTGGGATGACGGTGACGGCTCGGACGGAGCCGGTTGCATTGGCTTGCTTGAAGGTATCTAGAAGCTGCTCGTACATGTAGCGCGGTGATACGGATGAGAGTGAGGCAACTACATTGTAACCTTGGAAGCCGTTGTTCGGTTCCGGTGTGAACGTGCTAAGTCCGTATTCCGAGAGCGCGCCAACGACTCTCCAAGCAGTCTCGTCAGCCTTTTCGATAACTCCGTTGCGCATAGGATAAATTAGACGACTTGACAGGTCCTCATTGGATTGGAGGTAGAGTGGCACCTCTTCGCCTACTATAACATCGGGCGCTGTTTCAAAGGCCTTGTACATCACTGACTTCTTGTCGGGGAAGTAACCTCGATTGTTCACAACTCGAGGAGCATCACCGCATGTAATTGGACCGAATTTGAAATCACTCGTCCCGAAATCCATGGCAAAGGTGTAGTGGCTTCTGTAACTGTCTGTTACCATTACGATCTCACTCCCTCTACGACGAGGTGCTTACCTACAATGCGGACGACGACTTCTTGGTCGGGACCGAATGGGAAAGAGGAATCCTTGACGAGGTCAGCGGGAATGTAGAGGATGCCTGTCTTGCTTCGATCGCTGCGCGTTGGCAGGATTATTTTCGCGGATCCTTCGAGCATGTGATAGTTCACCATGCAAACAACAATGCAAACCAACTGTCGAAAAGTCGCGATATAACGCACCTAGGGATAGGTGTCGGGGGTGAGCCGAGTGAAACTAAACAAGCATGTTACTGCCGTCGGTAACGCTAACAACCTTAGGTAGTTTTCGTGATCGCTACCGGAGAATTGTGCAACGAAAACTCGTCTCCATTGACTCGAATTGGCTTGCGTTGGCTATCTGGTTAAATAATGCATAACATACGTCATATTCACGACTATTCAGCAGGCACCGATCATGCTCGGACAATCCCAAGCCGCATTTTCGACTCTAAGCGTTGATTCGCTATTGGCTGAAGTTGGGAATACCCCGCTGATTGACCTGAGCTTCTTGACCTCCAGAAAACTGGGTGTGCGGGTTTACGGGAAAGCTGAGTGGTTGAACCCAACTGGGTCAGTGAAGGACCGGTCGGCGCTGTCTATAATATCGACCGCTGAAAGTGGCGGTCAACTGACTTCCTCCAAGACAATACTGGATGCGACGTCGGGGAATGCGGGAATAGCGTATGCGATGATAGGGGCAACCAAAGGTTACAAAGTAATGCTCACGATCCCGAAGAATGCCAACGAGGAGCGGAAGCGTATCTTACGGGCCTACGGCGTTGAGTTGGTTTACACGGACCCTCTTGAAGGTTCCGACGGCGCAATACGTAAGGCGCGTGAAATCTACTCCGGGAATCCTTCCAGATATTTCTATGCGGACCAATATTCAAACGAGGCAAATTGGCGTGCGCACTACGATACGACAGGTCCGGAAATCTGGAGCCAAACCTCAAGTTCAGTAACTCATTTGGTCGCCGGAGTTGGAACTGGTGGAACATTGATGGGGGTTGGTAGGAGGCTTCGTGAGTACAATCAGCGCATACAGATCATAGCGGTTCAACCAAGTTCACCTTTCCATGGAATAGAAGGCCTCAAGCACATTCCCACATCGATCCGACCTAAGATCTACGATCCAACTTTCCCGGATCGCGTGGTTGAAGTTGCCACGGAAGAGGCCCAGCAGCAAGTGAGGCAACTCGCCAATGAACATGGAATTCTGGTCGGGGTATCGTCAGGTGCAGCGCTGGCAGCGTCTCGAAAGATCGCTTCAGAGATTGAAGGAGGAACGGTCGTGGCGATCTTGCCCGATAGCGGTGAGCGATACCTCAGCGAGAAATTTTGGGAGGACTCCTGATGCCGGTCCTTATCAGAAACAGTGATCTGCAATTTATCATGAGCCACGCGAAGTCGACCTACCCAGAAGAATGCTGTGGTTTTCTGCTCGGCTTGGATTCAGTGGTTCGAACAGTGGAACGGATCGTGTCGGTTCAGAATGTGAATCAGGATTCGCGGAGAAATAGATACAACATTGATCCAAAGGACTTGATCCGCGCTGATGAAGAGGCCCGCAGATCGAATATGAGTCTGATCGGGATCTATCACTCACATCCAGATACGCCCGCACAGCCATCTCAGTTCGATTTGGAACACGCCTGGCCATGGTACACGTACTTACTTCTCTCAGTCCAGAATGGTCAGCCAAAAGATGTAGCGGCCTGGAATCTCAGCGAAGACAGGTCAGCGTTTCATCTTGATGATCTGAAAGTCACTGGAGACGAATGAGGAAATGTCAATCAAAGTGATGATCCCCACTGCCCTTCGGCATTACGTGGGAAACCAGGAGAGCGTGCTGCTCCAAGGCGGTACGGTAGGGGAAGTGGTAAAGAGACTCGCAGAATCCTACCAGGCACTGGAAAGACATCTGTTCAACGAGCAAGGTAAGATCCGCAACTTCGTCAACATATACCTAAACGAGGAAGACATTCGCTATCTCAAGAATGTTGAGACTCCAGTCAAAGAGGGCGACACGATAACCATCGTCCCAGCCATTGCTGGAGGCGTCACCCAGCTAGAACGATCCTCCCAGAAGTCTTCTGTTGCGGAGTTGACTCAAGAAGAGATTCGCCGTTATGGCCGGCACTTGATAATGCCGGAAATCGGTCTTGCAGGGCAGAAGAAGCTCAAAGCTGCCAAAGTGTTGTTGGTCGGCGCTGGTGGCCTCGGATCGCCTCTCTCGCTCTATCTTGCCGCGGCAGGCATCGGACGAATTGGATTAGTCGACTACGATCGCGTTGACTACAGCAACCTGCAGCGCCAGATTATCTACTCAGTCCGCGATGTGAACCGTCCCAAATTAGAAGCAGCCAAGGATCGGATTCTCGAAATTAACCCAAACGTCCAAGTGGACACGTACGAAACCAGGCTGACGTCTGAGAACGCTATGGAAATTGTTCGGGACTACGATGTGGTTATCGATGGGACGGATAACTTTCCAACTCGATATCTCGTGAACGACGCCTGCGTCCTGTTGGGCAAACCGAACGTTTACGGGAGTATTTTCAGGTTCGAGGGACAGGTGTCAGTCTTCGATTCCAAACGCGGGCCGTGCTATCGATGTCTTTACCCTGAGCCTCCGCCTCCTGGTCTGGTTCCGTCATGCGCTGAAGGAGGCGTACTCGGGGTGCTGCCAGGCGTGATTGGCACTCTGCAGGCTACCGAGGCGATCAAGCTCATTCTGGGAAAGGGGGAGTCTCTAGTCGGGAGGCTGTTGCTCTTCGATGCGTTGAAGATGGATTTCCGAGAGCTTCGACTTCAGAAAGATCCAAACTGCCCAATATGCGGAAAGAACCCGACCATCAAAACACTGATCGACTACGAAGCTTTCTGCGGACTCGGACGCGGAGGCGTGGACACTGTAAGCGAGGAAAACGAGATCACTGTCACCGAGCTCAAAAGTGCAATGGACCGAGGAGCACATGTCAATCTCATCGATGTCAGAGAACCACACGAATACGAAATCTGCAGAATTGAGGGCAGCAGACTGATTCCAGTCGGCGAAATGTCGAACCGAGTAAACGAGTTCAACCTCACGGATGAGTATGTCTTCCAGTGCCATACAGGAGTCAGAAGCGGATGGGCCGTGAACTTTCTCCGCCAACTAGGCTTCAAGAAAGTGAAGAACCTGAAAGGCGGCATCGACGCTTGGGCTATGGAAATAGACCCAACAATGTCAAGATATTAGGCAACTGACCTTAAGGGAACCTTACCGATTCTTCAACCTCTACTGAAACGTTGACGTGATGTTGCTCGGTGAGGGGTTTCAGAAGCTCTTCGATTCCGCTCTTGTCAGCACTAGGTCCCTCGTAAGTAACCGAGTACTCCTTTCCCGGTTTTATCACGGAAGAAACCTCTTTCTTGAAACCCGCGGTAGCTAGAGTCGCATCAACCTGCTTCAGAACGACAACAGGGACGTCACCTACTGTCATCGACAGACCGACGATCAGAAGCATGATTTCTCAGGGTTGGTTGCAGGGAGCAGAATGATAAACGCTGTCCTAGCCATTGAAACGAAGGAGTTCGTTCACGAAGGGTACTCTCTAGGACCACGGCTAGAATTTCCGGTACCGATAATCGAATTTCCGGTGCCGATAATTCATTTTTCGACCGCGAAAATTCAGCGACAGCGGACGGCATGTCACGCGTGACACCCCATACTAGTGGCAAGCATTGTTGGTAGCCCGGGGGGAAATCGGCTATGTATTGTTTGTAGCCACCATTCAGAGCAGGGGCGCCGCCCAGTTTTGGGTTGCTCTCTGAGGGGATGCATCTTTATTTATATGTGAGAGACGGAGTGATTTATTCCTGTATTGGGAATAAATTCGGTGAAATGAATGCTGCAAACCGATCTTGCTGCAACAATTCTCTCATATTGCAGCGAGACTAACTTGTCCGTGTCGGAACTGACAAGGAAGGTAAGCGGCAGCCACGATAAGACAATGGCTCTAATCAAAGAACTCGAAGAACGGAGTCTCTTGCTGCCAGAAGTCTCAAGAAAACAAAGCGTAGGTCGACCAAGACAATACCTGCGGACAACACCAATTGGCAGACAGTTCCTAACAGAATACAAACGCCTTCACGATTTGTCTCTGCGCAGCAATGACAATGACATAAGGAAGGCATTGCATCAAGCAGAACTTGCGCAGAGACTAGTTGAGCGCGGTATCTCCCCGTACGCACGATTCCAAGAGATAAACGAACTTGCCCGGAATATCGCGAGCACTGCGAAAGTTAATCGCACCACTCGATAAGTTAGCCATACCACATATGCTGATAGGAGGATTTGCCCTCACAGCCTATGGTCAACTCCGAACTACACAAGACGTGGACATAGCCATAGCAGCAAACTATGAGAAAAGCGTCGAACTCCAAGTTCGGCTACAGAAATCGGGTTATCAACTAGCATCACCACCAAACCCCAAGGCGCCCTTCTTTTTTGTGACCGATCTCAAAGAGATGCTGGAGGTAGAAATCTGGACAAGGCCCGATGGAGTCGTCTTCGACACAGAACTCCTGCGTCGACGCATTAAAGTACGACCGTTCAACGACAGTTTCGAAATGTTCGCAATCGGCCCTGAGGACTTCGTGGTAAACAAACTCGCAAGAAGTGATAGAGGCGTCCAAGATGAACAGGATGCTGTGTCTGTTCTGGCACTACAGAAAGGCAAACTCGATTACACCTACCTTAGGAAGAGAGCGAACAAGGCAGGCGTAATTGAGCTGCTAGAAACCTTGATGCAGAAGTCGCATACGAACTAGTCACCGTCATAGAGAGCGCCTTATTGAAGGCACAAAGCGGACGCAACGCAATGGATAGACATCGCAACTTTGCGAGTATCAGGATCAAGTCGACCCAACCGGAGACTAACAGGATCCTCAGGAACCCTAGAAGCTGTTGTCTGCAAAACCCTTTGAGCCGGAATGTAGGTTATCAGGAACAGGATTCTGACTTGAAGCAATCAACAAGTATTGTTGGTAGCCCGGGGGAGATTCGAATGCGGGTCTGTGACGACTAGATCTCCCGTCGGCAGGTCTCTCCTCTTCTGGAGGGGATCCAGAGCCGTCTAGTGGCGTTATCCTTTCTGGCGCCAATGCTATGCATAGTCCCATTGCCGGTTTGACCACTACACCACCGGGCTACCAAAGCAAGCCACACGAAGCGACTTATCTTAAAGTTTCGATAACATGCCTTCGATGTCTTGCGTCACCGTGTCATAGCCAAATCTGCAATGTCGACATTGATTTCACACATTGACTTCAGCGAGGAGATTGCGGACGTTGTCTTGTCCAAAAGTGCAGGCCCAAGACCCAATAGCGCTCGCTCTGCCCCTTTGATTTCATCGAGCGCCCTCTCATGCAAGTCTCCGACCTCCGATACCAGCTCCAAGTTCTTGGAGAGCACCGCCTCGACGGAATTAGCGTACATCAGGTTCGCAGTCTTACCGCACTTCTCCAGGGATCGTGAAAGTTGTTTCGAGAATCCATGCTGTGACTCGGGCACGTTCATCGCAATGGACGCGGAGTAATCCCCGAAGTGTTCTATGAAGCTCGACAGAATACGATAATCTAGGCAATCGACCGGGCTCGCATGAATCCGCTCCGCGGTTGACAGTTCCGTGAGCGCATCTCGTACTATTCGAACCAACAAAAAATAGAGGCGGTCAACTTCCTCATCTCTCTCCACGACTGTCTTGGCAAGTTTGGGGTCACAGTTGATGAACGCTGCAACTGCGTCCTGCTGCATAGCTTTGGTTATCAGATGGAGGCGGCGGATTATTTTCTCGGGAGCGAGTAATGATGGTTCGATAAGGCATTGGATCACAATCTTGTGTGCGTCCTCTTCGACGATCTCCAATCCCACCAGTTTCTTCAAAATCGTTTTGACATTATCGCGGACTTCAGAGTGCATAACGGTCTGCGATTCAATTTGAATAATGTCGTAGCCCAGAAGATACTTCTCCTCGATTTCTCGCTCCAGTGTTGACCCTGGGGTGAGCGTCGCTGACCTGGACGGCCGTTCCTGTTCACCATGCAGACCGAGAGTGAGTTTGCCATCCTTTCCCTCTGCAAAGGTAAGAAGTGTTCCTTTATCGACACCGTGCAAGGTCACCCATGACTTTGGCAGAGTAACAAAAGAGGTGCCATCCGATGTTCGTTGAACCTTTCTTATTTCCAATGACTGCCCCGCTACTGTCTATCTTTAGAGACTCTAAAGTTTGCCCTCTATCCATAGGGAACTTTTAAGTGAATATAGTCGGCAATTCGGGCCGACTCGATTTGGATCAGAGAAAGACGAGGCATATTGTCAGCAGATCGACCTGTGTAACTCTATCCGCAATAGGAAAAACTAGGTCTAGGAGAATTGTAACGCTATGAGCGACCGGAAGACGCCCATATCGCTTCAGCTCGCGACGACCGCCATAAACGCCGCAGTATATGCCGGTATTGGAGCGTTGTGGACTGTTTTTCCCATAACTGTATATGGTATCAGGTTCTGGCCTCAGGTTTTCGTGCCCGCCACATTCAGCGTGCTCTTCGGTGCTTGGACAGGTGGCGTAGGAGCGGCTATCGGCATCTTCCTCGCTGACGTGATCTACGGGCACCATGACGTACTCCTCAGCTTGCTGGTCGGCGTCCCATCAAACTTCCTTGGCTTCTTTATCATTGGATGGCTCACGAACAGAACTCAGACTCGAATTATCAAACGAGTCCTAGTTCTTGTGAGCTTAGGTATTCCAGTGGTTCTGGCCGGGTATGGAATGTTGCTTTTGGCAGGACCGACCGGTTTCGCATCTCCCCAACTACTACTTGCGTTCGTCGGACTGGTTGTGGTCGTCGCCATACTCGGCTTCACAGTAATCAGGAATAAGTGGGCCGATTTTGAGGCTGCGGCATCGATTGGCCTTGGCGTCGGTAGTATCATCATCGGCCTTGGTATAGTGGGTTACAGCTCAATCTTTACGCTACCGGCGGTGCTCGGACTCGGCCAGAACGGTCTCCCGACCACCTTCATCTACTCGGCCACGGCATTCACATACCTCTCTGAAATTCCGTTCCTAGTCCTCCTTACGCCGCCAGTTGTCGCGGCGTGCAGAGCCGCCTTTCCGAGTCTTCGGTTAGGCGCACCCTCCAGAGGAGCGAAGCGACACTAGGTCGGCCCGAGCTCCTTGCCAGTTTCGGAGGCAACGTGTCCCGCTGGCATATCGAGCTTCTTCGAAATCTGCAACATTGACCCAGCAGGAACACTCCTGACTGACCCTGCGCGCATCGGAGCACGAGGCGGCGGTTTCGCACTCAAGCGCGGCGTTGACGCTCGCATATCAGTCCGGAAATCACCCAGGACCAGAATCACAATTCGAATCAATTCCAAACTTGCGCCTGAAGCGAACACGACACGATGGGCACTAGAGCGGCTCATAGAGAACAACAAGACAACGCTTGATGTCCAAGTAGATCTGAAAGTCAGTGTCCCCATAGCGGCTGGTTACGGAACAAGCGCTGCAGGAACAGCCGCTTCATGTCTAGCTTTGGCCGAGGCAGCGGACTTGGATGTAACCTTCAATGAGCTTGGGAAGATAACGCATGTGGCTGAAGTGATCAATCGAACCGGGCTTGGAACTGCCTCAGCTATGTTTGTTGGAGGCTTCGTTCTTGTCACTGAGCCAGGTGCTCCAGGCATCGGTTCTGTGGACAGACTAATCTTCCCGACCGATCACGCGATCGTTTGTGCCTACCTTGGACAAATGCAAACTCGCGAAGTACTCTCACAAACAGATCTGGCCCACAGAATCAACCCTCTCGCACAAAGGGCCATGCAAGAAATCCGCAAGAAGCCCAACCTGGCAACATTCCTAGCTGAATCGCGCAAGTTCAGCCAGGAAATTGGTTTTCAAAGTCCCGAGATAACCAACCTCATTGAGACAATGATCTCAGCTGGAGCTGTGGGGGCGGCTCAAAACATGATCGGGAAAGCGGTTCATGGTGTGACTGAACGTAAGAAGGCTCGTCGTATCCTTCGACTTGTGCGAAGAAAGTTCCCGTCGGCGATTGTGTTTGTGACCCAGCTTGACGAAAGAGGCGTCCGGCTGACAACGAATCCGAAACCAAAGCACTAAATGCACTCACACGGCAAGATGCCAACTCGCACAACGATTCGCGGCTGGGAAAACTGACGGCACGTACCAAGACAAAACCACGACTCGAGAAGAAATATGATATTGTTGCAATGGGTGGGACTTTCGATGTCCTGCACCGTGGTCACAGAAAACTCCTCAAAAGGGCTCTATTAGTGGGGCGTAGGGTGTTGATCGGTGTAACCACAGACAGGTTCGCAAGGACATTACACAAGCCTCACAGATTCGACACCTATGCGAAGAGGAAGCGGGATCTTGCGCGTCTGCTTGTCCGTTGGGGCGTCTCATCACGCTCCAAAATTGTCCCTCTAGATGATCGGTATGGCCCTACCGTCCGTAACTCCAAGATTCAGGCGTTAGTTGTGAGTAGGCGAACCTTGGGGACCGCGCGGGAAATCAACGCCAGACGAAGGGGGAGAGGATTGAAACCGCTCGCCATTGATCCCATCGACCTAATCCTAGCCGATGACAGCCGTCCAATCTCGTCGACTCGAATAAGGCGAGGAAGAATCGATCGAGAAGGCCGTCTCATTAAAAGTGGCGAACGCAAAGAGCGTTCAAAACAACTTGAATAAGACTTACACGCTAAAGAGAGTTCACTGCCGCAGAAACACCCATCAGAACTTCATATAATACTCGCCTTGGTGGGCAAAAAGTCCGGTCAGGCCTGGGCCCAGAGCTTGTATGCGGACGACTGCTTGCAGATCTGGGTGCACGTGCACAGGGGTTTCGGCGCAAACTCAGCCGGGACCCATGGTTCTAGGGAGAACAGGGGCTCCTGAAGTCCGCATTTCAAACAGAACACACCCTCCATCGTCCAGGCGAAGCGGTCGTTGCCGCAGGTGCAAATGGGCTCCGCGTATTCGAAATCGGCCGCAGAGAGCCTTCTAGTGCGGGCAATAAGCTGCAGGTTCGAATAACGACGCCTCTTCCACTCCAGATAACAGGACTTGTTGCCGCAGAGCCTTCGCGGTCTACCGAAGACGTATTGCATCTGCTGTCCGCATATGACGCAGCGGCTCGTTTTCTCCATGAACTTGAACTCCAATTCTATTGTGTCATTGCCTGCCTGCCGGATGCTGACTTTCTGTGACTAACTGACCCCTGGCGCTCTTTCCATTCAACCATAATGAAAACGGAGCGTAATATTCCTTGTTAGCAGAAGTTTCCCCATTGCAAAGCAAAGTCCTTTCCCTCGGAGCCACCGTCTTTTCGCAAGACTCTTGCTTAGTAAAGAACCTACGGAGATTAGAGCCTCTGACTGTACACTGAAAATGCGCCACTGAATACGCAATGTCGCTCCCTCGCAACGTCGCTGAGCAAGTTGACAGAGCCATCCGGTGAAAGGTGGGTCCCACCCATGTGGGCCGCAACGAAAACAGGGGGGGCATCACCCTAGGCTAAGCTTCAAGTCACTCGTCAAAGCAGGGAGCGAAGTGGCACCCTTTCTCCACGAACATCTCCCACTTTCCGGCAAGGAGCCGGTATCGTGCCTCCCTCGACGAGCCTCTCTAACCCTTCAGGTTCATCTTCTCGGGCCTTTTTTCGATCTTTCTTTCTCGTCTCCCCAACTCTCACCTCGGTTGAGCAAGGAGTGAAATCTTCCGTCGGAATTTCGGCTCTGTTTTGCACCGGAATTTGCACCCGACGTTCACAATGCCATGCGCCGCTCGCGTGCCACCCTTTCCTACTAGTTCCAATTTGTTGGAGGGCAGAGTAGTTGCAGCTTAGGGGAGTTTTTGTATTTGGGAGGAACGAAGTAGTTGGACGATTAGCAGTACGGAGTGAATTTCAAAGTTGAAAGAGGGAGAACCTAGCGGGATTATTGTCGAACGGTTTCGAACTGGAGACGACATACTTGAACGCCTCAACGCGCTTGTACGAGGGAACAATGTCAGCGCGGGGAGTTTCAGTGCGATCGGGGCCGTCGAAAAGGCCACTGTAGGAATATTCGTCGGTGAGGGGCAGTACTCCGAAATTGAGATTGAAGGGCCCTTGGAGATCCTCTCATGTGTCGGAAATGTGAGTCTCAAGGACGGTCTTCCATTCGTTCATTCTCACATAACTCTGGCAAACACCAAAGGGAGAGCGTATGGCGGGCATCTGATGCAAGGATGTATTGTCGGCGCTACATTCGAAGTTAGTCTTCTGAGATACGACGATATTGAACTTGGCAGAAAATTGGACCCGCAGACGAAACTCTACCTGTTGGATACATGATTATCAGCGTGCAACTCAAGCATACGCACTAATGAGGCGTGCATTTGGTCTAGTCTGATGTTTAACCCAAAAGGGGTGAAAGAGGTAGGTGTACTAAA
>Ga0209619_10001079_pt1 | contig 19771 bp, 15 predicted proteins | sample Rifsed16ft3_FD_184011 | JGI IMG/M metagenome (GOLD analysis project Ga0209619, IMG submission 184011) | Soil microbial communities from Rifle, Colorado, USA - sediment 16ft 3 (version 2) | ecosystem: Environmental > Terrestrial > Deep subsurface > Rock core/Sediment | place: Rifle, Colorado... | reverse complement strand
CCCCGAGGCAGGTGCCTCGGGGCTCGGCGGGTCACTGGCCACTGGTCACGGGTCGCTGGCTTGCCCTGAGCGTAGTCGAAGGGTCGCTGGTCGCCGGTCGCTAATTACACGTCAACGAACACTGTAGCTTCCCAGCCGCCGGGAGCTTGCTTCACCGCCAACTGATGATAGGTGACGGCTTTGATGTGGGTGTGGGCGCGGTGGCGGGATTTGTCGAGCGGTTCGCCGTGGCCGATTCCATCAACGTGATTCTTGTTCAACCCGGTTACCTCGATCCGGTTGAATACAAATCGCTCGGCCTCGCCATAGGAGTGAATTTCACTCAGCCAGTTGTAAAGAAGTGTCTCCCACTCGCCGCCTTCGACCCGGATCTCTCGACTCTCCTTCTCGGCGACTGTGTCAGGATCGAAGCTCAGCTCGATAAGCGCCTGAGCCGCATTCTCAAAAACTTTGGAGAGCGTCCTGCCGTAGGCGACAAACCCGATATCGGCCGGGTGTTCGAGGATGCGGTAGCGAGATGGCTCGCCAGGGGCTCTCTTGCGGGCAGATCGACTTTGTCGCGGGCGAGCAGGCATGTGCCTCACCGCCATTGTTATCGCTCGATCGTGGTTGGTCAACCGAAAGCTGGTGGAGGGCATAGCGACCCGCAACCCCGCCGAGCCCCGAGGCTTGTCCTGAGCGAAGCCGAAGGGCACCTGCCTCGGGGAAGCATGGCCTGTCTGTCGAAAATCGAAAAGTGAAATTCGAAAATCGGCTCTCGCATTGCGAGTTTCGCTTTTCGAATTTCGGCTGCAGTTGCAATCCTTGGGGTTCGACCCGCAACTGCTGCGTCACGTTATCTTGCAACCAGATGCGGGAGAACGCGCAGTGAACGACTGTCCGCCATGCCGAGGGTGTATAATCAAGACGTAAAGGTTCCTTCTGGGGGCGGGCCATGCCGTTCGAACTTTCCCAACTGAAGAAGCTGGACGAGTACCGCTATCTCATCCCGCAAGGCACGCGGCCGGGGATGCGCACCGATGCGGTCGTGTATGCTAACGAGAAGCTGCTCAGCGCGATCTTGAAGGATCTATCGCTCGAGCAGGCAGCCAACATGGCCACGCTGCCGGGGATTGTGGGCCGGTCGCTGGCCATGCCGGACATCCACCAGGGCTACGGCTTCCCCATCGGCGGTGTGGCGGCGACGGACTGGAAGAAAGGTGTCGTTTCGCCGGGCGGAGTCGGATTCGACATCAACTGCGGCGTGCGCCTGCTCGCGAGTTCGCTCATGCTCGAAGAGGTCCAGCCAAAAATCAAAGAGCTGGTGAACCAGCTCTTTCGCGACATCCCTTCGGGCACGGGCTCGGAAGGATTTATTCGGGTCAGCAAACCGGACCTCGACCGGGTGCTCGAGCAGGGCGCGAGCTGGCTTGCCGAGCATGGTTACGGAGAGCCCGAGGACGTCACGTTTTGTGAGGAGAGCGGCTGCATGGAACACGCCGACGCGGCCCAGGTCTCCGGCCGCGCCAAAGACCGCGGCCGGCCGCAGCTCGGCACGCTCGGCAGCGGCAATCATTTCCTCGAAGTGCAGTACGTCCAGCAAATATTTGAGCCGGAGATTGCCGCGCGCTTTGGTTTGCATCTTAATCAAATTGTCGTCTTGATCCACACCGGTTCGCGGGGCCTGGGCCATCAGGTTTGCACCGACTATCTCAAGACCATGAACGACGCGATGCGGCGGTACAACATCGAACTGCCGGACCGCCAGCTTGCCTGCTGCCCCATCCATTCGCCCGAGGGCATGAGCTACCTGGGAGCCATGAACGCGGCCGCCAATTTTGCCTGGGCGAACCGCCAGGGCATCACCCATTTTGCCCGGCAAGCCTTCCGAAAGGTTTTGGGCGAGGGCGCCTCGCTGCGGGTCGTTTATGACGTGGCGCACAACATGGCCAAGCGAGAAACCCACGCCGTGGATGGCGAGCAGCGTGACACGCTGGTGCATCGCAAAGGCGCCACCCGGGCTTTCCCCTCGGGTTCGCCTTTTATCCCCGAAGCCTATCGCGACGTGGGCCAGCCGGTCTTGATCCCCGGCTCGATGGGCACCGCCAGTTACGTTTTGATCGGCACCGAGCGGGCGATGGAAGAAACCTTCGGCACGGTCTGCCACGGCGCGGGACGCATGATGAGCCGCACAGCCGCCAAGCGCGGCCGCGACGCCCGCGTCGAAACGCGCAAACTCGAGGAACAAGGCATCTTCCTCCGCGCAGAAACGCGCGACGGCATCCTCGAGGAGCTCCCCGAGGCCTACAAGAACGTGGACGAGGTCGTGGACGTCGTCCACAACGCCGGCATTTCCCGCAAGATTGCCCGCCTGCGGCCCATTGGCGTCATCAAGGGATGATGCTCGGATGGCAAAGTCAGAACCAAAACCTTAACGCAGAGGACACGGAGATTCTCAGAGGCCACAGAGACCCCGGAGATCGGGATTAAGGACCCGCGCTCGGGAGGCGGCCATGCAAATCGCGTTGAATGACGAAGAAAAACAGACGCTGCTGGAGATCCTGAACGAGGCGCTGCCTCCCGAAGCTTCGGGACTGCGCGAGGAAGTGTACAAGACGGAAAACTTTGACTACCGCGAGGAGTTGAAGCGGCGCGAAGGCGTTCTCAAGGCCCTGCTGGCCCGTCTCAGTGCACCTGCCTAGCTTCCGGCGGGGACACACTCCCTGCACCGACGACAAGAAATGTTTTTTTGAGAGAGAGGACTTCCCTGCATCGGGCTAACCGACGTAGAGATCGGGGCCTTTTGATACGTAGGAGTGCGGTTCAGGCGGATACACATTCAGAGTGAAACTGGCGAGGGACGCGTTTTTGGGGACTCGTTCCTGCCGCCGAAAGAATCAGCAGTCCATCAGGGTTATGCGACCACTGATGCGTTTGTCTTTTTCTTCCGCTTCAAGCCGGCGAGTGCAGCCAAACCCGTGCCCAGGAGCAGCAGGCTCGCCGGTTCAGGGACGGGCGCCACGAGAGCGTCAATCTCTCCCTCACCGGGCGAAGAGAACCCAACGACGTGATCCCCCGATGTCGCCATGAAGTAGGGATAAGCTTGCGAAAAACCCCATAGGGAGGTCAGGTTGTCTGAGATACCCACGAAAGTTGAAGTATCGGTGTCGAAGCCATCTCGGTAAATTGCCAAGATCGTGCCTTCTTCCCAGGGCCCTGAAGCTGAGGTCGCCCCCCAAATGATGAACTCAAGGTATTCCCCGGGATACTCACCGGCTGCGAGATCGAGATGGTCCAGTCCGGGAACGGCGAACACCTGGCTCAATGGGGTGCTTGAGGACCAGATGATCGCGGGATCGAATTGCAGCCAGAGGTGATCCGCAGCACTTGCGGCAGCGGCTGGCGATACGGCCGAACCAAAACAGGTTAGACTCGTAGGCCAGCAATTGGCGTAACCGGTAAGCCCAGTTCCCCCAGAAACATAGGCCAGCGGCGCGGCCAGTGGAGCGGTAGATTCGATAATCGTGAGGCTGCCCTCAGGGGTCAGACTAATGGTCTCGGCAAAGCTCTTTCCGGGCAGACCTACCAAGCAGAGGGTCAGGAACAGGGCTCCAAGGACAAACCCCACCCTGTGTTCCAAAGTGACATCGCGACACGGCTTCATAATCTTCTCCTTTGAATCCATACGGTCGCCCGACTTTGTAAATATTCGCAGCAGTTTTCGTTCCAGTTTTTGCCTTGAATAAAATAAAGGAGTTAGCCACTCCCCCGGGAGGCCACATCGCAAAGCCCTGCACATTCAGTGGCCCGATGTACCATCGGGCGCATGCCTGGGAATCAAACCTGTTCCTGCCCGGAGCATCAAGGGCTGAGCAGCCCGGCAGCCCCTTGAGAATGGCATGTGGGTCGGGTAGCTACCATCGAGTAGCACGACCAGCAAAATCAGGGGGAGCGTTACGCTGTGTTCGACGGTCAACCGTGATCGAGTAAAGGAGTTAGCGGCAGGCCAAAGTCCCGCCGAATTGCCTGGGCCGACTCAGGGGGAAGAACCATTACCGTGTCTTGGGTCGGGGCTGGCTAGGTGAGCTGACGCTTGCCGGGTTCTGTTCCTATGCATTGCCGCTCAATCCGACAGACACCCCCCGGATTTCTTGCCGACCCCACCTCGAATCGTATTGCCTCGGAAGAAGCATAGTGGTATAGAAGGCTGCGATTGTCTTGCTTCCTGTACGGATTCCTTTGAGACCAGGCGCGTCGCTGCCCAACCTGCGCGAAGAAGTGTACAAGACCGAGAACTACGACTACCGCGAAGAGCTCAAGCGCCGCGAAGCGGTTGTCAAAGACCTCCTCGCCCGTCTGGCGCCGGAACCTTGACACCCAGAGACTTTCGCTCGGACGCTGCCAATCTCCACGCTTGGCCTATGGGGTTTACCCAAGTAAGTCAGTGAACTCTTCAACGGTCAATCCGGCATGACACAGAATCGCTCTCAACGTCCCGCGATCCAGTTCCTTAGATTCTACCCTGTCACCCTCAGTCGGGCAATGGACCCCCGCGTCTTGGCTGGTGGTCATGAGGGCACGGCTGTTCGCATGCTTGCTTCTGCGGTCGAGCCGGGCAAGCGCACCAGGCGCGCTTCGGTGACGGCGGCGATGCCGCGGATGGGCTGGAGGATGGAGTCGGGCACTTCGCCGTCGAGCCGCACTAGCGCGATGGCTTCGGCACCGCGCACGGCCTCGCGCCGGCCCAGGGCAAAGGTGGCGATGTTGATCTGCCGGCTGCCCAGGATGGTCCCCACCTGACCAATGACCCCCGGGACATCGCGGTTGCGCAGGAAGAGCAGCGTCCCTTCGAGCGGTGCTTCGAGTTCGATGCCGTCTATGGCAAGGAGGCGCGGCGAAAGGTTGTGCAGCACGGTGCCCTCCACGGCCAGTTCGCGGCTGTTCCCGATCGCATCCGGGGCCGACCCGGGTGCCGTCGGGGCCACCGCCACCTCGAGCGTGTTGGGAAAACCGTGCTCCCGCCGGCGGGTGAGTTCTTCCACGACCAGCCCACGCGCTGCCGCCACGGTGCCGGCGTTGACCAAGTTGACCTTTTCATCGAGCACAGCGTTGAGCACGCCTTCGAGCACGGCATTCCGCAGAATGTGCGTGCCGAGTTCGGCGGGCTCGCCCGCGTAGCTGATGCGGATGCGGCCGATCGAGCCGGGCACCACCTGCGACACCAGCAACCCCAGGCGCTCGCCGAGCTCGATATACGGCCGGAGCCGCCGGTACTGTTCGGCCGAAAGGGTGGGCAGGTTGACGGCGTTGCGCAAGACGCCCTCGGCCAGGAAGTCGCGCACCTGCTGGGCGATCAGATAGCCCACTTCCTCCTGAGCCTCTTCGGTGGACCCGGCCACATGCGGCGTGGCGATCACGTTGGGCAGGCCCAGCAGGGGCGAGCCCCGCGGCGGTTCCTCGGCAAAGACGTCCAAGGCGGCCCCTGCCAGGCGCCCGGATCGGAGCGCCTCGGCGAGCGCTGTTTCGTCCACCAATTCGCCGCGGGCGGTATTGACCAGCCGCGCGCCGCGCTTCATCTGCCCGATGGTCGCGGCGTTGATTATCTTATCGGTGGCGGGACCGAGCGCGGCATGCAACGACACGAAATCCGACCGCGCCAGCAACTCGGCGAGCGGAACCAGCTCAGCGCCGACTTCCCGAGCGACCTTCTCGCTGATGTAGGGATCGCACGCGAGCACGTCCATCTCGAGCCCATGCGCCCGCCGCGCCACCTCGATGCCCACGCGTCCCAGGCCTATCAACCCAAGCGTTTTGCCGCGTAGCTCGATTCCCGCCGCTCCGCTCTTCTCCCAGCGGCCCGCGTGGACAGCGGCGCTCCACTGTGGCACCGAGCGCGTCAGCGCCAGGAGCAGCGCCAGGGTGTGCTCGGCCACGCTTACGGCGTTGCCGCCCGGGGTGTTCATCACCAGGATGCCCCGGCGGGTGGCGGCCTCGACGTCAATATTGTCCACGCCCACCCCGGCGCGGCCGATCACGCGCAAGCGTGGCCCGTGCCCGAGCAGCTCGGCGGTCACGTGGGTGGCGCTGCGCACGATCAGGGCATCGGCGTCGGCAAGTTCGACGGCGAGGGCGCCGCGGGAAGGCAGTGACACGAACCAGCCGGTGGCGTCGAGCAGGGCGAGGCCGCGCTCGCTGATTTTGTCGCCGAGGACGATTTTCATGGTTGCGAAGCAAGGTTATGGGAGCCGGGGAGCCCTGTCAAATCGCCATCGCCCCGCCGCGGCGGGCGAGAAGCGACCGGCGCTGGGCACCGGGCACCGGCCGCTGCTATGATGCTTCCGGGAGGAGGAAACCATGGGATTGGTAGATCGTATTCAGCAGGACTTGACCTCGGCCATGAAGACGAAGGATGAACTTCGGTTAAGCGTCCTGCGCATGATGAAGACGGCGCTCAAGAACAAGCAGGTTGAAAAAATGGCTGCGCTCGAAGATACGGAAGCGGCCCAGGTGCTCTCCACGCTCATCAAGCAGCGCCGGGATTCGATCGAGCAGTTCACCCGGGGTGGCCGCGCCGACCTGGCCGAGAAGGAACAGAAAGAAATTGCCATCATCGAACCCTATTTGCCGGCCCGAGCTTCCGACGCCGAAGTGGACGCGGCGATTGCCGCCGCCATGGCCGAGACGGGTGCCCGATCGCCCAAAGAGATGGGCGCGGTCATGAAAAATGTGATGGCGCGGTTGAAGGGACAATCAGTGGATGGCAAGGCGGTGAGCGAGCGGGTGAAGGCGAAGCTAAGCCAATAAACCGGAAAGAGAAAACCGAAAATCGAAAATCAAAAATCGAAACTCGAGGCCTCAGGAGCTAAAGCCTAGCTGCATTGCCGGCACCGGGCTTGTCGTTCTGAGCAAAGCTCTGCACCGCCCCCAAGCTTCGGGAGTGCGGGGCGGCGCGAAGAATCGCTGTGGGGTGAGCGCAGTCGAACGATCGGTGCCGAGATGCTTCTTCCCGAAGCTTGGCGACTGAGCATGACGACGGCAAAGACCTTGAGCAAGTCTTGAAAAGGCCGCTCTTTTCCTTATGGGCTTTCCTGAAAAAATTGCGGTTCGGTTTACTGAGGAAGAGGCCGACTACGTCAGCCTGCGGCCGATCCTGCGGCAGCCATTCACTGCCGAAGAACTGGTCGGAATGATCCTTACCGCCACCGGAAAACATCCCGAGCGCGTCCGCGAAATCCTGCATGCGGGCACGCTGGTTTACAACATGTATCGTTACTGGTGGGAGAGGCTGGAGGTGGAGCCGGAAGCGGTGGCGGAAATGCTCGCCCGCTTTCCCGATGCCGACCCGACGCGGGCGTTTCGCGCCGAGGAGTGCGTCGCGGTGCTGCTCGAAAGCGGCGGCCAGCCGTCGCGGGTCGCCGCGCCTGCCCTGAGCGCAGTCGAAGGGGCGACTTTCGAAGTCGGCCGGAATGTGGCCTCGCGCAAGCGCTTGTTCCGCTCACGCAGCTTCTGGGATTGCTTGCTGGAACTGGCCCGGGCGTCCCCCGAGGCGGGACCGGTTTATCAGGATTACTCCTATGCGCGCCGCGCCGACCTCTATGCGCTGTGGCTTGTTCCGGAACAAGTCGGGGCGCTGGCGGGCGAGGCCGCACGGCTGGCCACACGAGAGCTGCGCGCTCAATTGGGGCGCCTGCCGAAGACGACCCGCATCGTGTTTATCTGTCCCCGCTCCCGGTGATCTGGCGCGGGGCACTCTTGCTGAGATGATGTGCATGGGGACACTCTATCAAAGTGTCACCCATCATTCTGAACGAGCTCACGCGCCTGGCTTGCCCCGTCCGAACCGGCTGCCCCGCTGCCGCCCGCGGTAAACAAAGCCCTTTCCTTTCGTCTGTGATACCCGCGCCTGGCGATTCCGCGTCCGGCGAGCCCGACGACAACGCCCGAGGTTACTCTGGAGAGGTTTCTCGGCTGACCTCCCCCTTTGCTCTGTTAACATAATGGGGCCCTCTCGCGTCTAGGCCATCGTAGTTGAAGAGGTACAAGTCGTCAGCCCGAGGTGGGAACAGTGGGGGAGTGGAGCCCTAAGGGCGGCGCCATGGGCGCGGTCGTCATGCTGGGCATGTTGTTGGGGCCGCTGAACGCTCCCGGGGCTGCGCCAGACACAACTCCTGCACGCCCGCTGCTAGTTGTTCCGAAGGTTAGTCCTCCGCCAGGAATCGAAAACTTTCTGAGCATGGCACCCCAGGGCGAGGCTGCGGGACGATTGGCGATGGTGGAGGGCTTCATCCAGCGTCAACCCAAGGACGGCCAGCCGTCCACCCAGCGCACCGTCGTCTATCTCGGTTATGACGATAAGCACCTTTACCTGATTTTCGTTTGCTTCGACTCGGAGCCCCTCAAAATCCGTGCGCGTATGGGCTGGCGCGAAAGCATCTTGGGCGATGACAACGTCGGCGTGATCCTCGACACCTACTCATGACCAGCGGCGCGCCTACGCCTTCTCCGCCAACCCCCTGGGGATACAGGCCGACTCGCTCCAAACCGAGGGGCAAGGCGCTGACCTTTCCTTTGACGCGCTGTGGCACTCGCGCGGCAAACGCACCGGCCAAGGTTACGTCGTCTGGATGGCCATCCCCTTCAAGAGCCTGCGCTTCCCGTCCACCTCCAAGCAAACCTGGGGCATCATCTTCAACCGCGAGATCCCCCGCTTGAATGAAGACACCTACTGGCCCCACATCTCCAGCCGCATCGAGGGCCAACTGAATCAGTCCGGGTCGCTCGAGGGGCTGGAGAACATCTCGCCGGGGCGAAACCTTCAGATGATTCCCTACGGGGTGTTCCGCTCGTTTCGTGCGCTGGACACCCGCGACCCCCTGGCGCCGCGCTTTGTCCGCGAGCGAGCTGATTTCGACGCCGGCCTCGACGCCAAGTTTGTGTTGAAAGACAGCCTCGTGCTCGACGTGGCGCTCAATCCCGACTTCAGCCAGGTGGAGTCGGACGAGCCGCAGGTGACCGTCAACGAACGCTTTGAGGTGTTCTTTCCCGAGAAGCGGCCGTTTTTCTTGGAGAACGCCAGCTACTTTCAAACTCCCATCGCTCTCCTTTTCACCCGGCGGATTGCTGACCCGCAATTTGGGGTGCGGCTGACGGGCAAGGTGGGGCCGTGGGCGCTGGGGGCCTTCGTAATGGACGATGAGTCGCCCGGCAAGCGCGTGCCCCCGGGCGACCCTCTGCACGGCAAGCGGGCCTATTTCGGCATCGTGCGGATCAACCGCGATATTGGCCGCCAGTCCACTCTGGGTCTCATCTTCACCGACCGTGAATTTGAAAACAGCTTCAACCGGATCGGCGGCCTCGACGGACGGTTCAGGCTGGGGCAGAACTGGGTGGCGCGCTTCCAGGGGGTGGCCAGTTCGACCAAGTTTCCGGACGGCAACCGCCTGGCCGGGCCGGCTTATGACATCCAGTTGGAGCGCAGCGGGCGGCAGTTCTTCTACCTCATCGAATACAACGATCGCAGCCCTGGCTTTCGCACCCAGCCCGGGTTTCTTCGCCGGGCGGACTTCCGCCGCATCGGCCAATCCGTCGAGTATCAGTTCCGCCCGGAAGGCAAGCGCTTGATCTCCTGGGGCCCCAACTTCTTCATGCACCGCATCTGGGACCACAGTGGCACGCGCCTGGACTGGGCTTACCGATCCGGCGTCCGTTGGGAATTCACCGGGCAGACCTTTCTCAACTTGTTTGCTGATGCTCGGCGCGAACGCCTGCGGCCGCAGGAGTTCCCCGTGCTGGCGGAAAATCGTGACTTTGCCGTGAACTTCAAGGGCTTCTCTTTCCTCACCAACTACCTCCCCCAGGTCAGCTTCCGGGCGAACTATTTCTGGGGCACGGCCCTGAATTTCCTCCCTCCCGCGGGCCAGGAACCGGTGCTCGCCAACTCGTCAAACGGCGGCCTGGGATTCACCTTGAGGCCGATGACTGCCTTGCGAGTCGACAACACCTATCTCTTCACGCGCTTGACCGACCGCGCGAGCGGCGCCAGCATCTTCAACAACCACATCCTCCGCTCCAAGTGGAACTGGCAGTTCAACCGGGAGCTCTCCCTGCCGGTCATCCTCCAGTACAATGCCGTGCTCGCTCATCGCAAGCTGACCGCGCTCGAAACCACCAAGAATTTCAACGCCGACTTCCTCCTCACCTACCTGCTGAATCCGGGCACCGCGTTCTACGTCGGTTACAACAGCAACCTGCAAAACATTGATCTCGTCCCCACCGCAACCGGCAGCGAAATCGTCCGCACGGGCCGCTTCCTCAACGACGCCAAGGGATTCTTCGTCAAGTTTTCTTACCTCTTCCGCTTCTAGTGCCGTTCCAACTAATTGAGCAGAATAGCGAGCTGGAGCAACATAATTAGTCATGCGTGCTGAGTCCATGAAGAACTTAGCCCAAAATAGTTGGAACGGCACTAGTTCCTTTAAGCTTGCTGCACACCGGCTGGCCAGGCCCGCCGCGGCGAGCCTCGAAAGTGAGCCGCCAGCGAACTGGCGAGGAAAGCTGTTTCGCCTTGACGATCTTTGCGGGATAGTGTTACGTTTCGCGGCGTCTCGGGCGGATGGTTTCTGATTCCGCCGGCTGCGAGCGCCTGCCCTGAACCTTAGACGGTTCAGGGCCCGTATCGTTTCCATCGAAAGGCAAGACGCCAGGCAAGCCCGACTGCGGGCAAACTTTCTTAAGGAGGCATCATGGCTGAGCGTCCCCAAGCGGCGGCCCCCTTTCAGCCGTTCGTTCCCGCGCAAGTCACCCAGGCCGAACTCACCTTCCGAGCCGTTTTCCTGGGCGCTATCCTCGGTCTGATCTTCGGCGCGGTGACCGTTTACCTGGCCCTGGTCGCGGGGTTGACGGTGAGCGCGTCCATCCCGGTGGCGGTGCTGGCCATCAGCATCTTCAAGTGGCTGGGGAAGTCCACGATTCTCGAGAACAACATCGTGCAGACGACGGGCTCGGCGGGAGAATCCATCGCCGCTGGCGTGGTCTTCACCTTGCCGGCACTCATTTTCCTCGGCTTCCCCCTGGGTGTGCCTGAGATTCCTCGCGTGCTTCTTCTGGCCCTGGTGGGGAGCGTGCTCGGCGTGCTGTTCATGATTCCGCTGCGGCACCAGTTGAATGTGGCCGAGCACGGCACGCTCACCTATCCGGAAGGTACTGCCTGCGCCGACGTCTTGGTGGCGGGGGAAAAAGGCGGCAGCTTTGCCGGTAAGGTGTTTGCCGGCTTCGGCCTGGGCCTAATCTACAAGTTGCTAAACCAGGCCCTGTTGTTCTGGCAACCGCGGCCCATCTACCAGCCGGGGTGGTATCCGGGGGCAACGCTGGCGGCCGCGGTGACGCCGGAGTATCTGGGGGTGGGCTACATCATCGGCCCGCGCACCGCCGGGATGATCTTTGCTGGCGGCGTGCTTTCCTGGTTGGTCACCATTCCGATGATCAAGTTCTTCGGGGAGGGCCTCGTCGCACCCATCTTTCCCGGCACCGTGCCCATCCGGGAGATGGACGCCTTTGCGCTCTGGAACGCTTACATTCGTCCCATCGGGGCGGGGGCGGTGGCGACGGCGGGGCTGTTCACGTTGTCCCGGACGCTGCCCACCATTGTGCGGGCGCTGCGCACCACGCTCCAGCAGTTGCGCAAGGGCAAGGTCGCCGAGCCAGTAGCCGCCCTGCGCACTGAGCGGGAGCTTCCGGGCACCGTCATCTTCGGTGGTTCCTTGGCGATGATCCTGATCGTCTGGGCGCTGCTGGGACTGCGGGTCAATCCCGGCGTGAGCGGCAACCTGATTGCTTCGATCCTGGTGGTGTTCTTCGGCTTCCTTTTCGTAACTGTTTCGGCGCGGATCGTGGGGTTGATCGGCGCCTCCGCCAACCCCATTTCCGGGATGACCATTGCCACTCTGATGCTAACGGCGCTCCTCTTTGTGGCGGTGGGCTGGACGTCCGGGGCCTATCCGGCGGTGGCACTTTCCGTCGGCGGCATCGTCTGCATCGCTGCCGCGGTGGGCGGGGCAACGTCGCAGTCGCTGAAGACAGGGTTCCTCGTTGGGGCGACCCCGCGGCGCGCGGAAGTGGGCATGATTATCGGGGCTCTCACTTCGGTGCTGGTGATCGGCTTTACTCTCGTGCTCCTTAACCAGGCCTACACCCGCGTCGAGCCGCTGGTGATGGAGAACGTGCAGTTGAGCGCGGAGATGAAAGTGGTGGGCGAGGCCGCCCAGGACGGCAAGTCCTACCAGGTGATCAACGTCATCGGCTCGCGCATTCTCCCCGACGGGCGTTACTTCTACGACCCGGCCGGGCGCCGCATCGAATTCCAGGAACGTGTAGGCATCGGGTCCGAGCGCCTGCCGGCGCCCCAGGCGGTCCTGATGAGCACGGTGATCAACGGCATCTTGCGCCAGAGCCTCCCCTGGGGCCTGGTGTTGCTGGGGGTGTTCATCGTGGTGGTGATGGAGCTGTGCGGGGTTCGCTCGCTTGCCTTCGCTGTCGGCTCCTATCTGCCTATTTCCACCACCGCGCCCATCTTCTGCGGGGGAGTGGTGAACTGGTCGTTAGAGAAAATCTACAAGCGCCAGGAAGGCGAAGTCTCAAGCGGCGCGTTGTTTGCCGCCGGGCTCATCGCCGGCGGTTCCATCGGCGGCCTGATCTTGGCGGCCATTGTGGGCTTCGAACTGGAACAGAAAGTGGCCATCGGGACGAAGTACTGGCCAGCCATGGCCAGTTCCAGCGTCTTTGGCCTGCTGGTCTTTGCGGTGATGGCGACGGTACTGTTTGTTGTCGGGCGCAAAAAACTCGAATAAAGTCGAAACGTCTAGGAGTCGAAAAGTCGAAGAGACAAAGAGTCTAAGAGACGAAGAGTCCAACAGTCCAAGAGTCAAAGGGTCCAAGAGTCGAAAACCAGCACCATGAGTGCACAGCGGGCGAAAGTGGAGTCGTTCGAAGACCTTCACATATTTCAGCAAGCGAGGGTTCTGGTCACCCAGGTCTATGAACTCACTCGTTCAGGCCTTATTACAAAGGACTACGCGTTGGTGGACCGGATGCGCCGGGCGGCGATCTCCATTCTCTCCAATATTGCCGAAGGATTCGAACGGCAAACGGACGTCGAGTTCGCGCGTTCGCTTTTTATTGCCAAGGGTTCCGGTGGTGAATTGCGCGCTCAGGTTTTGATTGCTCGAGACCAGAAGTACGTGGCGGAGAGGGACTACGAGGCGATTTCTTCTTGTTGTCGCCGGACAAGCGCGGGAGTGTACAACCTGATTTCCTGTCTCCGGCACTCGAGATCCACTCCGGAAGAGGCCAAGACGTGACCTCGCTACTTTGTGACTCTTCGACTTTTGGACTCTTAGACCCTTCCACTCTTTGACTCTTGGACTCTCTGCCATTTAGACTTGCAAGGTCATGGGTTCCTTCCCGCGTTCCTACGGCCGGCGCATCAACTGGGGCGGCCTGCTCACCCCGGCCATCAAGGCGCTGCTCATCGCCAACGCCGCCGTTTTTCTCCTGCAAACCCTGGTGCGCCTCTTTTTCGGCGGCCAAGCCGAGTTTGCGCTCATCCAGTTGTTCGGCCTGGTGCCGCGTGGCGTCACCCACGGCTTGCGGTTCTGGCAGCCGTTTACCTACCTGTTCCTGCACGGCGGACTATGGCACGTGCTGCTGAACATGCTGGTGCTCTGGATGTTTGGCAGCGATCTCGAGCGCTCCTGGGGCCGGCGTCGTTTTTTCACCTATTACTTTCTTACCGGCGCCGGGGCGGCTGTGATCAACATTGTCGTGAAGACTCTCTCTGATCCGGCTGGCATCGGATCGTCGCTCCAGCCCACCATCGGCGCTTCCGGCGCCATCTTCGGCATCCTGCTCGCCTCGGCCCTCGTCTTTCCTGACCGCCAGGTCTGGCTGATCCCGTTTCCGGTGACGCTCCCGATGCGGATCTACGTGTTCATCATCGGCGCCATTGCCTTTTTCGGCTCGCTTGGGGCCAGCGGCGACAACATCAGCCACATCTCCCATCTCGGCGGGATGATTTTTGGCTTTGCCTACCTGCGCGGCAATCTCTGGTGGTATCGCCTGCGCAATAACTTCTACGATTGGAAGCGGCAACGATTGCGGCGAAAATTTGAGGTTTATATGCGCGAAAGAGACGGCGAGCGCGGAGATCGCCGCCCGGGCGGATGGGTGAACTAGAGAATCGAAACTCGAGAAAGTAGCACTTACAAGGTGGCTAGACCGTTCGCGGGTATCAGCGGCGGCCGATGGTATGCAGCTTCATGAAGTTCGTGGTGCCGGGGACGCCCGCCTGCGCGACCCCCGCTCAAGGGATAAGGATAAGGGGAGGGGAGAGTCGGAGCAACCCGAGGATCGAGAAATCATCGTCAGCAGACGATTCCCGGCGCGCTCTGATGGCCCGGCGGGTTTATGGGCTGCTCACAAACTCGCGCACAATCTCGAAGAGATAGCGGCAGCCTTCGCGAAAAGAATCAAGCGGGATGCGTTCATTGTCGGCATGGTAACCGGCGATCTGCTGGTCGGTGAGCGGAAAGGGAAGCAACCCGTAGGCCACCACGCCTTTCAAGCGGAGTTCGACGGAATCGGTTCCCCAGGTGGACATGTAGGGAGTGATGACCGCTCCCGGGAATACCTTGGCCGAGGCTTTTTCGATGGCGGTAAAGAGAGGCGTGTCAAAGGGGGAGCTGGGCGCATCGGACTGCGAAATGGCCTGCGCCTGGAGCTTCACCTGCGGATCGGCCACGACTTTTTCCAGCTCTTGGACGAAAGTTCCGATGTCTTTTCCCGGCAGCAGGCGGATATTGAGCGTGGCGCGAGCCTCCGACGGGATAACGTTGACGCGCAGGCCGGCGCGAAGAATCGTCGGCGAGACGGTATTGCGCAGCATCGAATTCCACGCCGGGTTCTCGCTCAATCTTCGCGCTGCCTCCGCGCCGCGCATCGGGTCCTCAAGCAGGCGCATCCATTTGGCCGTCTCCGGGTCTTCGATCTTGGCGAGTTGTTCAAAATAGCGGCGCGTGGTTGTGTTCAGCTCAGCCGGAGCCTGGTAGGCGGCGAGCCTGGCCACGGCGGCAGCAAGGTGAACGACCGGGTTTCCTACGAGCGGCATCGAGGCGTGACCGCTGGGCCCGGTGGCAATCACCTCGACGGCGTAAGAAAGCTTCTCGCTATTCTGCACGCCGATGGTTGCCACGCCGCCGGCCGCAGCCCGCTTCGCGGGATCGGGGCGCGCCACCACCCGCCCGCCCTCGTTGATGGCGTAGCCGGCGCGAATTTTTTCCCAGTGCTTTTGGGCGGTGTAGAGCATGCCCAGATCGCCGCCCGATTCTTCGTCGCCCTCGGCAAAGAAAATGATGTCTCGTTTCACGGGGACGCCGGAGCGCTTGATCGCCAGCATCGCCATGAGATTGGCGATCACCTGGCCTTTGTCATCGAGCGCGCCGCGGCCATAAAGTTCGCCCTCTTTGGTCACGCCGCCGAAGGGATCCACCTCCCACTTGGCGCGATCCACGCCGACCACGTCCAGGTGGGCCAGGAGCAGCAACGCCTGGTCCGGAGCCGATGGCGGTTCGGCGGAAAGCCGGGCGATGACCACCCCGCGAGCCGGAGCCGTCTCGATCACCTCGGCCGGTATGCCTTCCCTGTCCAGGATAGATTTGAGGTATTGCGCGGCGGCCAGTTCGTTGCCCGGCGGATTGGTCGTATCAAACTGGAGCAGGCGGGAAAGGTATTCGGTGCCCTCGCGGCCAAGCGCGTTCCAGTCGAGTGCGGATTGGGCTCGGGCAGGCTGCCGGCCAGCGACGCATAACCCCAGCAAAACCAGGGAGAAAGCAAAAATTCTTCGCAGCATGAGAACCCTCCGGCGCAACGTTTCCTCTCAAAAACGAGTCATACTACCATGGGTTGACGTTTGTGAGGGCAGGTGGCAAGATTTCTCGAAGGCCCTCAGAGGAAGGTTGTCGGAAAGCGCGGAGGAATAGCATGAGACGCATTTCGTTTTGGAAACGGCTGCTGGTCCCGCTGTGCGGGATTGCCGCTGGCTGCCTGATGGCGCCGCTGCCCGGTTTGGCGCAAGAAAAGAAGCAAAAGGAAGGCCCGCCCCGACAGGAGGAGACCTATACCATCGCGGTCGAAGTGCCGGTCGTGCAAGTGCCCGTCATGGTGACTACTGAGCGCGGCGACATCATCACCGAGCTGAAAAAGGAAAATTTCCGCATCCTGGACGATGGCCAGCCGCAGGAGATTAGCGCCTTTGGCCCGAGCGAAGCGCCGATGACCATGGTCATGTTGATTGAGGGCTCGCGGGCGGTCGGGTACGTCATCTACCAGATCTATGACACGGCTTATGCCTTCCTCAATCATCTCAAGCCGGAGGACTGGGTGGCGCTGGTAACCTACGACATGAAGCCGCGACTCGAGGTGGACTTCACCCACAGCCGCCGGGAGGTCGCCGACGCGCTGCGCGGGCTGGGATTCGCCGCCTTCCGCGAGTCGAACCTGTTTGACGCCCTCATTGACACCCTCGGCCGGCTGAAGGACGTCAAAGGGAAGAAAAGCATCTTGCTCATCAGCACGGGGATGGACACCTTCAGTAAAGCTACTCTCGATCAGGCCTATAAGGCGGCGCAGAACTCCGATGTGACAATCTTCTCGGTCGGCCAGGGGCAGGACATCCGAGAGAGGCTCGATGCTAGGGGCTACGCCTCCGGCGCGCAGCGAGTGGGTTGGCTCCAGTGGGACAACCAGCTTCGAAGCTTCTCTCAAATGAGCGGTGGGCAGGCCTATTTCCCGCGCTTCTTCGGGGAGATGCCTTCCATCTTTAAAGACATTGCCAACCGCCTGCGCAATCAGTACACCATCGCCTACACGCCCACCCAGCGCGCCCGGGACGGAAAATTCCACAAGATCAAGGTTCAGGTCGTCGGCCCGGATGGCCAGCCGCTTACGGCGCAGGACCAAAAAGGAAAGAAGCACAAAATCGTGGTCCACGCCCGAGAGGGATATTACTCTCCCAAGGGCTAGGAGCCCTTACATAACCCCGGCGCGCGATTCGTCCCACTAATGCAAAAGAAAGGGTGGGGTTTCCTCAAAGATAACGATCAATATCCGCGCTTCTTGTCCACCAGGTTGAGCAATTCCCGCCCGGAAAACCAGCGTTCCAGATTGTTGAGCAACAAGGCGGCGTGGCGATGCCAGAGCCGCTCGCTCACGGCCGAGACGTGCGGGGTGATGAGCAGCCGCGGCGCCGACCAAAGAGCGTGATCGGGCGGAAGCGGCTCCGGATCGGTTACGTCGAGTGCTGCTCCGGCAATCTGCCCGGCGCCGAGCGCTTGGATCAAGTCGGCTGCATTCACCAGCGTGCCGCGGCTGACGTTCAGGAGATAAGCGGTGGGCTTCATGGCGGCGAGGGTGCGGGCGTTGATCAGACCAATCGTCTCGGAAGTTTCCGGAGCGGCTACGACGACAAAGTCGCCTGCGGCAAGCGCCTCCAGCAAGCGTCCGCTTTCAAAGACCGCGTCGGCAGGTTCCGTGTCCTCGTTGGCCCGTTTTCTTACGGCGACCACGTTCATGCCGAGCGCCTTCGCCCTTCGCGCCAACTCACGGCCTATAGCGCCAAAGCCGATGATGACGAGCGTCCGTCCCCCCAGCTCCATGGGATGAGGCTCCTCCCCCCAGATCTCCGACTGCGACCAGTGGCGCTCGTCCTGATAGCGGACCGCCGACGGCAGGTGTCGGGCGAGCGCGAGGATAAGCCCGAGGGTGTGCTCGGCCATGGCCACTGCATGGACGCCACGCGAATTCGTAATCAAGACGTCGCTGGCCACGATGGCCGGCTGCATAAGCTGGTTCACGCCCGCCGCCAGGCAGTGAATCCACTCGAGTTCTCTTGCCAGAGCGAACTGTTCCGGCCGGAGCGAAAATCCGGCAAAAATGTTTGTGTCGCCGATTTCGCGCTCGAGGCCGTCGTAGGAGGGAAGATGGACAAACTCGAGCGCCGGCCAGCGCGTCCGGATCATCTCGGCGAACCACTCGGGCGGCCGCCAAAGCTCAAACCGATGCCAGATGCAAAGCAGGAACTTGGTCGAGGAAGGATCGCGAGTCATGGCGGCGGTCATCCTAGCAGCTTCCCGCCTCCGTTTGTAGCTCCGGTGAACTGTGGTCCCTTCGCGTGATTCCTTCGTCCGGTATTCGCTTTGGCCGCGGAGGGTGCCGGATGCGTTTTCGGGCGAGGGCGGGAAAACTACGGGCACATGCGAAGGTCGCAGCCGGTCATTTCTTTCGGCTGGGGAATACCGAGGATACCGAGCAAGGTTGGAGATACGTCTCGAAGCGAGCCGCCCGGCCGGAGCCGCAATTGTGCGTTGTCGGTGAGGCAGACGAAGGGAACGGGATTCGTCGTATGGGCGGTGTGAGGCCCGCCGGTCACCGGATCGAGCATCAATTCGGCGTTCCCGTGGTCTGCCGTGACGATCCATGCCCCGCCTTTGGCCGCCATCGTCCGGTAGATTCGCCCGAGACACGCATCCACCGCTTCCACCGCCTTGATGGCCGCTTCCAGTTTGCCGGAGTGGCCGACCATGTCGGCATTGGCAAAATTCATGATGATGGCGTCGAAGTCTCCCTTCTCGATCGCCTTCACCACCGTTTCCGCAACCCCGGCGGCGCTCATTTCCGGCTGGAGGTCGTAGGTGGGCACTTTGGGGGAAGGGACCAGAATACGTTCCTCGCCGGGGAAGGGCTTTTCCACGCCCCCGTTAAAGAAATAGGTCACGTGGGCATACTTCTCCGTTTCGGCGACGCGCAGGTTGCGGAAGCCGAGGCCGGAAAACACATTGGCCAGGATGTTTTCCACTTCCTGCTGGCCGATGACGTGGGGGACCCAGGTGAAGGTTTTGTCGTACTGCGTCATCGTGACGAAGAAGAGATTCTTCGGCCGCTTCGGGTCAACGAATTTGTCGAAATTTGGCTCGGCCAGCGCCCGGGTGGTCTGCCGGGCGCGGTCGGCGCGAAAATTGAAAAAGATGACCGCGTCGTCGTCCTGGATTCGCCCGCGCGGCTTTCCCGCCTTGCCCGAATCGGGCTTGCCAGTAATCACCATGGGCAGCACAAATTCATCCGTGACGCCCTGGTCGTAGCTGCGCCGGAGAGCTTCGATGGGGTCGCTCGACTTGTACGCCGCTTCTCCGTGGACCATCGCGCAGTAGGCTTTCTCGATGCGCGGCCAGCGATTATCACGGTCCATGGCGAAGTAGCGGCCCGTCACCGTGGCAATCTGGCCGGTGCCGTACTCGCGCATCTTCTGTTCGACCTGGCGGAGGTAGTCCACCCCGGCGGTGGGGGAGGTGTCGCGGCCGTCCATGATCGCCTGGACAAACACGCGCTCCACCTTGTTCTGCTGCGCCATCTTGAGCAACGCCATCAGATGGTTGATGTGGGAGTGAACGCCGCCGTCGGAGACCAGGCCAATCAGATGAAGCTGCCGCTCGCGGCCGCGGGCCATCGCTTGGAGAAGCAGCTCGTTTTGAAAAAATTCTCCGCTTGCGATCATCAGGTCAAGCCGGGTGATGTCCATGTGGACAATCCGCCCGGCGCCGATGTTGAGGTGGCCGACCTCGGAGTTGCCCATCTGGCCTTGAGGAAGCCCGACGGCTTCGCCCGAGGTCGCGATCGTCACCCAGGGATATTTCCGGCAGAGCTGGTCGTAGTTCGGCGTGCGCGCGAGCGCGATGGCGTTATTCTC
>Ga0209619_10001077_pt1 | contig 19779 bp, 21 predicted proteins | sample Rifsed16ft3_FD_184011 | JGI IMG/M metagenome (GOLD analysis project Ga0209619, IMG submission 184011) | Soil microbial communities from Rifle, Colorado, USA - sediment 16ft 3 (version 2) | ecosystem: Environmental > Terrestrial > Deep subsurface > Rock core/Sediment | place: Rifle, Colorado... | reverse complement strand
ACGGCAGTTCGTGGTGATCGCGGCCGGCGGACACGCCGGCGCGCCGGGCCCGGTGGGCGACCAGCTGATGGCATTCGCGCTGCCGGAGCCCACGCGGCGGTAGATTACGTCACCCCTTGAGGCGGGAGGATCGCGTGATCGTCATGCAGGTCGTGCCCCGGGACGGCAACGTGGACGTCTACCGACTCCTCCGAAGCAAGGTCCTCCACGAAGCGACCACCTGGCACTGGGGCAACAAGGCCAAGACCCGCCTGCGGCACGTGAACTCCAAGGGATACATTGACGTGCGCGGCGCGGACGGTGTGCTGGTGGCGCACATCCATCCCAATTCCCCGCGCGACGTGTTCTACCTCTCGGAGAAGTTCCTGGGCCGGCTGGTGGCATGGTTCGAGGAGCACCTGGCGGCGATCAACGTGCAATTCGTGCCGGACGTGAAACGGCGCAAGCGCCGGAAGCGGCGCTAGGAGTTGATGCCATGCGGCGAGGCGGAATGGTGGCGGTCCTGACGTGCGTGCTGCTTGGGGTGGGGGCGCCGCTCGCGGCGCAGGCCCGCGGCGCGTACCTCGGCGACCTCACCTGGCCGGATGCCGAGCGGCGGGTGCGAGAGGCGCCGCTGGTCATCGTGCCGTTCGGCGCGGGAGCCAAGGAACATGGGCCCCACCTCCCCATGAACGCCGACGCCAAGGTGCTGGAGTATCTGGTGCGCCTGGCTGTGGACTCGCTGCCGGTGATCGCCGCGCCGCCCATTCTGCACGGCTGGTTTCCCGCGTTCCGGGCGTTCCCCGGCACCGAAGTCGCGGACCCGGACGTGTTCCGGAGCTACGTGTTCGAAGTGGCGCGGTCGCTGGTTCAGCAGGGCGCCCGCCGAATCGTGTTCCTCAATACCGGCATCGCCGCGGCCACGGGACTGCCGCTGTCCATCGTGGCGCGGGAGATCAGGACCGCGACCGGCACGCCCACGCTGGTCGTCTCGTGGGATGATCTCGAGACGCCGGAGTATCGCGCCCTCCAACAGCAGCGCGCCGGCGGGCACGCGGACGAAATCGAGACCTCGATCAGCTTGTACTTGCAGCCTCAGCTGGTTCGCATGGATCGGGCGGTGACGGACTACGGCACCGCGCCGATGAAAGACTACCCGGGCTATCAGCCGGGCCAATTCTCGCGCGACTCGACCGATCCCGCCTACTCGCGCACGGGCTTGCTGGGTGACCCGACGCTCGCCACGGCCGAGAAGGGCAGACGGGCGCTCGAGATCCTGGGGCTGGCGTGGCTCAGGGCGCTTCGTGGGTTCGCCCAGGCTCCCACGCGATCCGGCGGGCATCGGAACTAGCCGCCTCGTGGCTCCTGGTCTACCCTAATGACCGCTCCAGCCTAATCACCGCTCCAGTGCCGGGCTGGAACCTATCACGTCGTTGCGCTGGCTGGCGCAGGCTTCCCTGAGGCGTCAGCGTCTGGTGAGGTAAGTGAGCCGTGACGACAGGTCGAACTGGCTGATGCCGGCGAGGTCGGGCGAGAGCGACCCGAGCAGCGAGGAGAGGGCCTCGGTCGCGAACGAGAATCCCTTCCGCGGGGGTTCGTGCCGCGACGGCGTTCCGACGACCGTGCGGGAACGGGCCGCCATGTTCACCAGGCGACGGTCCACCGGTGCCTGCTTGAACCGGCTTTCCACCTCGGCCACGAACATGGCGAGATTGGCTGCCCGGTTCGACAGCTCCAGCTCGCCCAAGCCGCTGAAGTCCACCTCCGACTCGATTACCGAGAGGCGCCGCACCGCGCCGTCCTGGCTGGTGTAGAGGTCGCAGAACGCCACCGTGGCCGTGCCAGAGCGTTCTGCGCCTCCGCCGAGCGCCATGGAGCTGCGGCCTCCGAACCCCACCAGGCTGTCGCGGGTCATGAACACGCTGCTGGTGCGCTGGCGCAGCCCATCCGTCAGCGGGTTGGAGCGTCGCGGCTCGCTCGCCCCGAGGCCCCGCTGGGTGCAGTACACGGTCACCAGCGGTCGCTCATAGCTCAATTCCACGGTGAGGCTTTCGGCCCGGGCCACCAGCCCTCGCTCGGCGAAAGTGAAGGACCGGACCGGCGTTGCGGCGGGCACCGCGGCGAGGTCGCCGCCGAGGACCGCCACCACGTTGAGACCGGCCTGGCGCAGTGACTGGGCCGCCTGTTCCATGCTCCCATGATCCGGACTGGCGAGCCAGACCTCGGGTACCCCATACTTGCTCTTGAGGCGGACGTCGGCCGCAGTCAACCCCAGGATCGGGGCCGCCAGCTGCGCGTCGACCTCCAGGTGCGGAGGGTTCGAGACCAGGAGGGTACACGGCGTTGGCGCCATCCACGTATGATAGGAATCCCGGGCGGGCCTGTCCATGCAGTGAACGGCCGTTCGGAGTGCGATCTGGAGCACATCTGGTCACCCCGAGACAGTGGCGGTCCAGAGTGTGATCTAGGGCACATCCGGGCACCCCGCACCGGCACCAGTTTGGCCGGAGACCCCCGCCCGGCGCTCCCACCCCGGGACCGGGCGGGCTTCGGTTGCCGTTGGATCCGCGCCCTATCCGTCGGCTGGAGCGGCACGCAGGGAGCTGCATATCCTATGTCGCGGCGCGGCTTTACGTTGGTGGAAGCGTTGATCGCCCTCGTCATCGTGGGGGTGCTCCTCGCCTTAGCGCTCCCCCGGGCGGGGGAGTGGGTACGCCGTGAACGCCTTCGCGGTGCCCGCCGGCAGCTGATCACCTATCTCGCCCAAGCCCGCACCACCGCCGTTTATCGCGGCTGCCAGGCCGTGCTGCACCTCGACCAGTCAAGGGCACAGGTGTGGGTGACGGCCTGCGCGCTCCAAGGCGTCGCTACGGACACGGTGGGCAACGTCGACGATCTGGCCAACCGCTACGGCATTTCCTTCCAGAGCGACGGGGACTCGCTCACCTTCACGCCCCAGGGCCTGGCGTTCGCGACCGCGTCGATCCACGTGGTCTTCATCGGCGAGGCAGACTCCGCCGGGCTCACCATCACGCCCGCGGGGAGGCCAGTGTGGTGAAGTCGCAGCAGGGGTTCACGCTGGTCGAATTGATCGTCGCCACGACGGTCTTCATGGTGGGCTTGCTCGCGCTGCTGGGCGTCAACGCGGTGGTGATCCAGCTGCTCGGCAGCGGCCGCCGGGCGACCATGGCGGCGTTCTATGCCCGCGAGCGCCTCGAACAGCTGCGGGCCACCGACTGCGCTGGCCTGTCCGACGGCAGCCAGACACGCGGCAACATCTACCAGCTCGCCTGGGACGTCGAGCCGGCCAACGGGGGTGTGACTCGCCGGGTGCGTCTCCAGGTGACCTATCCCGCCCGAGCGGACCGGATCCAGACGGATTCCGTCGAGACCTCGCTGTTATGCGTCCGCTAGGTGGTCGGGGCTTTACCCTGATCGAGCTCCTCGTCGTGCTGGCGCTCACCGGTGTGATCCTGGGGGCCGTCTACCAGTCCATCGGCCTGACCCAACGCGCGATGCAGACCCAGGTGCAGCGGCTGCACGTCCAGCAGGATACGCGCACGGCGCTCCTCTTCCTCACCTATGCCCTGCGCGAGCTGGACGCCGTCGACGGGGACCTGGTTCAAGCGGAGGACACCGCGGTGGTGATTCGGAGCCCGCGCTGGGGCGGAGTGCTGTGCACCGTGCCGCAGCCGGCCATCGGGGGCGTCTCCTTCGTGATGCGCGACGAGTTCGAGTTCGGCGTGCGCCCGCCCGACGCCGATCTCGATTCGCTGCTTCTGTTCCGCGACGGCGACGTGAGCATGCGGTCGGACGACCAGTGGCTGATAGGTGGGGTGCTGGCGGCGTCCGCCGCCACCTGCGCCGATGGCGCGCCCGGCACGTTGGTACGGACCCAGATCAGCGCTGCCTCAGGGGGGAATGACTCCGCCCTGGTCGGCGTGACGGCGGGCTCGCCGGTCCGCGGGTTTCAGCGGGAACGGATCACGCTGTACCAGGACGGCCAGGCCACCCATTGGCTGGGGCGCCAGACTCTGGACCGCGTGGGCGCGTGGACGGAGGTCGAGGCGGTGGTGGGACCACTGACGGCGGATGGTCTGGCGCTGACGTACTTCAACGCCGATGGCGCGCCGGCGGTCAACGTGACCGACATTGCGAGCGTGGCGGTGGTGGTCCGCGGGCGATCCCCTCAGCCGGCGCGTCTTCTGGCCGGCGGCATCGGGTACATCCGGGATTCGGTCATCGGCCGGGTGACGTTGCGCAACAATCGGGGGTTCTAAGATGAGATACTCGTGGGGACCTGCCCGGGTACGGAACGAGCGTGGGATTGCGCTCGTCGTCACCATTCTCGGCATGTTGCTGTTGGGGGCGCTGGTGGCCGGCGTGTTCATGTCGGCGGTCCTCGAGCACCGCGCCGGGCTGAACTCCCGACCGGCGGAGCAGGCGTTCGCCGCCGCCGAGTATGGGCTGGCCGAGACCATCGCGAGCTGGAACGTGGCGGTCCGAAACGCGCTGCCTGCGCTAGGCGGCGACTCGGTCTTCGGGGCCACGCCCGGTGGCTCCGCCACGTACGCCGGGCAGGTGCGCCGGCTGAACAGCGAGTTGTTCCTGGTAGATATCACCGGCCGGAGCTCCCGGGGCGCGGCCCGCCAGCGGATCGGGGCCATCGCAAAGCTCCGGTCGTTGAACTTCGACATTCAGGCGGTGCTCACCAGCCGCGGTGCCACTCGCATTAGCGGCAACGCCGACCTCGACGCGACGGATCATCTTCCGCCCGGGTGGCCGGACTGTCCCGCGACTGAGCTGCCCAAGGCCGGCATCCGCCTCCCCAATGCCGGCGACCTCACGTTCGTTGGGGGCTGCTCCGGGGGCTCCTGTATCATCGGCGACCCCAAAGTCGAGGCAGATCCGACCATCAACGATTCGACCTTCTTCGATTACGGGGACGCCGACTGGGCGGGCCTCAAGACCCTGGCCAACAAGGTCCTGCCGGAGGGCAATTACCAGAACATCTGGCCGGGACTAGCCGGCGACGGATCCTGCGACCAGTCCCGCCCAAAGAACTGGGGCGATCCCGTGAACCCGACCGCTCCGTGCGGCACCTACTACCCGATCACCTACGTCCAGGGCGATCTCACGGTGAACACCGGCGTGGGACAGGGACTGTTGTTGGTCGAGGGCGATCTCAGGGTCCAGGGGAACTTCCAGTTCTATGGCATCGTGATCGTGCGAGGGCGGTTGGAGCAGTCCGCCGGAACGGGAAACAAGATCACCGGTGCCGTGCTGGCCGCTAACGTTGCCCTGGACGACCAGAGCATCACGGGCAGCGTCGACATCAACTACTCGAGCTGCGCCGTGCTGCGTGCCCAGCAGGCCGGCGCGCTTCCCGGGCCGTTGCGCTCGCGCCACTGGGCCCAGCTGTTCTGATTCCTCAGGGCCGGCGCGCCCGGGCCCACCTCCGGGCGCTCCGTGACTTCCTGCAGGTTCCTACCCGATCCGGCGGGCATCGGAACTAGCCGCCTCGCGGCTCCGGGTCTATCCTAATCATCGATGCGTCACCGGGCCCTGGTTGCGGGACCACCGGTGCTGTTCGGCTTTCACCCCGGAGGTACCCATGTGCTCGCCGTTGGTCCGGTCCGCGCTCCTGGCCGCGGTGGTGGCCACGCCCGCCGCCGCTCAGCAGCGCCCGATTTCCTCCACTGACTACTACCGCCTGGTCTCCGTCTCGGAGCCGGCCGTGTCGCCGTCGGGAACGTCGGTCGCGTTCACGGTGACCACCGTGGTGGAGGACAAAGACCGCCGGCACCGCGAGATCTGGGTCGCTCCCACCGACGGGTCGGCGCCGCCGTATCGGCTGACCAGTCTGTCCACCGAGGGGTCCAGTCCCGCCTGGTCGCCGGATGGATCGCTCCTGGCCTTCAGCAGCCGGCGTGATAGCTCGGGCGTCGAAGACGAAGACGGCGTCTGGTTTCTGCGCACCGGCGTCATGGGTGGGGAGGCCTTTCGCATTCGCGGCGTGCATGCCATGCCGGTCTGGTCCAATGACGGGAGGTGGATCGCGTATACCTGGGGGGGCGAGATCCCGGACAGCCTCCGCAAGAATCCACGGCGAGGCTGGGTGGCGCCGGACGCCATCTCGCGGGGTCCTGATCCCAAGCGGTTCGATGGCCGCGTGATTACCCACATTCCTTACAAGGCCGACGGCCGCGGATTCCTGCAGGATGTAGCGAGCGAGCCGCGGCCACACATCTACGTGGTTCCCACGTCCGGCGGCGAGCCCAGGAAGCTGACCGATGGATTGCTCTCGCAACGGAGCATCGCGTGGTCACCGGATGGGAGGTACGTCGCGTTCGTGCAGGACTCGACCGACGGCGACGAGCGCCGGCTCGACCAGCATCCCGACATCTACCTGGTGGAGGTCGCGACCGGCGCGCTGCGCCGCGTCACGACCACACCCGGCTATCACACCAACCCGGCATTCTCGCCCGACGGCCGCTCGATCGCCTTCAACTGCTCGAACGGCCGGGGGCAGCCCGAGGATCTCTGCGTCATCGGCGTGAACGGGGGCGAGCCGCAAAACCTCACGCCGCGTTGGGACCTGGACCCCGGCGCTCCGGAGTGGTCGCCCGACGGCTCGACCGTCGCGTTCCAGGCCGAAATCCACGGGAGCGTGCACCTGTTCCGGGTGCCGGCACGCGGCGGCGCGGTGACGCAGGTGACCCAGGGCCTGCGGCAGCTGGGCGGGTTCTCGATGAGCGCGGACGGCAAGATGACGGCCTACACGTCGAGCGACATCACCCACCCCAGCGAGCTGTTCGCGGCCCAGAGCAACGGCAGCGGCGAGAAACGGCTGAGCAGCTTCAATGACAAGTACCTCGCCGAAGTCACGGCGATTCCAGCGGACACGCTCTGGTACGAGAGCGTTGGGGGTCTCAAGATCCAGGGCTGGCTGCACCAGCCGTACGGCTACGAAGCGGGCAAGAAGTATCCGCTCGTTCTCTACATCCACGGCGGCCCGCATGGGCAGTACGGCAACGTGTACTTCCATGAGTTCCAGATGCTTGCGGGCCAGGGCTACTGGACCCTCTTCACCAACCCGCGCGGCTCCACCGGCTATGGACACGATTTCACCTACGCCACGCGCCAGCGCTGGGGCATGGAGGACTACCAGGACCTGATGAAGGCGGTGGACCAGGTGATTCGCCGCACCGCCCAGGTGGACACGACCCGGATGGCGGTGCTGGGCGGATCCTACGGGGGGTTCATGACCAATTGGATCATCGGTCATACCAACCGCTTCGCGGTGGCCCAGACCGACCGCTCCATCTCCAACTGGTTCTCGTGGTACGGCTCATCCGAGGCGCAGGGGCTCACCGAGTACGAGTTCGACGGATTCCCGTGGGAGCAGGACTCGCTGTACCGGGCCCTGTCACCCTTCACCTACGTCACCAACATGAAGACGCCGTTGCTGATCGTGCACAGCGAGGAGGACTACCGCGTGCCCATCACGGACGCGGAGCAGCTGTTCATGGCCCTGAAGAAGCGCGGCGTACCGGTCGAGTTCGTGCGGTATCCCAGAAGCTCGCACGGGCTGTCGCGCACCGGGCCGCCGTGGCTCCTGGTGGACCGGCTAGAGCGGATTCGCACGTGGTTCGCCCACTGGATTGGGACAGGCACGACACCGGCCAGGGCGGCCCAGTAGCGCCGGTGTGAATCATGAAGGGGAGGGCTTGAATGCGGTTCGGTGTTCTAGGATCTGGGCCTGTGGGCCAGGTTCTCGCCAGGGGTCTCAAGGCGCACGGTTACGATGTTCGGATCGGTAGCCGGACGCCCGCGAAGCTGGCGGAGTTTTCGTCCGCCGGCGCGATTCCGAGCGGCACGTTCGCCGACGTGGCGGCGTGGGCGGAGGCGTTGGTGCTCGCGGTACTGGGGCGCGGAGCGGAAGAAGTCTTGAAGTTGGCGGGCAGGAAGAACTTGAGCGGCAAAGTCGTGATGGACACCACGAATCCCATCAGCGATGAACCGCCCGAGGACGGCGTGATCCACTTCTTCACCGGGCCGAATGACTCGCTGATGGAGCGATTGCAGAAGGCGTTTCCCGACGCCCGGTTCGTCAAGGCGTTCAGCAGCGTGGGCAACCCGTTCATGGTCAATCCGTCGTTCCCGGGCGGGAAGCCCACCATGTTCTACTGCGGGAACGATGCAGACGCGAAGCGCATCGTCGCGCGGATCATCGAGCAGTTCGGCTGGGAGCCCGCGGACATGGGGAGAGCGACCGCGGCCCGCGCCATCGAGCCGCTCTGCCAGCTCTGGTGCATTCCGGGGTTTCTCGAGAACCGGTGGACTCATGCGTTTCGGCTGCTGCGACTCTGAGGTCTGGCTTATGCCGCTCACCCACCAACGCGCCCTCTGGAACCCCACCAGCGCGGGCTATTCGTAAGCGAGCAATGAAAATCGCCTTCATCGCGATGAGCGGCGTGCGGGCGCACAGTGAGGAGCTCACCAAGCTGGGGATGACCTTGCCCGGCTTCGTGGAGCGGTCGCGCGTCATCGCGTCGCTGCCCAGCCTGTCGTTGCTGACGTTGGCCGGCATGACGCCCGAGCGCTTCGACATCGCGTACCACGAGGTGGCGGACATCCGGCATCTCGGGGCGCTGCCGGCCTGCGACCTGGCGGCGATCTCCACCTACACGGCCCAGGTAAAGGACGCCTACGCGCTCGCCGAGCGCTACCGGCAAGCGGGGGTCACCACGGTCATGGGCGGGCTGCACGTGACGGCGTTGCCGGACGAAGCGTTGCGTCACTGCGACGTCGTGGTCGTGGGGGAGGGAGAGCTGAGCTGGCCGGAGTTGCTCGGGGATCTCGAGCGCGGCCGCCTGCGACGGATGTACCAGCCGCGCGGTCAGCTGGATCTGGCGGATGCGCCGATGCCCCGGTTCGACTTGCTTCGCCCAGATGCCTACAACCGGCTCACGGTGCAAACCCAACGAGGCTGTCCCTGGAAATGCGACTTCTGCGCCAGCTCGATCACCTTGGTGCCTCGCTACAAGGTGAAGCCGGTCTCGAAGGTCATCGAGGAGATCCGGGCCATCAAGCGGATCTGGCCGAAACCCTTCGTCGAGTTCGCCGACGACAACAGCTTCGTCAACCAGAAGCACGCCAAGTCGCTGATGCGGGCGCTCGCCGAGGAGGGCGTGCGGTGGTTCGCCGAAACGGACGTCTCCGTGGGGGACGACCCGGAGCTGCTGTCGCTGATGCGCGCGGCGGGCTGCAAGCAGGTTCTCATCGGGTTGGAGAGCCCCAACGCCGCGGCGCTCGAAGGCGTGGAGCTCAACCGCGACTGGAAGAGGCAGCGGGTAGAGTCCTACCAGGCGACGATCGCCCGGATCCAGTCGCACGGGATCGCGGTCATCGGATGCTTCGTCCTGGGTTTGGATGGGGACACCGGGATGGTCTTCGATGAGGTCTTCGACTTCGTGGAAAAGAGCGGGCTGTTCCAGGTGCAGATCACGGTGATGACGGCGTTCCCGGGAACGCCACTGTACGCGCGGTTGCGGAGCGAGGGACGGCTGCTGGAGGAGACCGCCTGGGAGAAGTGCACGCTGTTCGACGTCAACTTCACGCCTCGGCAGCTTTCGGTCGGCGAGTTGCAGAGAGGCTTGGTGGAGCTGGGCAAGCGGATGTATTCGGACGAGTCCACCCGGCGCCGGACCAGGGCGTTTCGCCGACAATGCGCGCGGGGTCCGGCGTTGGCACAGAGGAGGGAACCAACATGACTACCCGACTGGAAGCGGACGCAACGAGCCTCAATTGGTTCAAGATGCTGTTCCTGCTGGCGGCGCTCTACGACGGCGTGTTGGGGGTGGTGTTCCTCTTCTTCTACGGGCCGATCTATCAAAGCCTGGGCGTGCCGCTCCCGAACAGTCCTTCGTACATCCACTTGAGCGCCGCGTTTGTGTTGGCGCAGGGCGTCGGCTACTGGTTCGTCTACCGCAACATGCTCCGCAACGTGGACCTGGTGAAGGTCGGCGTGGTCTACAAGGCGGCCTACACGCTGGTCTCGGCGTACTACCTGCTGGCCGGCCAATTGTTACACGCGATGTTCGCGTGGTTCGCGGTCTGCGACCTACTGTTCCTGCTGGCGTTCGTGCGATTCCTGGTGCTGGCGCAACCGGCTGGGCTCGAGGCAGAGCGCCGCTAGTGCCGGCGACATCGGTTGAGATGGAGGCCGACCCCGCCTTCGCGCGACGCGTGGTGCGACTGGCGGTCACCAGCGCGCTGGTCCTTCCGGTCATCTGGCTGCTCTCCGCGACCACGCTTCGGCCGCAACCGCTGGTCGGCGCGGGGCTCGCCGCGGGATGGCTCTTGATGCCCTCGATCCTCGGGCTGAGTCTCCGCTGGCCCAGGCTGCGCTACGCGCTCGTCGTTCCGTCGTCCTTCGTGAGTGTCGCGCTGCTGGCGATCTGCCTGACGGCGCTCCCCGACGACAACGTCGCGAGCGCCGGCTGGTTACTGATGACCGGCGGCGTGCTGTTCGGCGGGGGACTCGGTATCTGGTTCTGGTTCCGCTGGATGCCGGTCCCCGCCGGGCTCACGGACCCGTTCTCAGCGGGCCGGTGGGCGCTGATTGTGGTGCACGTCTCGCTGATCGTAGCCGGTCTGGTGCTGGTGGGCGTCTCCGCCGTGGCGTAGGCCGCAGCCCACGACGCGTTGAGGCCCTACCGATTGTCTGACTGGCGCGCACATTCCCGTGGCATACCACTCCGGAGTTCCGCCATGGCCCGTGTCTTACTGATTGCGCTCGCGCTGCTCTGCCCGTTCTCCCTCCGGGCCCAGGGCTTCCGGCTCACGGTCGAGAACATCATGCGCGGCCCCGACCTGGTCGGGGTCTCGCCATCCAACGGGCGGTTCTCGGCGGACGGCAAGTACGTGTATTTCCGCTGGCGAAGCCCCGGCCTGGATACGCTGGATCAAGACTACCGCGTCCTGGTGTCCGGCGGCGAGCCGGAGCGGCTGCCGCGGCTCGCGGTGGACACGATCGCGATGACCGGCGTCTGGTCGCCCGATCTCCGGAGCCAGATCGTGGTCCTCAAGGAGGACCTCTGGATCGTAGACCGCGCCGGTGCCAAGCGACGGCTCACCCAGACGCAGGGCGAGGAGTCTTCCCCCTCGTGGTCGGCGGACGGGCGGACGGTGTACTTCACCCGCGATAACAACGCCTGGTCGCTCGATCTGGTGGACGGCCGCCTGGTGCAGCGGACCGACATTCGCCGCGGTCCGGCGCCGAAACAGCCTGCCGAGCCTGCGGGGCAGAAGGACTTCCTGAAAGACCAACAGCAGGAGCTGTTCGACTTCATCCGGCGGCAGGTGGCGCAGCAGGCGCTCCGGGCCGACACAGACACCACCGGGGCCAAGCCCTTGTACCTCGGCGAGCGCGAGACCGCGAGCGATATCGAGGTGTCCCCGGACGGAAGGTTCGCGTTGGTCCGGGTGAGCCAACGCGCTCGCGGCGACAGCGCGGAAGGGCGAAGGGTGGAGATGCCGGTCTGGGTCACCGAGTCGGGATACGTGGAGACCCAGCAGATCCGGACCAAAGTGGGCGATGATCAGGGCGATCAGCGCACCGCCCTGATCGAGCTTCAGACCGGCAAGGTGTCGTGGGTGGATTCGCTGGCGCAGGTCACCACGGCGCCGCACGACGCCGAGCCGGTGGGTTTCTCGCCCAACTCGCGCCACGCGCTGGTGCGCATCGCGACGGACGACTTCAAGGATGACTGGCTGGTGGTCGTGGACCTGCCGTCGCTCGACGCCCGCGCCGTGGTGCACCGGCACGATGACGCCTGGCTGGGCGTCGGGTTCCTGGGGCTCGGGGGGTGGACCGGCTGGCTGGGCGACGGCGAGACCATCTACTACGGGAGCGAGGAGACCGGCTACGCACACCTCTACACCGTCGCGGCTGCGGGTGGTACACCCAGGGCGCTCACCAGCGGCACGTGGGAGGTGCAGGACGTCACCCTCTCGCCGGACCGCAAGACCTTCTACCTGCACACCAACGAGGGGGACTTCGGTCAGGTGCACTTCTATGCCCTGGACGTGGCCACCGGCCGCAAGACGCAGCTCACCTCTGCCGAGGGACGCCAGGACGTCGTGGTCTCGCCCGACGGCAGGACGCTGGCCGTACTGCACAGCACCGCGAACCACCCGCCGGAGCTCTATTTCCAGCCCCACCGTCCCGGCGCCGAGATGCGTAAGGTCACGGAGAGCACGACGGCCGAGTGGCGCAGCTACTCCTGGATCGAGCCGGAGATCGTGATGATCTCCGCGCGCGACGGCGCCCAGGTGCCGGCGCGGCTGTATCGCCCCAGGGGGGTCGCATCCAATCGCGTGGCGGTGATCTTCGTGCACGGGGCGGGCTATCTGCAGAACGTGCACAAGTGGTGGTCCAGCTACTACCGGGAGTACATGTTCCATCATCTGCTCGCCTCCAGGGGCTACACCGTGCTGGACCTGGACTATCGCGGGAGCGCGGGGCAGGGTCGCGACTGGCGCACGGCCATCTACCGGTACATGGGGGGAAAGGACCTGGACGACCAGGTGGACGGCGCGCGCTGGTTGGTGCGGACCATGGGCGTAGACTCGACGAAGATCGGCATCTACGGCGGGAGCTACGGCGGCTTCATCACGCTGATGGCGATGTTCACCCGGCCGGGCGTGTTCGCGGCGGGCGCCGCGCTGCGCCCGGTGACCGACTGGGCCCACTACAATCACGGCTACACCGGACGCATCCTGAATTCGCCGCAGACGGACACTCTGGCATACCAGCGCTCGTCGCCGATCTATTTCGCGCAGAACCTCACGGGGCGGTTGTTGATGTGCCACGGGATGGTAGACGACAACGTTCACTTCCAGGATACGGCACGGCTGGTGCAGCGGCTGATCGAGCTGGGCAAGCAGAACTGGGAGGTCGCCGTGTACCCGGTGGAGCCGCACGGCTTTCGCCGGAACGACAGTTGGACCGACGAATACCGGCGCATCCTCAAGCTGTTCGACGAAACGCTCGTGGGCCTGCGGTGAGCCCGGCCGGCGCTGTCGCGGCGTAACCTGCCGGGAACCTGGTGCGTAGGGGCTTCCAAGAGGATCTTGTTCCCATGGCGAAGACCCCCGCTCCCGCAGACGATTCGCTGGACGGTATGTCGAAAGAGGTGGATCGACTGCTGAAGCAGTTACCGGGCGCGGATCCCACATTGCGCGGTTCGGGCCCGCTTACGTCTCCGGTCTCCCGGCCAGCGGGCCCGCCCGGTCCGGGTGGCGCGGCGATCGCGGGCGGCGCGCGCGAGCCCACCGCCAGGGACAAGCTCGGTGTGTGGCTCCGCGTGGGGCTGGGCGTGGCGGTTGGGGCGCTCATGACTCAGTGGCCTTACCAGCACGCCTGCGGGATCTCCTTGTACCTCTACTTAGGCGCCGTCACGGCCGTGATCGTCGCCGGCGGTTGGGCCAGCGTGGCGTCCTGGAAGCTGCGCATGGGCCCGGCGCACGTGGTATCGCTCGGGCTTATCGTCTGGGGCCTGGTGCTCGCGGCGCAGCAGGTGCTGCCGCGGATCGGGTACGCCGCGGCCTCCGCGTCCTGGCGTTGCCTGTAGATCGCTTCATCATTCCCATAGGGATTCCCCCAACAACGCCGCTCTACGTTGGACGGCACTATGGCGTCGTCCCGGGCTTGGCTGCTGGGCGTCGCGGTGCTGGCGGCTGCCTGCCGCCAGGATCGGCGCGCCTTCGTAGAGATGCCCGCCGCGGATTCGGCGAGTGTCCGGCTCGCGCGGGCCGTTGCGGACTCGTTGGGCGAAGAGCTGATGGGCCTGCTGGCGGCGGCGCTCGAACGGGGCGGCCCAGCCCTGGCCATCCACTTCTGCGCCGACTCGGCACAGGTGCGCACCCTGCGACACTGGAAGAACGGCATCTACATTCGCCGCGTGAGCGATCGGATCCGCAACGTGGACGACACGCCGGACGCGCTGGAGCGGCAACTTCTCGAACGCCTCGCGGAAAGCCATGGCGCGGACCGGCTTCCGGCCGAGTTGGTGGAGGTCGTTCGTGCTCCCGACGGCACCTATCAGCTACAGTACATCCGGCCCCTGATCGTGCAGCCGGTGTGCCTTGCCTGCCACGGCGATCCGGCGGCATTCGAGCCGGAGGTACGTGCCGTCTTGGCCAAGCGCTATTCGGAAGACCGTGCCACGGGATACGCCGTCGGCGATCTCCGCGGCGCGGTGTCGGTGCGGGTGCCGCTCCCGGCCGCGCCCCGGCCCTAGCCGTCACGGTCGCGACTGGCCAACTGCGGACCCGTACCAGCCAGGCCGCTCCGTGAGCGGCGACCCCACCTTCAAGGACTATTTCTCCGAGCGCGCGGCCGAGTACGCTCGCTTCCGGCCTCGGTACCCCGCCGAGCTGTTCGAGGCCCTGGCGGAGTTGGCGCCCGGCCACAGGCTCGCGTGGGACTGCGGCACCGGGAACGGCCAGGCGGCAGTGGGACTGGCGGCGCATTTCCAGCGGGTCATGGCCACCGACGCCAGTGCCCAGCAGCTGGCGCATGCCGAGCGCCATCCGCGGGTCACCTACGGGCGGAGCCTGGAAACTCGGAGCAGCCTGGCGACTGCGGCGGTGGACTTGGTGACGGTGGCCCAGGCGCTCCACTGGTTCGACGTCGAGCCCTTCTTTGCCGAAGTTCGCCGGGTGCTCCGCCCCGGCGGTGTGGTCGCGGTGTGGTGCTACGACCTGGCCCGGGTGGACCGTGAGATCGATGGGTTGATTGACCGGTTTGCCCACGAGACTGTGGGCCGGCACTGGGCGCCGGAGCGGCGCCACGTGCGGGCCGGGTATCGGGACCTGCCGTTTCCGTTCGAGGAGCTTCCCTTTCCGCAGTGCACCATGGAGCGGGACCTCACGCTCTACCAGCTCGCCGGCTACCTGGACACCTGGTCAGCGGTCCGACGCTACCGGCAGGCGGTGGGTACCGACCCGCTGGCCCCGCTGGTCGAGGCGATCGCGCCGCTCTGGGGTGACCCGGGCGCGCCCCGCACGGTGTTCTGGCCGCTCAGGGGACGCGTGGGGACGATGCCCCGTCAGGCTTTCGCGCCCGGACGAACGCCGCCATGAACCGCCCGTCCACCTGCGGCGCGATGCGGTCCACGTCCAGCCCGGCCTCCGCCAGAAACGCCCGCGCGTCCTCGAGTCGGTAGACCCTGGTCGGTTCGATCGAGGGATCCTCGAAGCCCACATCCCGCAGCAGGCGCTCGAACTCCCGTTCCTCCAGTGCGCCCGCCACGCACCCCACCCACAGCTCGATGCTGCGGCGCACGTCCGGGGGCACCGGTCCCCGGACCACGACGTCCGAGACCGCGAAACGGCCGCCGGGCCGCAACACGCGGAACGCTTCCCGCAGAACCCGCGGCTTCTCCGCCGACAGGTTGATCACGCAGTTGGAGATGATCACGTCCACCGAGTTATCGGGGAGCGGGATGTGCTCGATTTCTCCCTGGAGGAACTCGACGTTGGTCACGCCGGCCGCCCGCGCATTGGCCCGGGCCAGCTCCAGCATGTCGTCCGTCATGTCGAGGCCGTAGGCCTTCCCGGTTGGCCCGACGCGGTTGGCCGAGAGGAGGACGTCAATCCCGCCCCCGGAACCGAGGTCGAGCACCACCTCGCCGGGACGGAGCTCCGCCAGGGCCGTGGGATTGCCGCACCCGAGGGAAGCCAGTACCGCCTCCGCGGGGAGACCCGCCGTCTCGCCGGCCTGGTAGAGGTCCTGGGTGACGGGATCGCAGCCGCACGAACCGCACCCGCACCCGGCCTTCTGGGCACCCTCCCGCGCCTGACGGGCCGCTTCGCCGTACTTCTGGCGCACCGCTTCCCGCAGCTTCACTGGCTGGTCCATACCGATCGCTCCCGTGATGGACGTTGTATCAAAACTGGTTGATTTATCGTGCCCAACAACACCGGGGCTACGCCAGCACGGGCAGCTGGTGTTGCGGTCGCACCGCCACCCGCCCCAGCAGATCGCCCACCTCGGCCACGGCCTCCGGGTTAACTGAGTAGTACATCCAGCGCCCGTCGCGACGGTCGCGCACCAGCCCGGCTTCCTTCAAGGTCTTCAGGTGAAAGGACAGCCGCGACTGCCCCGCGCCGAGTGCCGCGGTCAGCTCGCACACACAGCGCTCGCCGGCCCAGAGCCGCTCCAGGATCCGGAGCCGGGTGTCGTCCGACAGGGCGTGACAGCACTGGGCCAGGCGCCGCCGGTCGGTATTGCTGAATCGAATCATCCATGGTAAATATATCAAGCAATATTGATACATCAAGCCCCGGCGGGCCAGGGACCGGCTTCGGGGCGTAGATTCCGGGGCCCAACTCCGGCGCCATCGACATGACCGTTCTCGACCGCCTGCAGCACGCGCTGGCCGATCGCTATGCCATCGAGTCCCCGCTCGGGCGCGGCGGGATGGCGACCGTGTACCTGGCCGAAGACCGGAAACATGGACGGCGCGTAGCAGTCAAAGTGCTCAACCCCGAGCTGGCGGCGTCCGTGGGCGCCGAGCGGTTCCTTCGGGAGATCCGGATCGCGGCCCGTCTGTCGCACCCCCATATCCTGCCGCTCCTGGATTCCGGCGACGTGAACGGGCTGCTGTACTACGTGACCCCCTACGTGTCGGACGGCTCGCTGCGGGACCGGCTCCGGCGCGAGGGCCGGTTAGGGGTGGCGGAGGCCATTCGCATCGCGCGGGAGATCGGCGCCGCGCTCGACTACGCGCACCGGCAGGGCTTCGTCCACCGGGATGTCAAACCGGAGAACATCCTGTTTGCCGACGGGCATGCGGTGCTGGCGGACTTCGGCGTGGCCCGGGCCTGCTGCGCCCCGGGGATGGCCCCGGTGACCGAAGTGGGGCTCGCGCTCGGAACGCCGGAGTACATGAGCCCGGAGCAGGCGAGCGGCGAGCAGGACCTGGACTCGCGCAGCGATCTCTACAGCCTGGCCTGTGTGGTCTACGAAATGCTGGCGGGCGAGCCGCCCCTGGGTGGGGACAACGCGCGCTCCACCATGGCCAAGCAGGTCACCGAGATCCCGCGCCCGCTCCGGCTCCCCCGGCCGGACGCCCCGGCCTCGGTGGAAGCGGTGCTGGCGCGAGCGCTGGCCAAGAACCCCGAAGACCGTTTTGCCGGCATCGGCGAGTTCGTCGCGGCGCTGGAGCGAGGGCCCGACGGGACCGCCGCCCCGCCGGTCGCCGCCGCGGCGCGATGCATCGCGGTGCTGCCGTTCGTGAACGCCAGCCCCGAAGCGGAAAACGAGTACCTGAGCGACGGGATCACGGACGAGCTGATCACCGCGCTGGCCAACGTCGAGGGCCTCCGCGTCGCGTCGCGTACCTCGGTGTTCGCGCTCAAGGGCAAGGCGCAGGATGTGCGCGCTATCGGCGCCCTGCTGGGCGCGGCGTGGGTGCTGGAGGGATCCGTGCGTCGCGCGGGCGACCGGCTCCGGATCGCGGCGCAGCTCAGCTCCACCGATGACGGCCGGCTTCTCTGGTCGGAGCGCTACGACCGCCGACTGGACGATGTGTTCGCGGTGCAGGATGAGCTGGCGCACACCATCGTCGCCACGCTACGCGCCAGGTCGTTCGCTCACCTGGCCGAGCCGGTGCCGCGGCGCTACACCGAAAACGTCCGAGCCTACGCCCTGTATCTCAAGGGGCGCCACGCGTGGAACAAGCGCACCCAGGAAGGGGTGGCCGAGGCGATCGGCTATTTCGAGCAGGCGATCGCGGAGGATCCCCGCTACGCGCTCGCGTACACGGGGCTGGCGGATTCCTACGCCCTCCAGCTGGACTACCGCAGCGTGCCGGTGGCCGATGGCTTCGAGCGCGCCAAGACCTACGCCCGAAAGGCCCTCGATCTGGACGATTCCCTGGCGGAAGCGCACGCGTCGCTGGCATGGGCCCTATTCATCTATGACTGGGACTGGGCCGGCTCGGATCGGGAGTTCCGCCGTGCGATCGAGCTCAATCCTCGCTACGCGACGGCGCATCAGTGGTACGCGTTCCTGTTGGCGTCCCAGGGGAGGCTGGAGGAGGGGATCATCGAGGGCCACACGGCGCTCGAGCTGGATCCCGCGTCGGTGTCCGTCCGGCGAAGCCTCGGATGGCTGTACTTCTACGCGCGACGCTACGAGCAGATGGTCTACCACCTGTCCCGCGCGATCGCCATGAATCCGGCCGCCGAGGAGAGCTATCGGGTCCTGGGCTTGGCGCAGGCGTTGGCGGGCGATCTGGCAACGGCGGAACGGGTGCTGCGAGAGGCTGTGGAGATGCCGGGCGCCGGGGCCTACACGATGTACACCCTGGGATGGGCACTGGCTCGCGCGGGGAAGCCCGCCGAGACGCGAAAGCTCCTCCAGGAGCTGGAGGCCCGGGCGGCGAGCGGCTACGTCTCAGCCGTGGCGTTCGCGGTGCTCCACTTGGCGCTGGGCGACCATGCCCAGGCGCTCGACTGGGCGGAGCGGGCCTACGCCGAGCGGCGCGGCTGGCTGGCCTACCTCAAGGTGAATCCCTTGCTCGACCCGCTGCGCCAGGAGCCGCGGTTTCAGGAATTGGTTGAGAAGTTGAGATGGTAGGGCCAAGCAGCGCCTAGACCACTGGTCCTTCCCAGCCCAACTTGCGCTCTAAGAGACCCTCCACGGCCACCAATAGATCGTCCCCCGTGAACGGCTTGACCAGGGTCTTCAGGGCTCCGTATTCCTCCGCCCGGGGCAACTCCTCGGGGCTCACGCCGGTGACGGCGAGGATGCGGCTGGTAGGGTACTGCGTGTGCAGTTCGCGGATGGTCATGAGCCCGTTTATGACCGGCATGACCAGATCCACGATGGCCAGGTCAAACGGCTGCTTGCGGTAGAACTCGAGACCCAATTGGCCGTTCGGGGCGTAGGCGACGCTGTGTCCTGCCTCCTCGAGGATCACGCCCACCACGCGCCGCATGTCCGGGTCGTCGTCAATCACCAGAATTCGGGCCATCGGTGACCTCACGGCTGAGCCACGTCGGGACCTGAGATTCCCTCCAGCATATTCTTAGGGACTAGGTTCCGGAGGGCAATAGCGACTTCCCCCGGCGCTGGCGGAGGGCCCTCCTGCAAGACCCTGCCAGCCCTGGCCACGGGCCGTGCCGAGGCGGAGCTTTGTGCCATGAGTCTGCAGGCGCCTCTCGGCTAGGAGATCCCCAATGCGCATCGCCCTGGCAGGACTGCTGAGCCTCGTCGCACCTTCCGTTACCGCTCAAGTCACCGCCATCAAGGCCGGCCGCCTGGTGGATCCGGAAACGGGTACAGTGGCCTCCAACCAGGTGATCCTGGTGGAGGGTGGGAGGTTCCGCGCCATCGGCCCGACGGTGGCCATCCCGCAGGGTGCCGAGGTGATCGATCTGTCCCAGCTCACGGCGCTCCCCGGATTGGTGGATGCCCACAACCATCTGGCGCTGACGTACAAGGCGGAGCCTGAGAGCAACGTCTACTACCTGACCTACGTGCTGGATGGGACGCCGCTCCGGGCCATCCAGGCGGTCTCCAATGGAATCCAGATGTTGTCGTCGGGCTTCACCATCATCCGCGACATGGGCAACAACGGCAACTATGCCGATGCGGCGCTGCGGATCGCCATCGAGCAGGGCTGGATCCCCGGACCCACCATCATCAACTCCGGGATCATCATCGGCGGCTTCGGCGGGCAGTTCTGGCCCACGCCGGAAATGGCGATGGGCAAGGCCATT
>Ga0209619_10001074_pt1 | contig 19790 bp, 21 predicted proteins | sample Rifsed16ft3_FD_184011 | JGI IMG/M metagenome (GOLD analysis project Ga0209619, IMG submission 184011) | Soil microbial communities from Rifle, Colorado, USA - sediment 16ft 3 (version 2) | ecosystem: Environmental > Terrestrial > Deep subsurface > Rock core/Sediment | place: Rifle, Colorado... | reverse complement strand
CCCGCCGCTCGTGGGCAGTCTGCTCGACGCGACGGGCGCCTTCTCGGCGGGTTTCCTCGCCCTCGCCGCGATCGTCGTGGCGGTGCTGACGCTGACGTCGCTCGTCCGCCCGTTCGACCTGAACCCGGCGGCGCTCGAAGCCTGAGGATCGTTCAGCCCGTCGGGGTGCGCACCCGGAGCAGCCAGGCCAGCAGGACCGCGAACGTTGCCGCCCCCAGCGCCACCGCGAACTGCCTGTTGGCCACAAAGAACGCGCCGACGACGATGACGGCCAGAGCCACCACGAGCGCGGCCACGACCAGCGACCAGGGCCGCCTCATCGATGCGTAGCGGCGCCCGAGCCGCGTCAGCGGCCCCGGCTCCTTCGGCGGCCGTTGCGCCATGCGCGCCATCGTCAGTGAGCCATCGATGAGCGGCCGGGGATCGTGGGTGCAGGCGCGCGACTCGCCGCCGGCCTGACGCAGGTCCAGGTGGCCCTAGCGTGCGGACTCGCCGCCTTGTACATCAGCCGCATCGAGCGCGGCGCCGCCTCCGGCGTGTCGTTGCACCACCTGGCGCGGATCCTCAGCGTCGTCGGGCTCGATCTCACCGCGAGAGCCTACCCTGCCGGCAGCCCGCTGCGGGACGCGGCGCACATCGCGCTGCTCGGCCGCCTGGGCGCCCTAATCGCGCCGTGCCTGACCTGGCGCGCCGAGGTGCCGCTGCCGAACCCCGGCGACCTGCGAGCCTGGGACGCGATGATCACACTAGGGCCGCCCGCCATCACCGGCGGCCGCCCGCGTAAGCTGCCAGAAGTGCTGGCAGGGCGGCGTCGCCCAGCGATGCCGGACAGGCTTTCAGCCCTGATAAGGTCTCCGGCCTCGACGGCACGCCTATGCGGTCGTCCCGCCGAGGAGCGCCCACGCGACCGCTGCCAGCTGGAGCAGCAGGCCGGCGCCGATGAGCAAGAGCCCTTGGACCGCCGCTCTGGCGCCGCTGGTCGCGACCGTCCGGTCGTCCTCGTTGCGCTGCCGTGCCTCCTCGTGAAGCTTCAGCCCGAGGTCTGAACGCAGCCTGTCGAGGTCTGAACCCACCCTGCGGATTGCGGTTCGTGACTCGTGATCTACCCGCAGAACCCGCTGCAGCAACGCGCGTAATCGTCTCTCCAGCTCCCCGATGGCCGCTTCGTGGTCGGCAGGCAGGGCATCCCACGCGATGACGGTGGCGTCATAGGCCGACCCCTCAGCGGTAGCGGTGATGGCGTGGGCCGCGTGACGCTCGATATGTCGCGGTCCACGCACGAGCCGGCGCAGTCGAGCCTGGAGGCCTTGCACTCGAGCCATCGCCCGGGCGGCCCAGGCTGGCGCCAGCGGCTCAGTCGAGTAGACGCTCCACGTCTTCAACACGCCTCGCACGGCGCGGGCAGTGCCGAGGACCTGAAGCCCCAGGCCAACGAGCGCGACAACGTTCTGCCACCACACAACCACGGCGGCGAGTCTACGCGGGCGCCGGCGTAGTCATCAGGTCGCCGCCGCCCGAGCTGGCCGGCCGCGGACGGTACGCGGCCGGACTCGCCGGGCCGTTATCAGCGGCTTACCTGACGGTCTCGAGGTACGCCATCGCGGCTCGGAGCCGGTCGGGATCATCGCGGAAGTAGCCGAGGGCGATGTTGCAGCCGTGGCACAAGAGGCCGCGTATGCGGCCCGTGGCGTGGTCGTGGTCGACGTGCCATCCGCCCTTGCCGCCTGCCGTCTCCGTGCGGCAGATGGCGCATCGGCCGCCCTGCGAGTCCAGGAGTGCGTCGAACTCGGCTGGCTTGATCCCGTATAGGTATTCGCGCATGTAGAGCGGCGACTTCGCGCGCCACCGCACGTCCATCGCCCTCTTCTTGCAGTCCGCCGAGCAGTAGACGGTATTACGGCGACGGTCGGGGCCGATGACGCCACCGCAGAAGGCGCAGGGCTTCTTGTCCGCCTCCCACCGCGCGAGCTTCGCGGCCTGCCGCTTCGCGTTCTGGTAGTCGGTCGAGCACTGGCGCGAGCACGTCTGAGCCTTGAGCGTCGGGCGTTCGATAAGCCGCCCGCACATGACACACGGGCGGTCCTCGCGCCTGGCGGCTCGCTCGGCCTCGTCCCGCTGGGCGTACCAAGCCGCCTTACAGCCAGAGGAGCAGTAGACGGACCGCGGCCTGCCTTTGCCGCCCGTGGTCGGAATCGGGACGCCGCAGGTTCTGCACGTCGGCACGCCGGAATGATGGCACGCACCGCGGCTACCCTGCGAGGATGCCACCGACCGACATCGACGAGCTCGAGGCCACTTGGGGCGCCGTCCATGACGCCCTCCCGCCCGGCTGTACGGTGCAGCGGCCGTCACGGCACGACGAGGAACGCGAGCAGCCGTGGCACGTCTTCGCCACGGATCTACGGCAGCGGGCGCCAGGACGACGTAGACGGCCCGAGCGGCGCTCTGCACGCCGAGACGGGATAAACCAGGCTGCGCAAGGTGTTCCGGGCCGTCCCCGGCGCGATGCCGAGCTCGTGGGCCGCGCCGGCGATCGAGGCGCCTGGCCGGCAGACCGCCTCGAGCACTTGGAGCTCGCAGGGTGACGGGGCGGCGGACGCCATCACCCGCGGCGGTGCTCCGACAACGGCTCGTCGACGTGATGGATCACCTTACCCGTGTCGGGATCGACGACCGTCTCGCGGTAGCGGTCGGCCTTTCGATCGATGAGGCGGCCGAGCCACGCCCACTTCCGACCGTCGCGCCACCATGAGGCTCCAGACACGGCTTCGCGGCGGAACCTTGACTTGGAACTGACACCCGGGTCGTATTCGCGAACGCGCCAACGGTCGTGCATCGAAACGGAGTCGGACGTCGAGCGCTTGATCAGCCGACCACGACCGAGGGCGCGAGCGATCCGGCGAGGGACCCACTCGGGCAGCGGGGCAGGTGTCGGCGACATCCATCCGCAAGTGTAATCCGGCGGGGCCGCTACACTCGACCGCGTGTACAAGCGATGTACCCGCTGTGGCCGGCTCGCGCTGGTGATCCTTCTCACGGGCGGCCTATGCGCACCCGGCCAGGATCACGACCTAGCCGGGCTGCCGGCTCATCAGCCCGACACGGGTGCGGAGTGGGCTTACCGCCCAGCGGTCGTAATCCAGACTAGTGCTGCTGGAACGGCTGGCGGGAACGCGACCTTCGCTTATGCGGGCGTGGCGCAGGGACGCGGGCAGGCGTTCGATGCCACCGTCGTCGCGATCGAGGTCTAACCGTCCAAGACCGCCATCGCGGAGGCCCCCCGACGCCGGCGCTGGTGCTGGCCGGGGCCGAGGCCGGGGTCGACCTTATCGCCGGCATATCGCGGCCTTTGCGGGTCGAACCTGAGCGTAGACTGACGACCACGCTAGGACGGAGTGTCGATGGCAGGCTCGGATTTCTGCCCGCAATGCGGCACCGCTCGGCTGGGCGCGTTCCGCTACTGCCCATCCTGCGGATTCGATTTCGACACCGCGACCGCGGGCCAGGGCGCGCCGGCCCCGACCCAGCCCCTCCGGCAGCCACAGTCGTTCAGCGAGCAGTACGGCAGAGCGGTCAACCCGGTCCCCGTCGCCCCGGCGCCGGCGGAACTGACCGGGGGTGCGAACTGGGCGCTCATCGGCGGCCTGGTGATGCTCGTCGGTCTCGGCGCTATTGCGGGCCTGTTCCTCGCGGGCGGGTCCCGCCAACCATCCGGGCTCGGCCTCGGGACGGCCGTTCCGGCTCCGACGCAACGGGCGACGCAGGCACCCACCGCGGCACCATGGCCCGATGACTATGAGAGCTTCGTCTGCGAGGCCCTCCAGCAGTTGCGGGACTCGGCCGGCCACCTCCTGGCTACGGCCGAAGCCGCTGGGGTGTACGACGTCGATGCTGTCCTGAGCGAAGCAAAGGCCGCGGCCAAGGATGCGAAAGAGGCGGCTGGGTTCCTGGGGACCGTTCCGCTTTGGCGCCCTGGTCAGGCGGTCGTGGATGCGCTGCAGGCGCAGGCCACGGAGACCCAAAAGGCCGCGAACTTGTGGCAGATCGCAATCACTGCCGTCGACGAGCAGGCGCTCGCCGACGGCACGGCGTCTCTTGAGCAGGCCATCGCCCACTGGGAGGATGCGAGCGCCGCCTTTGACGGACTGCGGGCTTCGACCGGGTTCAGTTGCACCTAGCAGGCGCGGGCCGGGGACGTGAGGAACGCCCCCCGACCGTCGTTCCAACACTGACAGTCGGGGGCGGCGCGGCGGCGTCCATGAGCTGGCGCAGTCTCGCGACTGACATCGGCCGTTTCGCGGTCGTGCCGTCACCACGCTGAGCTGCGGCTTACCCGGGGCGTCCGGGTGCGCCTACTCCAGGTAATCCTTCAGCTTGCGGCTCCGCGAGGGGTGGCGCAGCTTCCTGAGTGCCTTGGCCTCGATCTGGCGGATGCGTTCGCGGGTGACGTTGAACTCCTTGCCCACTTCCTCCAGCGTCCGCGCCCGCCCGTCCTCCAAGCCGAAGCGCAGCTGCAACACGCGCCGCTCGCGCCCCGACAGGGAGTCGAGCACGGCTTCCACCTGCTCCTTCAGGAGCTGGTGCGAAGCGGCCTCGGCCGGGGCCAGGGCGGCCCGGTCCTCGATGAAGTCGCCCAGGTGGGAGTCCTCCTCCTCGCCGATCGGCGTCTCCAGGGACACCGGCTCCTGTGAGACCTTGATGATCTCGCGCACCTTGTCCGGGGTGACCACGACTTCCTGACCACGGGACATCGCCTCCGCGATCTCCTCGACCGTCGGCTCGCGGCCCAGCTCCTGCAACAGGCCACGCGAGACGCGGATGAGCCGGTTGATCGTCTCCACCATGTGCACGGGGATGCGGATCGTGCGCGCCTGGTCGGCGATGGCGCGGGTGATGGCCTGCCGGATCCACCACGTGGCGTAGGTGGAGAACTTGTAGCCCTTCTCGTAGTCGAACTTCTCGACCGCCCGGATGAGGCCGATGTTCCCTTCCTGGATGAGATCCAGGAAGCTCATCCCCCGCCCGATGTACTTCTTGGCGATCGACACGACCAAGCGCAGGTTGGCCGAGGTCAGCTGCTCCCGGGCCTCCTTGCCGATGCGTACGACGCGGCCACGCCGGTCGCGCGGCTTCGTGGACGGGTCGGCGTTGGGGTCCCAGCCCATCTCGAGCATGGTCGTGGCGTCCTGGCCGCCGAGGATCCAGCGCGAGAGCGCCTCGTGCGCGACCTCGCGCGACCAGTCGTACACGGCCCGCAGCCCGACGTTGTCGCGCGACTCGAGGTCCCCGTTGTGCACGGCGCTGAAGGCGAAGTCGACGAGCGTCAGGAGCGTCTCGGCGCCGGGCGCATGGTTGTACTCGGCGACGTGGTGCTTGGCCTGGCGGAGCAGCTCCTTGGTCGGGTCCGGGGCATCCTTCTGGGCGCGGGTCAGGTGGAAGTCGGGCGTCGGCGCGAGGAAGCCCCAGGCCTCGTGCGCGGCCAGGGCGGCGCGCACGATGCGGTCGGTCTCGGCCCCGTAGAGCAGCCGGTGCTGGGGGTGCTTGGTGCGCGTCTTCTTCTCGGTGTCGTTCTTCGTCCACTCCCAGAGCGAGAGGACGCCCATCCAGGGCTCGTCGACGATCTGCTCGCCCAACTCGATGGCCTTGGCCAGGACGACCTCCTCCTCGGCCGTCAGGAGGGGCACCTTGCCGATCTCCTTGAGGTACATGCGGACGGGATCGTCGATGCCGATCATGTCGGCGGCGATCGCGTCCAGCTCCTCTTGGGTGGGCTCCTCGGCCTGCTCCGCGGTGAGCTTGGTGGGCGGCTCCTCCCAGGGCTGCTGGCCCGGGTCGTCGACCGAGACCGAGACGCCTAGCTCGGCCGCGACGCCCAGCCCGGGCGCGGCGAGCTGCTCGTCGTCGGGGCCCTTCTCGGCGACGAGGTCATCGTCGATGCCGCGGCGCTTGCCGCGCTCCAGGACGGCGGCGACGAGATGCGTGTCGGCGGGATCGTGGGCCATGAGGGTCCTCCTAGGGGATCGATGCGGCGGTGCGGCGGGTGGTCTTGGAAAGCAGGGTTTCATCGTCGAGCCGACGGTCGAGCTCGGCACGCTCGCGCTGCAGCTCGAGCACCTGGCCCCGGATCCTGTCGCGGACGATGGCGTCGCCGGAGGCTTCGGCCTCGGCCAGCTCGGCGCGCTTGAAGTCGAACAGGTCGATGAGGCGGCGGCGTTCGAGGTTGAGCAGGCACTGCTCGAGCGCCTGCTCCAGGACCGCCTCCGTCTCGGGCTCGGGATCGGACCGGGCGTAGATCGTCCGGGCGAGGGCGCCCAGGGTCGGGTCGAGCGCCTCGAGGAAGCGATCGCGCGTGAACTCGCCCTCAGGATCGCCGTCGCGGTCGGCGAGGACGGCCCGCCACAGCTCGCGGGCGGGCGTCGTGATGAGGTCCTCGGGTGGCAGCCGGTCGCGCACGCGGAGCTGCCAGGCGGGGTTGGTCAGGAGGAGCCGAAGCAGCGTGGTCTCGACCGGCTCCAAGGTGCGGGCGACCGCCTGGGGGTCGAGAGCGCCTGGGCTGGAGAGGACGGCATCGAGGTTGATCCGACCGCCAGCGTGGGCCCCCTCGGACCCGCGGGGACGGCCGGGCCCGAGACCCGCGGGCTGGCGCAGCTTCTCGAGCAGGACGCGCTCCTCGACGCCCGAGCGGCGGGCCAGGAGCTGGAGGTAGCCGTCGCGCCGGACCGGGTCGACGATGGCGCGCAGCGTGGGCATGACCGCGGCCACGAGGCGCTCGCGGCCCTGGATCGTCTTCGGGTCGTGGCGCGCGGCGTGGATGTCGATGAGGTACTCCATGATCGGCTGCGGCCCCTCGGTGGCGGCGCGCCAGGCGGCGGGGTCCTCGCGGATCACTTCGTCGGGGTCCTTGCCCTCGGGGAGACGCACGACGCTCACGTCCGTGAGGCGGCCGCGGTGGGCGGAGCGCTCGATCTCGCCGATGAGCGCCGTCAGCTCGGTGGCCCCGAACGTGCCGGCGCCCTGACCGGCCGGATCGACGTCGTAGGCGAGCGCGATCCGGGGGGCGTAGCGCGTGGCCAGCTCCACCTGGCCCGCCGTGAGCGCCGTGCCCAGGCCGCCGACGACGGTCTCGAAGCCGTGCTGGTGGGCCATCAGGGCGTCCGTGTAGCCCTCGACGATGACCGCCTGCTGCGCCTTGCGCATGGGCCCCTTGGCGCGGTCGATGAGGTAGAGCGTGCGGCTCTTGTCGAAGAGGAGCGTGGCCGGGGAGTTGAGGTACTTCGGGCCGCGGTCCGCGCCCTCGCCCTCCGTGCCGAGGATGCGGCCGCCGAGCCCGCTCGCGCCGCCGGAGGCGTCGCGGATGGGAAAGATGACGCGGCCGCGGAAGCGGTCGTAGACCCCGTCGCGGCGGCCCCTGATGACGAGGCCGGCGCCCTCCAGCTCCTCGTCGGTCGCGTTGCGCTTCGACTTCAGGGCCTTCGTCATCGCGTCCCAGGAGTCGGGAGCGTAGCCGAGCTGGTAGGTGTCGACCGTGGCGTCGCTGAAGCCGCGGTCCCCGAGGTAGCGCAGGGCGCGCTCGCCCACCTTGTGGTTGGTCAGTGCAGCGTGGTAGAAGGCGATGGCGCCCTCCAGGACGTCGCGCAGGCGCTTGCGCTGGGCATCCTCGCGGGAGGTGCGCTCGTCGAGCTCCACGCCCGTGCGCCCGGCCAGGCGGCGCAGCGCCTCGGGGAAGTCCACACCCTCGCGCTGCATGACGAAGTTGAAGACGTCCCCGCCCAGGCCGCAGCCGAAGCACTTCCACGTCTCGCGCCCGGGAGTGACCACGAAGCTGGGCGTCTTCTCCCCGTGGAAGGGGCACAGTCCCTTGTAGCTGGCACCGGCCTTCTTGAGGGGCACCTGCTCGCCGATGAAGTCGACGATGTTGATCTTTTCCTTGATCGTTGCGGCAACGCCGGCGGACAACGCGACTCCCGATGGTGATGCCAGTCAGCGCATCGGGCCCTGCCGCCCAGCGCCGAACGCACGAAGGGCCGTGTCAAGTCTTGACACGGCGTTCGGGCCCAGAGTGTACCACTTGACAGGCCGCCGGCGATACCCCTGGGGGGTATTGACGTGTCAGGGGCCCAGCAGCCGGCTACCCTCGCGGTCGCAGGTCGACGCTGAAGTCCAGGTGGGCATGGAGCGTCGCCAGGGCCTCGCTCCAGCCCTCGATGGCCTCCGCCCAGGCGTCGATCCCGCCGGGGGCATCGAGCGGGAACGGGCCGTCCTCCAGCTCGAGCCGGCTTCCGTAGCCCGCGGGGCTGATCATCACGCGGACCTCGGTGATGAGCGTCTCGTCGGGGAGCCACGGCCAGCGGAAGACGAAGCTCCCGTTCGGGTGTGCCTGGGTCACCTCCCACCAGACGCGGCGGTCCGGCCACACGAGCACGGAGCGCGACCCGACCGCCAGCGCGCCCTCGACCCGCTCGGGGAACCAGCGGGCCAGTTCCTCGGGATCGGCCCAGGCCCGGAACACCCGCTCCGGTGGGGCGTTGAAGCGCCGGCGCAGGCGGACCCAGCGTCGGAGTTCGGTGCCCGCCGGAAGGTGCGCCTGCTTGTTACCCATCTCGCATCGAAGCATACCCTTCGGGCAGGGAGAGCCGTGAGGCGACCATGTGCCAGCGGCCGATCACGGCACGAGCAGCACCGGGTAGCTGCTGAGGTTCTCGATGCTGCCATCCCTCGGCGAGAGGTCGTAGACGTGGAGGCTGCCCTGCTGCACCGACCCGACCGAATACGGGATCGTGACGTCGAAGGTGCCCCAGCAGCCGGTCCCGCAGCTCGCCATCACCTGGCGCTGGACGAGCGTCTGCCCGAGGGCGTCGCGGATCTCGACCAGGAACGTGGCCTCGAACACGTTCGCCACGCCGGTGATGCGCACCGGGTTGTCGAGCGTGGCGCCGTAGGCCGGCCCGTCGACGAAGATCGCCGGGAGGAAGGACTCGAAGTCGGCTCGGACCGACGGCCGGTCGAGAACGATGCCCTCACCGGAGAAGACGGTGACGGGCAGGCCATCGAGCTCGAACGCGACCCGATCGACGGTCGGGAACTGGGTGAGCGCGAAGACGACCTGGGCCAGCCTGGCGAACATGGAAGCGCTGCCGCCGCCCGACTCGAAGTTCCTCGACAGATCGACCGTGGCCAGGCCGTCCCCGATCTCGAGCCCGAGCAGTAGCGTACCGTCCGGGATGTTCGTGGACAGGCCCGGAAAGGCCGACCTCTCGGCCGGGCTCGGCCCGGCGATCGTCTGCTCGATCGCAGCACGGCCAACGGCCAGCGTGTACGGGACCTCACGCTGGACCGGGACGAGGCGTTCACCCACGAACAGGTAGATCTTCACGGCCGTCGTGCCGGCCGGAGTCGGGGTGGGGGTCGCTGTCACCGGCACCGGGGGACCGGACGAAGCCGTGGCCGCCGGCGTGGAGGGCGTGGACGTCGGCGCGCCCTTGCCACAGGCCACGATCGTGAACAGGACCAGACACCACGTCGCAAGCCGTCTCATCGTGCGGAGACCCAGTCGCGGACGAGCCGGTCGAGCGTCGGGAGCGGCATCGGCCCGGATCCCAGGACCGTGTCGTGGAACGCCCGGATGTCGAAGTGGTCGCCCAGGGCGGCCTCCGCGTCGGCGCGGATGCGCTGGATCTCGAGCCGGCCGATCATGTAGGCGAGGGCCTGGCCGGGCGTGACGGCGTAACGGTCGACCTCGGCGCTGATCTGGCCTTCGCGCATCGGCGAGTTCTCCCGCATGTAGTCGATCGCCCGGCGGCGACTCCAGCCGAAGGCGTGCATCCCCGTGTCGACGACGAGCCGGCAGGCCCGCATCGAGTCGGCCGACAGCATCCCCATCCGGTCGAGCGGGGTGGAGTAGAGGCCCATCTCGTCGGCGAGCCGTTCTGTGTAGAGGCCCCAGCCCTCCCCGTAGGCGGCGATGAACGCCCGCCTGCGGAACTCGGGGATCGTCTCGAGCTCACCGGAGATCGCCAGCTGGAGGTGGTGGCCGGGGATCCCCTCGTGGTAGGCGGTCGCCTCGATCTGATAGCGGCCCCACTCGGACGGCTCGGCCGTGTTCATGAAGAAGACCCCGCCCCGGCTGCCGTCCTTGGCTGGCGGGAAGTAGTAGGCGATCGCGCCGTTCGGGGTCGCCTCGACGTCGCAGTCGGCCTTGGGCACGATCCCGAACCAGTCGCCCATGGCCGCCTTCGCCTTGGCCAGAGCGGCCTTCGAGGCGGCCACGACGTCCTCGGCGTTCGTGTGGTGCAGCGCGGGATCCGAGCGGAGACCCTCGAAGATATGGGCCAGGTCCGCCGAGCCCATGACCTCCGGACCGAGCGCCCGGTACTCGCCGGCGAGCGAGTCGACCTGGCGCAGACCGATCTCGTGGATCTCCTGCGCCGACAGCGGCAGGGTCGTGTAGAGGCGGATCGCCCGCTCGTAGGCCTCGGCGCCGTCCGTCAGCCAGGTCAGGCCGCAATGCTCGTCCGGCCGGACGTGGGGCAGGACCTCGTCGCGCAGGACGTCGCGATACACCGACATCGCCGGCCGAACCTCGGCGCCGATGACCTGCCGAAGCCTTCCCAGCCAGGCCTCGCGGTCGGCCACTCCCACTGGCTCGGCGACGACGAGCAGCGGGTCGTCCGCGAGCGGCCGGACGAGCCAGGCGTCGAGCTGGCCGATGGTCTGGCGGGCGGCGAAGTCGGCCGGGGTTCGGCCCCGGGCGAGCCCCTCCCGGTGACGATCGGCGAGCGCCCGGAACATCGCCGCGATCCCGCGGAACTTGCCGGTCATCGCCTCGGCAACCTCCGCCGAAGGCAGCGACAGCTTCGGGATTCGGACCGGCAGCATCGCCTGTGGCCCGAAGATCGGGTCGGCGCCGAACTCCGCCAGCCGCGATGACGCGAGATCCGAGCGGACGGTGGCGTCCCAGGCGATCATCTCGCGGCTGATCCGCTCCTGCGCGCCCAGGCCGTCCGCGGCGATCGCGGCCGCCCGCCGGGCGAACTCGCGCGCCTCGTCGATCTGGTTGTCCTCGGCCGCGCGGGTCAGATCCTCGAAGCGGTCGGCGAAGCGGTAGTCGCCCTGGAGGTGCGCCCAGGTAGGCTGGACCCGCAGGCGGAACTCGTGGTACTCGGCGGCCAGGGCATCGACGTCGTCGATCACGTGGGGGTCTCCCGGGCAGGGGGATGGGGTCCGAGGCGGCAGACCCTCATGGTAGCCCGCAGGACACGAACCCGGCCCGGCCTCAGGCGCGCCTGGCCGGCGGTCATCGATCCACGCCGCGATGCCAGCCAGTGCATTCAGATAAGCGTCCGCGATGGGCTGCCCGGCACCATGGTCGACCGATCCCGCCAGCAGATCTCGGAGGCGCCGTGCCGACCTGGCTGCGCGAGCGAGGCTATCGATTCGGGATCATCGCCGGAGACTGTCTGGAACGACCGCATGTGCACGTGATCGGCCACGGCGGCGCCGCCGAGTGGTGGTTGCTACCCGTGGGCCTGGCAAGCTCTCGTGGTTACAATCGTCGTCGACTGGTCGAGATCGAGGAGATCGTCAGTAACCATGAGACCGACTTCCACGAACGCTGGACCTCGTTCTGTGGACCGTGACGCCAGTGAGCTGGGCGTTGCCGTGGCAGTACGGTGTGACGACGACCGGCTCTACGTCACGCTGTCCAACGGGCGCGTCCTCGGCGCCCCGCTCGCCGCGTTCCCCAGGCTCGCGTCCGCGACTCCCCGGCAGCGCTCCAAGGCCGTCATCGAGGCGTTCGGAACGTCCGTCCACTGGCCCGAGATCGACGAGGACATCGGTGTCAACCAGCTTCTCGGCGTGTCAGAAGAGCAGCTTGCGCGCTTCGCCGGTTTCACGATCCACGCGGGCGTGTCGGCTCCGTCTCAAGGGCGCGGGCGATCCCGGGTATGAAGATCCAGATCGTGATCGACTGCGCCGACCCCCGGCGCCTGGGCGCCTTCTGGGCCGAGGCCCTCCACTACCGGACCCCGGAGCCGCCCGACGGTTTCGCGAGCTGGGACGACTGGGCGCGCGCCGAAGGCATCCCCGAGGAACGGTGGAACGACGCCAACGCCGTGGAGGATCCCGAAGGCATCGGGCCGCGCGTCTACCTCCAGCGCGTGCCGGAGGGGAAGGTGGCCAAGAATCGCCTGCACCTCGACCTCAACGTGGGCGGAGGTCACTCGGTCGCGCTCGACGAGCGGCGGGCGCACGTGGACGCCGAGGTGGCCCGGCTCAAGGCGCTCGGCGCGACCGACGAGCGCGGCGCGATGGAGCAGCGCGGCGAGTACTGGGTGCGCATGAACGACCCGGAGGGCAACGAGTTCTGCGTCCAGTAGCGGCCGGCCGGGGCCGCGCCCGGCAGCTGGCCTATGCTTCCGGGCATGTCGCTCTACCGCCTCGAGGACGCCCCGGAGGTCGTCGCGCCGACGCTGATCGTCGCCTTCGACGGCTGGGTCGATGCTGGGCAGGCCTCTACGACCGCGGCGGCGCGGCTGGTCGAGGGGGCCGAACTCGTGGCCACCTTCGACGCCGACGAGCTGTTCGACTATCGGGCGCGCCGGCCGACGCTCGAGATCCTCGACGGCAAGCCGGCCAGCCTGACCTGGCCGGAGCTGACCGTCCGGCGCGCACACGGCGGCGACGGACGGGACGTGCTCGTGTTGGCCGGCCCGGAACCCGACTACCGCTGGCGGGAGCTGGCCGACGCGGCGGTCGAGCTCGGGCGGCGGTTCGGCGTGGTCGAGTGGATCAGCTTGGGCGCCATCCCCGCCGCGGTCCCCCACACGCGACCGGTGCCCATCCTCGGCACGTCGTCGCGACCCGGCCTCCTGCGCGGCGACGTCCAGCCCGGTCCCGCGGGCATGCTGCGCGTGCCGTCGGCGGCGATCTCGGTGCTCGATCTCGCCGTCTCGGGGGCCGGCATCGCGGCTATCGGCTACTACGCCCAGGTGCCCCACTACGTGGCCGGCCCGTATCCCGCCGCGGCCATCGAGCTGCTCCGCGCCGTCGGGCGTCACATCGGACGAGAGCCGGCGCTCGGCTCGCTCCCCGAGGAGGCCCGCGAGCTGGCCGCGCGTCTCGATGCGGCCGCCGTGGTCGACCAGTCGACGCGCGCCTACGTCGAGCGGTTGGAGGCGATGGTCGACGAGGCACGCCTGCCGTCCGGCGACGAGCTCATCTCCGAGATCGAACGGTTCCTGCGCGAGGGTGAGCAGCGCACCTGATCCTGCCGGAGAGAAAGGCGGCGGGGCGGCCGGGGCCCGGGGGCGTTGTCAGGCCGCAACGGATGGCTGGACCGGGGTACTTCCCCTCGAACCGTGATGGCGTGCATACTGCGCGCCACTGGAAATCCCGGCGCGGCCCGCGATGGGGCTGGCGCAGAACCGAGGAGCGTCCCATGTCGAGAACTACCCGCCGCATCGCACTGATCGTGGCCCTGCTGTCCGTGTTCGCCCTGCCCGGGATCACGACGGCGAACCACTCGTGGGCCGGTTACCACTGGGCCCGGACAAGCAACCCCTTGACGCTCAGCCTCGGGGACAACGTGTCGAGCGCCTGGGATCCCTACCTCGCCACGACGTCGTCGGACTGGAGCGTGTCGACGGTGCTGAACACGACGACCGTGCCCGGGGCCGGTGCCTCCAAGCGCAGGTGCCCGTGGACCAGCGGACGCGTCGAGGTCTGCGACTATGCGTACGGGTATAACGGCTGGCTCGGGGTCGCCCAGATCTACGTCTCCGGCAGCCACATCACGCAGGGCCAGGTCAGGCTCAACGACTCCTACTTCAACACCTCCACCTACGGCAGCTCGGCCTGGCGGAACATGGTGATGTGCCAGGAGGTCGGCCACACGCTGGGCCTGGACCACCAGGACACGAACTTCAGCAACGCGAACCTCGGGACCTGCATGGACTACACGAGCAACCCGAGCGGCCCCCCCAGCAACGAGCATCCGAACGCGCACGACTACGCCCAGCTGGTAACGATCTACACGCACCTCGACAGCACGACCACAGCCCTCCAAACGGCCCCCGGCAAGAATGCCGACGCCGCCGAGCTCGGCCAGTGGGGCCAGCTGGTCGCGTTGACGAATGGCGGCCGCACGTCGGTCTACGTGCTCGATGCGGGCGGCGGGCTCCAGGTCGTGACGTTCGTCATCTGGGCCGGATAGCCGACCGACCAGGCCGGCCGCCGAGCGATCCCGAAGCGGCGTTCAGCCTTCGCGGGCGATCGGCTCCAGGTCGATCGTGCGCACCTGCCGCGCGCGGCCCGCTTCGGTCCGCACGAGCGCGGCGGGGACCACGCTCCCGGCGAAACGCTCGATGACGGCGGCCTCGCCGGCGTAGAGGCCGGTCCCGGCGATCCTGACGCGATCCCCGAGCTTGAGGCCCTTGCGGCCGCCCAGGGCGGTCATATCGATGGTGGCGAGACTCTCGCGCACCCGCACGGGCTCACCGGCCACGCCGGGGGCCGGAGCACGCTTCGTGGCCGTGCGCGGCGGTGGGTAGATCACCTTGCGCTTGCGCACCTAGCCGTTCCTCCGGGGCCGTGCGGGCTCCTTCGGGGGACGTGGCTCATGGCCTGGGCGCGGCGGATTCGGCCGCGTCCCCGGCGCCATGTCGGGCGGGCGGGTCTCCGGGCCCCGAGCGCGGGCGGCCTCGACTCCGAGCGCGAAGGCTCGCGCCGTGGCCGGCGGGACGCTCCCCTGCCATGCCGCCTCGATCTGCTTGACCCGCTCGGTCTCCGCGGCGCGCCGATCGCGCTCTCGCTTCGAATGTTTCGTCATCCATACCTCGATCCGGTCGCACCTGCACGGTGTTCGACCCCGAGGAGTGTACGCCCAGTCGGGCAGTCGGGCAGTCGGGCACTCGGGCGGCCCTCGTGCAAAACGGCCGAATGGCTCTCGGTGTAGCCCCTGGGCGCGGCTATGCTCGGGCCATGCAGCGCGATCCCGCGGTGATCGAATCCGTCCGGCACGGGCGCCCTGCCACCATCTCGCAGCGCGGTCACGACCTGCTGGCCGACCCATGCCTCAACAAGGACGCCGGCTTCCCGGCCGACGAGCGCGACGCCTTCGGGTTGCACGGGCTGCTGCCGCCCCACGTCGCGTCGATCGAGGAGCAGCTCGCGCTGGAGCTGGAGCACGTCCGACGCAAGCAGGATCCGCTGGAGCGCTACATCGGCCTGGCGGCGCTGCAGGACCGCAACGAGACGCTCTTCTACCGGCTGTTGACGGCGCGCCTGGAGGAGTTCCTGCCGATCGTCTACACCCCGACGGTCGGCCGGGCCTGCCAAGAGTACAGCCACATCCTGCGGCGGCCGCGCGGCCTGTGGCTGACGCCCGACGACCGTGACCGGATCCCCGAGCTGCTGCGCAACGCGAGCGACCAGGACGTGCGTCTCCTCGTGGTCACCGACAACGAGCGGATCCTCGGCCTGGGCGACCTCGGCGCCGGCGGCATGGCCATCCCCGTGGGCAAGCTTTCGCTCTACTCGGCGGCAGCCGGCATCCACCCGGGGCTGACCCTGCCGGTCTCGCTCGACGTGGGCACCGATCGGCAGGCGCTGCTGGACGACCCGCTCTACCTGGGCCACCGCGCGCCACGCCTGCGCGGCGAGTCCTACGACGCCTTCGTCGAGCGGTTCGTCGATGGCGTGCGGGCAGTCTTCCCGCGCGCCGTGCTCCAGTGGGAAGACTTCAAGCGCGGCAACGCGCTGCGCATCCTCGAGCGCTACCGCGATCGTCTACCGACCTTCAACGACGACGTGCAGGGCACGGGCGCCGTCGTGCTGGCCGGCGTCGTCAGCGCCCTGAAGGTCGTCCACGAACCGCTCGGCCGGCAACGGATCGTCTTCGTCGGCGCGGGCGGCGCCGGGATCGGGATCGCGCGCATGATGCGCCTGGCGATGGAGCGGGACGGCGCCTCCCCGGCCGAGGCCCGGGCGGCGGCCACCATGCTCGACTCCCAGGGCCTGATCTTCGAGGGTCGCGCCGGCGTCGACGCCGACAAGGCCGAGTTCGCGTTGCCGCGGGCTCGGATGGCCGAGCTGGACTTCCCCGCCGCGGACTTCCACGGCCTCCAGGCGGTCATCGCGCGGCTCCACCCGACGGTCCTGATCGGCACCACGGGCGCGCCCGGTTGCTTCACCGAGAGCGCGATCCGCGAGATGGCGCGCCACGTCCGGGTGCCGCTCGTCTTCCCCCTCTCCAATCCGACCTCGTCCTGCGAGGCGGCGCCGGACGACGTGATCGCGTGGACGGAGGGTCGGGCCCTCGTCGCCACCGGGAGCCCCTTCGAGCCGGTCCGCTTCGGCAGCCGCTACCACGTGATCGGCCAGGCCAACAACGCCTTCATCTTCCCGGGCATGGGCCTGGGCGCGATCGTGGCCGAGGTACCCGTGATCCCTGACGACCTGTTCCTGGTCGCCGCGGAGACGCTGGCCGGGACGGTCACCCACGGGCGGCTCAACGAGCGAGCGCTCTATCCGCCGATCGGCCAACTCCGGACGATCTCGCGACGGATCGCCATCGCCACCGCCCGCGCCGCACGCGACCTGGGCATCGGCCGCGCGCTGGCCGACGACGAGCTGGAGGCGGCGGTCGACCAGGCGATGTGGTGGCCGGCCTACGTGCCGTATCGCTATCGGCCGGCCGCGTAGGAACGTCGCGGCCGGTCCGTCTCACACGACCGGCGTCAGCACCTCCAGCCACATGCGCACGGCCACGAGCGCGATGAGCAGGCCCAGGGCGAGGGCCAGCCGCTCGTGCGGGACCCGCCGCGAGACGAAGGAGCCGAAGCGGCCGCCGGCGAGGGCGCCGGCCACCAGGCCGAGCGCGAGCGGCCAGTCGATCTGGTCGGTGGCGGCCTTGCCGACCATGCCCGCCAGAGCGGAGGCGAGCACGATCCAGAGCGAGGTCCCCACCGCGACGCGCATGGGGATGCGCAGCACGAAGAGCATGAGCGGGATGAGGATGAAGGCCCCGCCCGCCCCGACCATGCCGGCCGGCAGCCCGACCAGCACGCCGAGCGCGACCGCGAGCGGGCGCCGATGGACCGAGGGCAAGCCGGTCTCGGGAGCCGTGCGGGAGCGCAGCACGAGCATCATCGCAGCGGCCGCGATGGCCAGGGAAGCGAAGACGGCCTCGAGCACGCGGGCCTCGACGACGTCCGACAGGAGCGCGCCGACGAGCGACGCGACGGTCATCGTCACGCCGATGTCGAGGAAGAGCCCGCGGTCCACCTTGCCGGCACCGAGGTGGCCCAGTCCGCCGGCGATCGCGGCCGCCGCCACCTGCACGATGGTCACGCCGGTGACGGTATGGATGTCGAGCTGTGCGAAGCCGAGCAGCGGCGGGACGTAGAAGAGGATGGGGATCATGACGATGGCGCCGCCGACCCCGAGCAGGCCGGACACGAAGGCGCCCCCGAAGCCGAGCACGACGAGGAGCCCGAGCATCGCGTCCGCGCGCGTCACGAGCGCGAGCAGCAGCAGGCCGGAGACGGCCACCGGCAGCCACGGGTGGGTCAGGGCGGCCCGGGCGCGCGGCAGGCTCATGCGCCGGTCTGGAAGAGGCGCAGGACGAGGATGACGAGGACGACGCCGGCGATGGTCCAGGTCGCCCTGCGCCGGCCCGGCTCCCGGCCCGCGGCCGCGAACGCCGCCACCGGGATGGTGGCCACCGCGAACACCCCGTAGACGATGTGCAGTATGTCGCGCGGCCCCGCACCGGTCACCGCCATCAGGCCGCCGAGCAGGCCGGCGACCGCGAGCACGACCGTGGTCCAGGCGAGGTTGATGAAGAAGAGCTGGCTCGGCTGCCGGCGGGCCACCAGCAGGAAGGCCGCCCAGGCGGTCGAGAGGAGCCCGAGCGCCAGCCCGAGCTCGGCCGCCAAGCGGTGGAGATCGCTCACCGGGCCCGGCGGAGGACGCTCACCCGTCGAGGGCGGAGAGCGCCGCGGCCAGGTTGGGCAGGTCGAACTCGCGGATGCAGGCGAGGATGCGCGAGACCTTCGGCTCGATGATCCGGTAGTACACGCGCGGGCCCTCGCGCCGTCGCTCGACCACGCCGTGGGCGCGCAAGATGCCGAGCTGCTGACTGACCATGGCCTGGCTCACGCCGGCGGCTTCCTGCAGCTCGGCCACGTGCCGCTCGCCGTCCTCGAGGGCCTCGAGGAGGCGCAACCGCAGCGGATGGCCCAGCACGCGGATGACGCGTGCGGCGCGCTCCAGGACGGCCGCATCGATGGTCGGACGGGGTAGCGATTCGGTGGCCATGTTCCCTACTCTACGCGAGCATCTGGCGCCGGCCCTGCGGGCCCGGGATCGAGGCGATAGGCCGCCGGCGTCGGCCGCAGCGGCCGGAGCAGCCATTCGGGGCGTCGCAGGCCCCGCTCCTGCGAGGCGGGGCGGGCCAGGGCCAGCCACTCCCGATAGATGCGCCGCGAGGCCCGAGTGTCGACGGAGATGTCGCCCTCCCGGTCGCCCTTCTGCGCCGGCCGCACGAGCACGCGCTGGTGCCAGGCGTGCTGGCCGGAGATGGGATCGGGGTGGACGGGGAAGATGAGGTTCTGGTGGACGCCCGCGTCGCGCCACCAGATGCGGCTCGAGTCGGGGTCCATCGACCGGAACGGCGCAACGCCCTCCAGCCGACGCATCGTCCAGCGGCCCGGCTCCGTCTCGCGCAGGTCCACGCGCGCGCTCGACCAGCGATCGGTGCCGGCGTCCTCGGCCAGCCGCCAGCGGCCCATGTGATGCGACATCGCCACCACGCCGGGACGGATCCCCTCGGTAACCCAGGCATGGTTCACCAGGTAGCCCGTCTCGGTCTCGACACGCACGAGGTCGCCGTCGCGGACGCCGATCCGTTCCGCGTCCTCCGGATTGATCCAGACCGGGTTGGAGTGGGCGATCTCGTTGAGCCACTTCGCGTTGCCGGTGCGTGTGTGGACGAGCACGGGCAGCCGGAAGGTGGGCACGAGCGCGAACGCGTCGGGCGCGTCCATGCGCGCCCGCGAGACCTGGTTGGGCAGGTATGTCGGGACCGCCAGCTCCGGCCACCCCCAGTCGCGCAGGGTCGAGGAGAAGAACTCCAGCTTGCCCGAAGGCGTCGGGAAGCCACGCCGCCCCTCGCCGTCGACCAGCACGCCCAGGCGCGCCCGCCCCGCGCCGTCGGGCGGGAGCAGGGGCACGTGCGCCACGTTCAGGCCAGGCCCGACCGGCGGCGGCCCGTAGACGAGGCCGGCGGCGGCGTCCACGACCACCCCTTCCCCCGCCATGTCCACCGGGTCGTCATGGCGCAGGTAAACGGCCTTCTCGACCTCGAAGGCACCGTAGCGGCGCATGTACGCGAGCGGGGTCAGCCCCTCGCGCGCGGCCACTTCGGGCAGCCCGGGCACCGAGTGCTCGAAGATCCAGCCGTAGTAGTCGTCCACGGTCATCTTCTCGCCCGGCCGGTCGGGCGCCTCGAAGAAGCGCCGGATGCCCAGCGAGCCGTCGGGATCGATGCGCCAGGACAGCTCGATCCAGAACTCGTTCTCCTCCCAGACCTCGCCCGGGTTCGTCTCCCGCGTGTCGGCGGTGGGGTGCCCGGCTCGCTCCGCGGCCACGCGGTTGACGGGCTGGCGGAAGCCGATCCAGGAGCCGGCATGGGTCTCGTAGCTGTGCAGGTCGTGGCGCTCGCTGCCCAGGCCCACGGGCAGCACGTAGTCGGCGTACCAGGCCGTCTCGTTCCAGACGGGCGTCAGCGC
>Ga0209619_10001064_pt1 | contig 19860 bp, 14 predicted proteins | sample Rifsed16ft3_FD_184011 | JGI IMG/M metagenome (GOLD analysis project Ga0209619, IMG submission 184011) | Soil microbial communities from Rifle, Colorado, USA - sediment 16ft 3 (version 2) | ecosystem: Environmental > Terrestrial > Deep subsurface > Rock core/Sediment | place: Rifle, Colorado... | reverse complement strand
GGTCCGAGCCGGTCGGCCGTGGCCGTCGCCCGTCGTCCCAAAGAATGAGCTCGAAGGAGAGCGCGATCCCCGGGTGCCGAAGGACTACCTGACCCAGAACCTCATCGGCCATTTTCACTACATGCTGGGGGTGACCTTCGAGAGTCGGGAGTGGCCACGCGCTTCACGAGAATTTGATGCGGCCCAAAGAGCGGCGCCCGACAACGATGTCCTCTTCTACAATCTCGGCCTCATCTACCGCCGGAACGGCCTCTTCGACGAAGCACTCGCCGCCTTCCAGCGTTCGGAGGAGATCAACCCCCGGCATCTCGCGAGCACGAGCCATGTCCGCGCCTCGGAACGTGTCAGCGAAGTGGCTTCTGAGATCGAGCGCCTGAAGCGCATGGAGGAGCCCCTGCGGAGCGGCCTGGCCGCAGAAGGGCTCCAACCGGGAAGCCGTGCGTTTCACCGCCGCTTGGCGGACCTGCTCGAATCCCACGGCGAGAGCCTGGCGGCGCGAGGACACCGGCTGCGTGCTCTCGACGAGGGCGCGCGTCGCGGCCAAACTCGAGGCTCTTGACGGGCTGCTTTCAAAGAGCAAAAGTACTCCTGGCTTTTCTCGTCGCTCTCGTCCTCGGTATCGCGTTCGGCGCCTTCCGCGTCTGGCTCCTCGAGAAGTACCCCCACAACCGTTTCAACGGCGTCCCCGAGGACGATCCGGGCGAGACGTTCCGCCTGCGCGATACCGGCAAGTAACTCAGGAGAATACGACGCGGATGCGCGCTCGTACGCTCGAGCCGTCTCCCGCGCGGGCCCGGACCACGTCGCCCGATTCCGCGCCCGCGGGAATCCGAAAGCGAATCCTCTCACGCGCCCGAACGACTCTCTCCCCGCGGCACGCGGCGCACCATCCGTAGAACCCGAAGCCGCTTCCCCCGCAATCGCGGCAGTCGATGTCCTTCGCGATCTCGAGAACCGCTTCTCCGCCCCGCGCCGCCTCCCCTTCGCTCAGCACGATGTCGAGCTCTACCGGCGCCACCCGGGGCGTGCGGGCGAAGATCTCGCGAAACGGGGGAAGCGGTTCTTTGAATCCTCCCGTCCAGGAAACGGAGACGGCAGGATTCCGCCCGCCGTCGTAGATGCGGCGCTTCTCCGGGTCGGAAAGGGTCTCGTAGGCTTCCTGGATCTCCCGAAATCGCTCCACGTCACCGGGGCGGCCGCTATCGGGGTGAACCTGGACCGCGAGACGGCGATACGCGGCCTTGATCTCGCCATCGCTGGCGCCGGCGGAAACACCCAGAAGCTCGTAGTACCTCACGTGCGTTTCGCCACCACGCGGTTTCGACCGAGATGCTTCGCTTCGTAGAGGGCTTCGTCCGCCGCCTTCAGGAGAGATTCGGAGTCCGAGGCATCGGTGGGAAAAAGAGCGGCCCCGATGCTCACTGTGACCTGCTTTCTCGGTCCACCGGGGTGAACCGCCGCTGCGGCCACGGACTGCCGAAGCCTCTCCGCCGATTCCAGAGCCCCGCGGGCGGTCACGTTGGGAAGGAGGATCACGAACTCCTCTCCACCGAAGCGGGCGAGAACGTCCGCCTTCCGCAAGGCTCCCGAAAGGATGCCAGCGACCTTCTTGAGGACGAGGTCTCCCATCGCGTGGCCGTAGGTGTCGTTGAAGCTCTTGAAGTGATCGATATCGGCCAGGAGAAGACCGAGACTCGAGGAGCTCCGGTCGCAGCGCGCGAGCTCGCGGGCGAAGGCGGAGTCGAAGTATCGGCGGTTGAAGAGACCCGTGAGCCCGTCGGTCGCCGCGAGGTTCTCGACGCGCTCGTGAACGATCGCGTTCTCGAGCACCACCGCCGCCTGATTGCAGTAGATGCGCAGAAGCCGCAGCTCGCGCGCGGTGAAGGACTCGCCCTGCCGGGTCAGAAGAAGAGCCCCGGAGACGCGCTTCTGGGCCTTCAGCGGGACCGCGAGGAAGCTCGCCCCCGCGGTCGAACGCTCTTTGGCGTCGAGGATCGGCATCCCGGAGCGCCGCTCCATGCGAATCGCGAGCGGCTCTTCGCGAGCCCGCAGAACCCACCCCGCCCAGGTCGGCGACTCGAGAGACAAGCGGTTCCCGAGAAGATCCTTCCGATACCCTTCGGCCACCGCCACCGAGAAGTGCTCCTTGCCTTCTTCCCGGAGACAGACGGCGCAGGTCTCGAACCTCGAAACGTTGCGAGCGTACGCGACCATCTGATCGAGAAGCTCGGCGATCCGCGTGGTGGCGGAGAGTCCCTCGCTCGCTTTGAGAAGCCCCTTGAGCTCGAGCTCTTCCACCTGCTGCTGGGCCTTCTGGCGGAAGAGCGCCTGGGTCTCCTTCATCTGCTGCGCCACCGAGCGCAGGAGCTCGCGGCGTTCGGAATCGAAGTGCTCCGGGGATTCGTGGTGCGCGACGAGAATCCAGGGCGGCTCGTCCCAGATGCGAATGGGCACGGCCACGATCGAAGCGACCGTCTCCGTCTTCGGAACCCAGGGAAGACGGGCGTTCTCGTGGGAGACCGCGATCGCCACCTCCCGGTCGCCTCGAAGCACTTCCGCCAGGATCGAGCCTTTGAGCGGAAACCGGCGGCTCTCGAGGTCGTCCTCCGGGCGGGCGCCGAGGCGCACCCAGAACGAGCTCTCATCCGCGGATACCTGAAGGAGAACCGCGTCCGCCGCCTGGGCTCCGGTTCTCGCCAGGACCAGAAGCGGCGTCACGTGGCTCTCGAGCTTCTGGAGGTGCTCCGCGCGCTGCGCCCTCTGTCCGTCCTCGCTCAGAGGAGACACCGCTTCGTCTTCCTCCGGGCCCGAGAGCTGCTTCAGCCCCGCGTCGAGGCGCAGGAGGCGGTCCTCGGCCCGCTCCGCTCGCTCGCGCTCGGCGCGCTCCATGTAGTTGAAGCCAACGACCGCGAGGAGGAAGAGCATGGCGACCCGCATCAGGTCGGTGACCGGAGTCCCGGGATGGAAGAACGCGTTCGCCATCTCGAGCGAGAGGACCGACGCCACCATGACCACGACCAGGCGGCGCGAAAAGGCGACCGACGCGAGCCCTCCCACCACGAGATAGAGACCCTGCCAGTAGGAGCGCGCCCCGCCCGTCAACTGCACCGCGAGGTTGACCCCGCAGGTGAGAAGGAGGAGAAGGGAGAGCTCGTCGAGAAACGAGTGGTGCTTCTCGGCGTATCGAAAGGCGGCGTGAGCGAGGCCGACGACGAGCGCCGCGAGGTAGACGAGCCTCAAGAGGTCGAGGGCCCCCAGGTCCCTGCCCAGTACGTCCAGCACGATCGGTGTATCGTCTAGAAAGAGGCCGGCGCCGCTCGTGGCCAGGATGAAGATCAGAACGGCGAGAGTCGCGGCGCTGCGCAACCGCCCCACGGGGACCGCGAGCGCCGTCTGGGCCGTCACCCGCCCTCGCCCCCGGCGCTCTCGAGCGCCTCGACCGCCTCCAGGGATCGCCCGAGGGCCGAGGAAAACCTCTGAACCAGGGGCCCGGTGTCGAAGAGGAACGCCCGCTCGACTTCGCCGCGAACCGCCTCCGCCTCCTCGAACGTCAAGCTTACGGGCGGATACCCGTCGGCGCAGGAGAAGAAGCTCAGGAAGAGGTGCGCGGTTCGAAAGTTCCCCCGCTCGAAAGGCGCGATCTCGAGGAAGCGAGGAAACCAGAGGGCCATACGCTCCGCGGGAAACATCCCCCGGCCGCTATCGCCGTGGAGCCAGTCGAGGAGGTTCTGGAGCCTGGACTCGATGAAACGCGGCGACAGGATGCGCGCGTTCTGGAACTGCGGAGCGAGATCGGAGGTGCGAATCTCTCCCCTGGAGGGAGGGCTCGAAAGCCGATGCACCTCGCGAATGAGTCCGAGGTCGAGCTCCGTACCCGAGGAGGCCTTCGTCTCGATGAGCGCGAGCGCTGTGAGCGCGCCTTCGAAGAGCGGGCTCTCGCGGTCTTTCTCCACATTCTCCATCGGGGCCGCCCCCGTGAGACGGAGAGTCTCGAGGACGGAGCTTTCGCAGAGCCCCTGGTGGGCCCTTCGCCTTCGCTCCGCCGGGAGACCCTTCAATCGGGCGAGCCGACGCTCCAGAGCGTATCCGGGCGCCTCCCGCCCGCCGTCGGGATGGATCCGTAGCTCCGGCATGTCGCGATCTGACTGGATTGTACCTTAACGGGGGGAATAAGGTTTGGGCCAGCCAGGATCACACCGCCGCGGCTCGCGGGGCCCGGCCCGCGCCTTTTTCCAGGTGTAGACCGATCCGCTCCACCACATGGAGGAGCTCCATTTGGAGACGCGGGTCCCGGGAGATGCGGCGGAACGCCCGAAGCAGTCGGTGCTCCTTGGGGCCGAGGCTATCCTCTTCCATCGGAGTCTCGACTGCTGAGACGAAGTAGCCCAACGGAACCTCGAGCGCTCTCGCGATCTTCAACATCCACTCCAAGGAAATCCTCCGGCGCCCCAGCTCGAAATTCGTCAGGGCGCCCTGAGAAATGCCAATTCGACGGGCCAGGTCTTTCTGTTTGATGCCTTGCTCCAATCGGACTTTGCGGATGCGTTGCCCGATCTTCTTGAACATGCGGGACCCCCCTTCACAGAGGTGACTTGCTTCCGAGTTGTCGGGGTTAGGGTGCGCATATTCTCTAACGGCAACGAAACGATGTCAACAGGAAAACTGGCTGTGAGATCCGTCATTCGCCGCTAGGGCCAGGACGGCGGAAATGCTCCAGCAGATCCGAGAACTTCTTGAGGACCTTCAGACGGGCGCTGCTCGAAGGCCGAACCTCCTCGTGCTCCAGGCTCCAGGTGTTCGGGTGCGGGATGTAGACCGCGCCCAGGCCCACTTCGAGGGCGGGATTGATGTCGGAGCGGGGGCTGTTGCCCACCATCCAGCTAAGGTCGCGGTCGAGCGCGTGGCTCGCGAGAAGGCGCCGGTAGTCCTCGGGCCGTTTCTCGCCGGTGATCTCCATGTGGTGGAAGTAGACCATGGCGCCGCTCCGCTCCACCTTGTCCCGCTGTTCCTGGTGGTCGCCTTTGGTGAAGAGGATGAGCCGGTGATGCCCCTTCAGTTGCGTCAGCGTCTCGACGACGCCCGGCAAGTACTGGATCGGCATCCGGCGGACGCAATCGCCGAGGGCAAGGATGCGCTCGCGATCCTCGGAGGAGGTGGGCTTTCCGGTGATTTCCTCGAGGGTCTCCATCAACGAGAGCGTGAAGCCGCGGCTGCCGTATCCGTGGATGGGTATGTTCTTGTGCTCGATCCTCGGCAGGAGTGCCCTTGCCGCCTCCCGCGACCCGCCGCTCTCGTCGACGAGGTCGAGGAACTCCTCCGTCGCGCCCTCGAAGTGGACGTTGTTCTCCCAGAGGGTGTCGTCGGCGTCGATGATGAGGGTCGTCTTCATCCGATCACATCCCCACGTAGCGGGCGTAGAGGCTTCGGGCCTCGGCGGGATCCTGAGTTCCCTGAACGATCGCCCTTCCGTCGGGAAAGAGGACGAACTCGCGCCCCGCGAGCCGCCCGCGAAGAAGATAGGAGTTCACGACGATCTCCGAAGCCTCGCCCAGCTCTCGCAATCGCGCGGCGACCTCTTCGAGCGCGAGCGAAGCGGGGCGAGCCGGCCGAACCTGGACCGCGTTTCGACCGCAGAGCGTGAGCGTCTGGCTCTCGGAGGCGCCAGCGAGATACTCGAGCCTTCCGAGCCCACAGGCGGGGCAATCGCCGCGCTTCCCCTGCGGCCGGAAGGAATCCGCCCGCCCCTGCCAGACGTCGATCGAGAGAACCGCGCCGGTGAGCGCCTCGGTTCTTCCCGAGAGGATTTTGAGGGCCTCGGCGAGCTGGAACGCCGACACCGCGTGGACCGCGGGAGCGATGACGCCCGCGGTATCGCAGGTCGGGGACGTGCCCGGCGCCGGTTCTTCTTCAAGGAGACACCGGAGGCACGCGGTCACGCCCGGCCGCACCACGAAGCTCATCCCGTAGCTTCCGACGCAGGCGGCGTAGATCCAGGGGACACCGGTCTTGACCGACGCGTCGTTCAGGAGATACCGGGTCTCGAAGTTGTCGGTTCCGTCCAGAACCAGATCGATGCCCTCGAGAAGAGCGATGACGTTTCCCGCGTGCAGGTCCTCGACCCTGCCCTCGATCTCGACGTCGCCGTTGATCGCCTGGAGCTTCCTCTGGGCGGCGACCGCTTTCGGAAGGCCCTCGGCCAGATCTCGCTCGTCGTAGAGGCTCTGTCGCTGCAGGTTCGACTCGTCGACGTAGTCGCGATCGACGAGCCGCAAGCGCGAGACTCCCGCGCGCACCAGAACCTCGGAGGCAATCGAGCCGAGCGCTCCCCCACCGACGACCAGGACGGACGAGCGTCGAATGCGCGCCTGCCCCGAGGCGCCAATCCCCTGAAAGAGAATCTGCCGCGAGTAGCGCCGTTCGCGCTTCGCGAGATGAATCCGGGCGTAGCCCAGAAGCTCGGAGGCGTCCGGCTCTTCCGAAATCCAGAGCCTCGCCTGGGCCGCGGCCTGGGCCGCAAGCATCTCGAGGCCGGTCACGGTCGAAGCCCCCGCCTCTCGCGCCTTTCGGATGAGAGCCGTCTCCTCGGGCACGGTGACCATGTCGAAGACGATGGACTTCTCGGGGATCGAATCGACCGGAGGCGAGGCGGGGGTCGCGTTCACCAGCAGATCCCAGGACTCGGACGAAAGACGGGCGAGTGAACCCGATTGAGAGCCCACGGCGGCCGCGAGGGCCGAGGCGCGCGACTCGGTCCGCGCGAGGACGAGGACCGAGGCCCCTTTCTCGACGAGCGCGTGCGCCGCGGCGCGAGCCGCTCCGCCCGCGCCGATCACAACGGCCCTCTTCCCGCGAAGCGGCCCGAGCTTCGAGAGCGGCTCGAGGACGCCGTCACGGTCGGTGTTGTAGCCCTTCCACCTGCCGTCGCGGACGACGACGGTATTCACGGCGCCGATGCGGGCCGCGAGATCATCGACCTCGTCGAGATACTCGAGGATCTCTTCCTTGAACGGCAGCGTCACCGAGAGCCCGGCGACACCCACCTCGCGCGCCGCCGAGACGAAGGCGCCTAGATCGGTCTCCTGGAAGGGAACGTAGACCGCGTTTCTCCCGAGACGCTGGAAGAGGCGATTGTGCATCGCGGGGGAGAGAGTCTCGAGCGCGCTCTCTCCGACGATTCCGTAGATTTCGGTCTCACTGCCGATGTTCCGGAAGCGATAGAGGTCGAGGAGCTCGTCGAGCGGAATCTGCCCCGGCCCCGTCGCCTTCGTAGCCGCGACGGGAGCGTAGGTGAAAGCGGCGCCGAGCCGGCTCGCGAGGATGCGCCCGCTCGTTCCCGCGGGTCCGAGCGGCACGGGAACGTAGGACTTCCCCGCTTCGCGAGCTCTATCGCCGGCGCGCGCCAATCGAATCGTCCCTTCGAGCGACGAGACCCGGGCGGCGATTTTCACCACGTCGGCTCCGAGCTCGAGGGCTCGCGCGACCTTCAGGTCGACGTCCGGCGGGAACGATTGGAAGTCGTGGTGAGAAAGCACGAGCTTCGTTCCACTCCCGCGCGGGAGCGGGATCGATAGCGCGTCGATCTCGACGTCCACGTACTCGAAGGCGAGCGCGACCGCGCGCTCGAGGATCGCGAGGCGCTCCTCCTCCGCTCCCGAGAAGGCCCCGCCCTCGCGAGCGGAGCGGCAAGTGAGCAGAAGCGGCTTTCCGAGCTTGCGCCCGACGTCTCGCAACCGTTCGAGATCCGGGCGGTCGATCCCGTCGATGCGAAGCTCGACGATGTCGACCCGCGCCGCGCAATCGAGGGTTCGACGCGCGAGCTCATCCTCCGAATCCGCCTGAATCGACACCACGAGCCGGGTCGCGACGGCGGGAAGTGGAGGCTTCACGAACGCATCTTAACCATAAGCGAGAATTTCCCACGATTCATTGACCGGCCGGTACCGATGAACTATCATAAGTCTTGAGATCCAAAGGAAATGCCCCGAGCCGTTCCCTTCCAGCGGGGCGCTTCCGTCGAGGAAAACTAACGTTGAAGAGCCTTCCCATGGTCCCGCGGGTCCTTCTCGCGCTCGCGCTCGCTCTCGCCCTCGGCCCGGGCGCGCTGTTCGCATTCGAGACCCTCACCGTCGACCAGATTCGCCCGGGCATGGTGGGTGAGGGCCGAACGGTCTTTTCCGGCGAGCGGATCGATTCCTTCAAGGTCACGATCCTCGGCGTGCTGCGGAATTTCGGGCCCAACCAGAACATGATCCTGGCGGAGCTCGAAGGCGGCCCGCTCGCGCATACCGGCATCATCGCGGGCATGAGCGGAAGCCCGGTGTACATCGACGGGAAGCTCATTGGCGCCGTCGCCTACGCTTTCCCCTTCGCCAAGGACCCGATCACCGGAATCACCCCTTTCCAGGAGATGGTCGAGGCGACCGATACTCCGTCCACCCGGCGCGCCGCGGCTCCGCTCGCGTTCCCTCTCACGGCGAAGGCGCTCGGCGAGGCGTTGCCGGCGAAAGCGCTTCCGATTCCCGTTCAGGGCGTCTCCCTCGCAGGCGTGGACCGACTCCAGCCTTATCTCGGAAGGCTCCTTTCGCCGATCGCCACTCCGGTCTCGCTCCTCGGATTCCCCCCGGAATCGTTCGAGCTCGTTGCCCCACTCCTCCGGCAGCTCGGGGTCGAGCCCCTCATGGCGGGTGCTCCGGTAAGTGGCGCCACCGCAACCCAGACGAGCGAGCCCAGGCCAATTCAGCCAGGAGACGCCATCGGCGTCGGCCTGGTGACCGGCGACCTTTCGATCGCGGCCACGGGCACGGTCACGCACGTCGATCCCTCGAGCGGCAGCGTCTACGCTTTCGGGCATCCGCTCTTCAACCTCGGTCCCATCGAGTACCCCATGACCCGCTCCGAGGTTCATCTCGTGCTCCCGTCCCTGATGAACTCCTTCAAGATGGCCTCGAGCGGCGAGACCATCGGGACCTGGATCCAGGATCGTGCCACGGCGATCAAGGGAACGGAGGGAATCAGGCCGCGGATGGTCCCGATGCAAGTGAACGTCCGCACGAGCCGCGGCCAGGAGAAGACCTACCATCTCGAGATCGTGAACGACGAGCTGTTCTCGCCCGTCCTCGCTTTTGCCTCGCTCGTCTCCATCCTCCAGAGCACCGAGAGGCAGTTCGGTAGCCAGACGGTCAAAGTCTCCGCCTGGGTCGAGACCACGGACGATCGGCGCATCAACATCGAGGACGTGTTCGCCGACCAGCAGGCGGCGGTCTCAGCTTCGGCGATGGTGGCCTCGCCCCTCGCCTTTCTGCTCACGAACGATTTCCAGGACATAGCGCTCCGCGACATCCGCGTCGAGGTAGAGGCGAGCGAGCAGCCGCAAACGGCGAAGCTGGTCCGCGCCTGGCTCGAGACCGACGAGGTCGCTCCGGGCGGCACGGTCGCGCTCAAGCTCCTCCTGCGGTCCTACCGGGGGGATGACATCCTCGAGAGCGTCGACGTCACCGTTCCTCCGCATATTCGTTCGGGCTCGCTGCGGCTCATGGTGGCCGACGCCGAGACCCTTTCTTCCGTCGAGCGTCGAGAGGCGCGGCAGGCCTTCGTCCCCAAGGATCTGGATCAGCTGGTTCGCGCCATCAACTCCTTGAGGAAGAACAACCGGCTCTACGTCCGCTTGAGCCGTACGGACGCGGCCGGCGCCATCGTCGCCGGGGAGTACTTGACGTCTCTGCCGCCGAGCGTGATGGGCGTCCTCGAGGCCGACGACTCCTCGAGCGGCTTCACCCCCTTGGGAACCTCCACGTTCTGGGAGCACGAGATCAAAACCGACTACAGCGTCTCCGGCGCCCGGATCCTGAGCCTGGAAGTAGCGACGCGCTGAGGTCCCGGCCCTAGCCTTCGAAAGGAAATTGTCTTGACCATGCCTCGCCTCTCCCGCTCGCTTTTCGTCCTGACGGTCATGGGACTCGCGGTCTCCGCCTTGGCCGCGGTCCCCACGTTCTGGAGGCTCGAAAGCCAGGCCGACTTTCTGCCCGGCGAGGTGGAAGGGGTGTCGATCAGCTCCGAGGGAACCATCTCCCTCGCCCCAGCGGCACAGGTGCTCACCGAGGCGAACGACCCTTACTTCTGGAGCCTGGCCGTCGACGGCGCGAGGATTTACCTGGGAAGTGGCAACGACGGCAAAGTCTACCGCGTCGAGGCCACGGGCGAGAGCCGCGTCCTCGCCGATACCAACGAGCTCCAGGTGCACGCGCTCGCCGTGGATCGCCGCGGAATGGTCTACGCCGGCACGTCGCCCCGCGGGTCGGTCTACAAGATCGCAACCGATGGAAGCACTGATGTCTTCTTCGATCCCGAGGACCGCTACATCTGGGCGCTTACCATGGACTCGCGAGGGAACCTACTGGTCGCGACCGGAGATCGAGCCCGCATCTACCGCGTCGACTCCGCGGGACAGTCGGAAGTGCTGTTCGAGAGCGAGGAGACCCATATCGTCTCTCTCGCCATCGACGGCGACGACAATCTCTACGCCGGCACCGACGCGAACGGTCTGGTGCTGCGGATCGATCGCAACGGAGCGACGACCGTTCTCTTCGACACGCCGTTTCAGGAAGTGAGGGCCATCGTCCTCGATTCCCGCAGAAACGTCTACGCCGCGACGGTGAACGGCGGCGTGCGCCCGAGCCAGCCGCCGGAGCCCGCCCCCACCTCGACTCCAACGGCTTCAATCTCGACAGGAGGAGGAGAGATGATCTCGGTCACCGCGACGGCGAACGTCGTCGCGACCCCGCCGTCGAGCTCCCCTTCCGCGAGCGCTTCGGGAGCCGCCGGCGGTCTTTACCGCATCTCCCCCGACGGCGCTTCGGAGCTGATGTGGCAGTCGCGAAACGATCCACCGCTGTCTCTCGCTCTCGCGACCGACGATCGGCTCATCCTGGGCTCGGGAACCGACGGGCGGGTCTTTCTCGTGAGCCAGGACCAGACGACCGGTCTCTTTCTGAGCGCGGACGCCGATCAGGTCACCGCCGTCGGCTCCGGCGGAAGCGGAGAGACCTATCTCGTCACCTCGAACCCTGCGAAGCTCTATCGGCTCAACCGCGGCCGGCGAACCGAAGGCACTTATCGCTCCCCCGCCATCGACACCAAGACCGTCTCCTCCTGGGGCAAGATCCGGTGGCAGGCGACAACGCCCTCGGGTTCCACGATTCGGCTTCAGAGTCGCTCGGGCAACTCGGCTGAGCCCGACAAAACCTGGAGCGACTGGTCGCAGCCCTACACGTCGCCTCTAGGGGAGCAGATCGCGAGCCCGCGCGCGCGGTTCCTGCAGTGGCGCGCGGTTTTGAACTCTACGGGCGAGGTGAGCCCCGAGCTCTTCGACGTGACCGCCATCTACCTGCAGCAGAACCTGGCCCCGGAGGTGAGCGACATCGTCATCCATGCGCCGGGTCAGACGTTCCAGAAGCCGATCGTCGTCACCGGACAGATCGAGATCCTCGGGATGGAGGAGGTTTTCTCGGAGACGTCCCCCAGAAACGGGAGCGCCTCGACGACCGCGGGGCAGAACCCCGGGGCGATGAGCCTGACCGCGATTGCGCGTCCGTTCTACCGCAAGGGAATTCAGACGGTGACCTGGAAGTCGTCCGATCCGAACGATGACGACTTGAGGTTCGACGTCCAGTACCGCGCCGAGGGAGAAAGCCTCTGGAAGGTCTTGCGCCGGGACCTGACCCAACCGGTCATCGCCTGGGACACCGCCGCCATGCCGGACGGTCGATACACCCTGAAGATCGTGGCGAGCGACGCCGCCTCGAATCCCTCAGTGTCCGCGCGCACCGGGGAGAAAACGAGCCAGAGCTTCGAGGTCGACAACACGCCCCCCCGGGTCGCGAACCTCAGCGCCGAAGCGGCCCAGAACGGCCATCGCGTGGTCTTCGCCGCCGAAGACGACATCAGCGCCATCCAGAGCATCGAGTACGCGGTCAACTCCGGGAAGTGGACCATCGTGTTCCCGACCGACGGCATCGCCGATTCCAAGCAGGAGAGCTTCGACTTCATCCTTCCGGGCTACCGGGACGGCGGGATCTATACGCTGGTGGTTAAGGTCACCGACATCCTGGGGAACACCGTGACCGCGCGCGCCGATTTGCGTTGAATCTGGTGTTAGAAGGGGGATGAGGAGATAGGAGGAGATAAGGGGATAAGAACCCCTATCCCATTTCTCCCGTACCCTAGGCGATGACGCGGGTCGACGGTGTGGGGCCGTCTTGCGTCGAGAGCCTTCTCGCGGCGGCGGCCCTGACTTCTGTGGTGGTGAAGAAATAGAGGAAATTCACGGGCACGGTGCGGTTTCCGAGCCTCGCGGGCTCGAAACCGGTGTCCTTCACCGCCTGCAGAGTGCGGCTGAGCATCCCTTCGTCGCCGCTTCGGTAGATCACTTCGAGCGCCCTCACCGTCCCGTGCTGGTCGATGGAGGCGAGGGTGAGCATCGTTCCTTCCTTGCCCCGTTCGACGTCGGCGAAGGGGAAGCCGTTCACCGATCCGTCCCGGAAGCGAGGCGAGCTCATGAGCGCGTGAAGTAGAACCGGCTCGGGAAGGGACATCGGGATCAACGCGGAGGAAATCTTGCGCGCGGCGTGCTCCCCATATCGGTAGTCGAGGAGCAGAACCATCCCGAGAAGAACGACGGTCGCGAGCGTTCCCAGGCTCAACGCCGGGAAGAAGCCCGAGTGGTTTGCCGACCTCAGAATGTGGCCGCGCAGCACGGGCACCATGCCCCGTTCCTCGGAATCGATCCGCTCGCGGACGCTCGCCATCAACGCCGAGGGCGCCGGGAGCGCCGGGAGGTGCCGAAGGGCGTTCGCGATATCTCCCATTCTCTCGTACTCGGAGCGGCACTCTCCGCACTGCGCCAGATGGCGCTCGACCCGCTCGGCCGTTGCCGGGGCAAGCTCGCCATCGTAATAGGACGAAAGCACGGTGTTGCGAGGGTGGACCAACATTTCACACGTCCTCTGAGATACCGAAGAGCTCCGGATTCAGGCTCTCACGGAGCGATTTGCGCGCCCGCGCCAATCGAGACTTGACCGTTCCCAGGGGCAGATCGAGCGTCGTCGAGATTTCCCCGTAAGCGAGCCCCTCGATCTCCTTCAACAGAAGGATGGTTCTTTGATCGAACGGGAGTTTCTCGATGGCCTGGTGCAGGATCTGGCCCTGCTCCTTCCGCGCGAGCGCCTCGTCCGGTGCGACGTCGTCGGAAGTAAGGCAAAGGGCGCCACCCGAACCGGAACGAGTTCTCGTCTCCGCCTCTTCGAGGGGAATCGCCGTCATCTCGCCGATCCGGCGCTTCCACCAGCGTTTCTGGTTCTTCGCCCGGTTGATGACGATGCGATAGATCCAGGTCCGGAGCGAGGCGTCCCGCCGGAAGCTCGAGAGCTTTCGATAGACCTGCAGGAAGACTTCCTGCGACAGATCGACGGCCTCGTCGTAGCCTCCGAGAAGCCTGCATGAAAGACTGAAGACCATGTCCTGATAGCGAAGCACGATCTGGTCGAACGCGGTATCGTCGCCCGCGAGACACCGATCGATCAGCGCGGATTCATCCAGCGATAACCGGAACGCCTCGGGAGTCGCGCGCTCGGCCCCAAGGAACTCCTCGACAGGCAGTGCCGAGGTCGGGTCGTACATCACGTCACCCCAGGGCCGTCTCATCGTTTCTGAACCTTTGGCGTATCGTAGCACAAGAGGTTCGAGCCTCGAGGCGATCCGGCCCTCATCCTAATTGGACACCGCCGGCGCCTCCGGGGTTCCCTCGAAAGCATCTTTGACGCGGCCCCATGATTTTTGCTAACATTCAGAAAGAACGGGCTTTATGGTCGAGAATGCGTAAGTTTCTGGCGACGATACTGGCTCTTCCTCTGCTCGCCTCCGGCGCCTTTGCCGCCTATCGAGTCCTCGAACGGGACTACCGCTACCATGAGCTCGTCCGGCTCGGCGACGGCCTCCTCGCGGACGATCTGCCCGTCGAGGCGTCCCGAAGCTACGGCACCGCGATTGCGCTGAAGCCGAACGAACCCCTCGCCTACGTGAAGCGCGCCGATGCCGAGCGCCGCCAGGGAAACCTTGCGCGCGCACTCGAAGACGTGGAGAAAGCGGGAGCGCTATCCGACGACATAATCCTCGTGTCCTCCCGGCTCGCGGAGCTCCTCTACGAGAGCGGGCGGTTCGACGACGCCGCCCTCCACTATGAGAAGGTCCTCGCCCTGGTTCCCGACTCGCCGGGAATCCTTTACCAGCTCGGGCTCACCCACTTTCGCGCCGGCCGGGCGGCGGAAGCCATCGAGGCCCTGAACGGCGCCGCCGATCGGAGGCGGGATTTCTGGGAGGCCTACTACTTGAGGGGCGCCGTCTTCCTCTCCATCGGAGGTGCTTCCGAGGCGGAGAGCGACTTCAGAACGGCGCTCGACCTCGCGCCCGATGCCGGTCTCGCCCGGGAAGCTCTCACCGAGCTCTACCTCGACCAGAACCAGCCCGAGAAAGCATTGGCGCTCATCGAGGACGAGATCGCGGCCCGCCCCGATGACGCTCGATCGTATCTCCGCCTTGCCGATGTCCATCACCTCTCGGGCCGAACCGCCAATGCCATCGAAGCGGTTGGGCTAGCGCTCGACAGGGATCCCAACCTCCCCGAGGCCTACCTCCGCCTGGGAGAGCTTTGGCTCGACGAGGCCGGCGAGCGCGGGGACACCGTCGCCGCGGAGAAAGCACTCGCCGCCCTCTCGAACGTCGTCAAGATGGATCCTTCGAGCGGCGCCGCGGCTCTCGCGCTGGGAAGAGCCTACCTCGCGTTGGGCGATGAAGAGCGGGGCTTCGCAGAGTTGCAGCGGGCGAGTCAGGCGACTCCGGTGCCCGCGGAGGCCCTCCGGCTCCTTGGGGATCTCTATCGAGCGAGAAAGACTCCAACGGAAGCCGTCACCGCCTACCACGTCTACCTAAAGCTGAGCGGCGACTCCGCGGTAGGGCTCGAAAGGCTCGGCGACGCGTACGTCGAGAGCGGAAACCCGCAGATGGGCGCCGAAGTCTACCTGCGGCTCGAAGCACTGGAGCCGCGACGCGTGACACCGCTGGTGAAGGCCGCGCGAGCGTACCTCATGGTCGGTGATCGCAAGTCCGCCGAGAAGACGTGCCGCCGCGGGCTCGCGGCGAACCCGGAGAACCAGGCTCTGACCGAGCTCCTGGCCGAAATTCGCCTTCGCCCTTCGGGCTCCGGCGAGGCAAGCAGAGCTCGGTGACGGCGCCGGCGGCGATTTTGGCCGTCTTCGCACGGGCTCCCGAGCTCGGCAGGGTCAAGACCAGGCTTTGTCCTCCGTTCACCGCCGACGAGGCGGTGCGCTTCCACAGGGCGCTCGTCGAGGACACCCTCGATCACCTCGGGAAGTTGAACCGCCCCGATCTCTCCCGAGTGCTCTTTCTGAGCCGCCCGCTCCTGCAAGCGACGGACCTCGATGTCCCTCGAGGGTGGACGATCGGCATTCAGTCGCCCGGGGACCTCGGGGCCAAGCTTTCGAGCTTCTTCTATGGCGCCTTTCGTCAGGAAGCGAGAAAAGTCGTGGTTCTCGGATGCGACACCCCGACACTCCCGATCGAAGTCGTGGACGACGCCTTCGAGGATCTCTCACGCGTCGACGTCACTCTCGGTCCCGCCGCCGACGGCGGTTACTACCTCATCGGCGCCCGTCTGTTTCTACCCGACCTGTTTCGCGCGGTCTCCTGGGGAACGGAAAACGTGCTGCGGCAAACGAGAGACGTTCTCGACAGGCTCGGCCATCGCTATCACCTTCTCGTTCCCTGGTACGACGTGGACCGGCCCCCGGACCTCGAGAAGCTCCGCGAGGAGATCGGGTACCTCCGACGCGCCTATCCCGAGCTCGTGCCCCCGCGCACGGCGGCCGCGCTTCCGGGCCTCGAGGACTCCGAGTTCTCGCTGGGCCCCGAATTCGACTGAACCAAATCAAGGGGAAAGAACGCAAAGACGCAAGGAGACGCAAAGTCGCAAGGGAGATCCGGAAGAACAGAATCGGATATTACTTTGCGCCTTTGCACCCTGGCGCCTTTGCGTTCTTCTTCAGTTCGTTAAGGCACGATCCTCATCGGACCGAGGGTTGCGAGCTTGGAGTTGAGCTCCTCGAGCGAGGTTCGGATCGTGTCCTCCATCCCCTGCAGAGCTTCTTCCGATCGCGCTTCGAGGAGTCGAAGCCGTTCGCGTTGGACGGGCGTTGGGCCATGGAGAGTTCCCTGCTGGACGTCGCTGCCCTCGAGCTCGGCAAAGAGGCTTCCCGCCTGGACGGCAAGACTCGGGTCCCTGAAGCTCGACCCTTCGACGGAGAGGGGCTTTCGCATTTCCTCGATCGTCGTCCGGGTCGATTCCAGAAGCTCGGCCAGAGCCCCTTTCTCCCCGGATGCGAGGTACTGCTTTACAGGGTCGAGCTTCGATAGAACCGCGTTCCCGCGCGATGCCCCCTCCTGGAGGCGGGCGCGCAGCTCGTTCACCTCCTGTAGGAAACGGTAGCGCTCCTCGAATTCGACGGGCTGAATCGGAAGCCGCGGATCGAGCACGACTTCGACGAAACTCTCCCGCCGCTCGGAGCCAGCGACGAGGGCGATTCCGTAGCGGCCCGCAGGCACGAGAGGACCTCTTCCCCGCGGAACGTCTTTCGGTCCCTCCGCCCTCAGGTCCCAAGCCACTCGCTGGAACCCCGAGCTCGTCGGTCCCGCAAGCTTTCGCACGAGCTTCCCCTCGGCGTCCGCAATCTGAACCTCGACGCTCTCCGAGGCTCGAGCGAGGCGATAGGTGATGAGCGCGCCGAACTCCGGGTTCTCGCCGACGAACGGCCTCTGGGCTCCATAGCTCTCGTGCTTCCACGGAAGAAAACCCGTGGCCTTCCGCGGGTCGAAGAGCTCGATCGCATCCCCCCCGGCGCCGTGACGCTCGAGAGCGGTGACGTCGTCGAGGATGTAGATCGAGCGGCCGTGGGTCCCGACCACGAGGTCGTTGTCGCGCGGGTGGATCACCAGGTCGTCCACGGGAACCGTGGGGAAGTTTCCGCTCAGGCGAAGCCATTTTCCGCCTCGGTCGAAGCTCATGAAGAGACCGGTCTCGGTGCCGACGAACAGGAGGTCGGTGTTCCGCGGATGCTCGACAACGACGTTCACCCAGCCGAGCCCCGGAAGCCCGGCGTCGAGCGCGCGAAAGCTCCGTCCGAAGTCCTCGGTCACGAAAAGGTACGGAGCGAAGTCGCCGAGCTGATGTCGATCGAAGCTCACGTAGGCCCGGCCCCTGGACGCATGGGAGGCGACGATGCGGCTCACGGTCGCGCGCTTGGGGTCGAATCCTTTGACGTTTCCCTCGAGGGCCCCGAACGTCTCGCCCCCATCACGGCTGAGCTGGACGCGCCCGTCATCGGTTCCGGCGTAGAGGACACCGGGGTCGAGAGGAGATTCGGCGATCGTGGTGAGCGTTCCCCAGTCGTCGACGCCGTCGTCTCGAGAGAGCGTCGCCTCGTCGGGGAAGGAGCCCATGATCGGAAGCTCGTCCCGGTCCTCGTTCCACGTCAAGTCCGGGCTCGCGAACCAGGTGTCGCCCCGGTCGTTCGAGGTGAAGAGCCGGTTGCCCCCGAGGTAGAGAACTCCCGGCTTCTGCCGCGACACCAGGATCGGTGAGGTCCAGTGAAAACGGTAGTCGTCGTCATCCGCCCCTGCGTGCGGGCGGATCGATTTTCTATCGCCGGTTTTGCGATCGAGGCGGACGATGTTCCCTCCCTGGGACGAGGTGAAGATCGTCGCTCCGTCCGTGGGATCAGCCTGCTGGTACATTCCATCGCCGAAATTGATCTGACGCCAGTCCTCGTTGAGGATTCCGATGTAGTTCCGGGTGGCGCTCGGCCCGAACCACGAGTGGTTGTCCTGCGCCCCCGCATAGATGTTGTAAGGATCCTCCATGTCCACCGCGACCGAGTAGAACTGAGCGAGCGGTATGTTGTTTACCTTGTCCCAGCGCCGGCCGCGATCCCAGGAGACGTAGAGACCCCCGTCGCCGCCGAGCACGAGGTGATGGGAGTTCTTCAGATCGATCCAGAGGGTGTGATGGTCTCCGTGGACACCCACGTCGTACGTTGGCGTCATCTCCTCGTTCTCGACGAAAGTGATCCCCCCGTCGTCGGAATAGAAAAACTCGGATCCGAGGACATAGATCCGCTCGGCGTCGGTCGGATCGACGAAGATGTGGCTGTAGTACATCGGCCGCGGGTTCAAGCTCGCGACCTTCGCCCAGCTCTCGCCGCGATCGGTCGAGCGGTAGACGCCTCCCTCGGTCTTGTGCTCGAGGATGGCGTAAACGATTCGCGGGTCGCCGCGGAACAAGTCGACCCCTATGCGTCCCAGGGGTCCTTTCGGAAGGCCGTTCTCGAGCCTCTTCCAGACTTCGCCGCCGTCCGTCGTCTTGTAGAGTCCGCCGCCCATACCGCCGCCCGAGAAACCCCAGGGCGCTCGCCTCCGCTGATAGAGCGCGGCATAGAGTACGTTGGGGTTGTTTGGGTCCATGATCAGATCGACGGCGCCGGTGTCTTCGTCCACGAAGAGCACCTTCTTCCAGGTCTTTCCCGAATCCCGGGTCCGGAAGACGCCTCGCTCGTCGCCCGCGGCCCAGAGCGGTCCGAGCGCGGCGACGTAGACGAGGCCGGGGTCGCGTGGATGCACCACGACCTGGCCGATGTGACCGGTGCGCTCGAGACCCACGTGCTGGAACGTGGCGCCGCCGTCCTCCGACTTGTAGACGCCATAGCCGAAGCTCGAGCTCTGACGGTTGTTCGGCTCGCCGGTCCCGACCCAGACGATCTCGGGATCCGAGGGTGCGACGGCGACGTCGCCGATCGACGAGGTTTCGTGTCCGTCGAAGATCGACTGCCAGGTCGTCCCCATGTTGACGCTCTTCCAGACGCCGCCGGAGGCCGCTCCGATGTAGAGGACCCAGGGCCGGTCTTCGTGGGCAACGACCACGTCGATCCGTCCGCCCATCACCGCGGGCCCGATCGAACGGAGACGGAGATCGTCGAATTTCTCGATCGAGCGCCAATCCTCCGTGGCTCCCGGCATCGGAGCGGCGTGAAGGAAAGCGACGGCGACGGCGATTCTCACAAGAGGATTCATGAAAAAAGTTCCTTGACCTCGCCCGGTAAGTTGTCTTATGTTCGCGGGACAGCCAAAAGGCGATCGTAGTTTGGCCACGGCTGAAAGCGGTGCCGCTCACTGTGTGGTGAGGACGGCATTGGGGGGGAGCCGTGCGCCAGGGTCCCTTCTATGTGTTGGGAAACGGCCGTCCTCACCGCATCACCTTAGATCGGATTCGCACTCCGCAGCTAGTCCATCCGCGCAAGCTCCAGGCGCCAGTCCGTGCCGCTTGAGCTTGCGATAAAGGCCCTGCCGTGAGATGCCGAGCGCGCGCGCGGCGTGGGTCCGATTCCCCCCGGAGCGCGCGAGAGCGTCGGCGAGGAGCCCCTTTTCGAAGGCTTCGGAGACGGACCGCAGGCAGCCCAGTCCCGGGCGGCGCGTTCCGAAGGACAGGTGCTCGGTGTCGATCGATGCCGAGCCGAGGGCGCGGACGAGGGCCTGGGTGAGCTCGTTCTCGAGCTGCCGGACGTTCCCCGGCCAGTGATGCGAGGCGAGCGCCCTCTCGGCTTCGTGAGTCAGGCGCTTCGACTCGACGCCGAGTCGACGCGAACGAGCTTCGAGGAAGTAACGCGCCAGGGGAAGGATGTCCTCGGGTCGCTCCCGGAGGGCCGGCAGATGAATTCGGGCGACGCTCAGGCGGAAGAGAAG
>Ga0209619_10001057_pt1 | contig 19893 bp, 17 predicted proteins | sample Rifsed16ft3_FD_184011 | JGI IMG/M metagenome (GOLD analysis project Ga0209619, IMG submission 184011) | Soil microbial communities from Rifle, Colorado, USA - sediment 16ft 3 (version 2) | ecosystem: Environmental > Terrestrial > Deep subsurface > Rock core/Sediment | place: Rifle, Colorado... | reverse complement strand
TGGCGGCGCACGCGCCCCGGGGGGCGGCGCACTGGTGGGCGCTGCTGCACGCGGGATTCGTGCCCGTGCCGCGGGTGGGACCGTACTTCACCGTGCGCCCGCTCAGCGCGGCGGCCGCGGCAGCCGCGCCGGCCCACCTGCACCGCTGGCAGCTGTCGCTCGGCGACCTGGAGGTGTTCTGATCGTGTCCCGTCCCCGCCTGCTCATCGTCGGCATCGACGGCGCCACCTGGAAACTCATGGGTCCCTGGATCGAGGACGGATCGCTGCCCACCCTGGCGGATCTGGTCCGCCGCGGGAGCTCGGGGCAGCTGCTTTCCGTGCCGAACATGCACAGCCCCGCCGCCTGGACCTCCTTCATGACCGGCACGAACCCCGGGAAGCACGGCATCTTCTTCTTCAGCGAGCGCGCCCCGGGGAGCTACCAGCTGCGGCCGATCAACGGCGGCCGCCGCGAGGGGAAGACGATGTGGCGGCTGCTCAGTGACGGCGGGTTCCGCGTCGGCGTCCTCAACGTCCCCATGACCTACCCCGCCGAGTCCCTGGGAGAGGGCTTCATGATCGCGGGGATGGACGCCCCCCGAGCGACGAGTGCACGATTCACTCATCCGGAGACGCTGGCCGTCGAGATCGAGCAGCATGTGAGGCGGGGCGTACTACAGACCGGATTGATCTCCGGCGCGATCGGCACCGACATCGTGCGGGGCCGGTACGCGCAGGCGGGGAAGACGCTGGTGGAGCGGGTGAACCTGCGCACCGCCGTCTGCGACTACCTGCTGCGTACGCGGCCCACCGATGTGTTCGCCGTTGTCTACACGGAGACCGACGGCGCGCAGCACTTCTTCTGGCGCTTCGTCGATCCCAGCCACCCCGACTACCGGCCCGGGGAGGCCGTCCGCTACGGCGCGGTCATTCGCGATGTGTACCGGGCGATCGACCGCGGGGTGGCCGGTATGATGGCGCGACACAAACCCGACGCCGTCCTGATCGTCTCCGACCACGGCTTCGGGCCGGCCTTCGGCCCGCAGGGCAGCATGCAATTCCTGCAGCTGTTACTCGAAGCGCTGGGCTTCATGGTGCCGCTGCACGAGGGGCTGACCGAGAACGCGGCGCCGGCCCGCCGCAGCGGCCTGCACCGCCGGGTACTGCGGCAGATCCTCTCCGCCGCGCCCTGGGTCCTGCCGCAGAACATGCGCACGCTGCTGCGGCGCGTGCCCGGGGTGCGGGCGGTACGGCGCAGCGCCGGGTACCGGCTGGACTGGGCCCGCAGCCGGGCCTTCTGCGCCGGGTGTCCCGGCGAGGTCTTCGTCAACCTCCGCGGCCGTGAGCCCGAAGGGTGCGTCGAGCCGGGCGTGGAGTACGAGCGCGTACGGGAGGAGATCATTGCCGCCCTCGGCCGCTGCCGCGACGCCGACGGCCGGCCGATTATCGCCGAGATCCGCAGGCGGGAGGAGCTCTACCACGGCCCGCACGCGGACAAGGCCGGCGACCTGTTCGTCCGCCTGGTGGACCGGGCGATCACCTCCGTCTCGCTGGACGGGAAGGTGATCGAGATCCCGCGCCGCCTGCTCGGCCGGCGTCGCGTGCGCAGCGGGTTCCACCGCCCCGAGGGGATCTTCATCTTGGCCGGGGCGGGCATCCAGCAGGGCGCGGCCCTGGAAGGGTTGCGCCTCTACGACGTGGCGCCGACGGCGCTGTATTACCTGGGGCTGCCCATTCCCGCGGCGCTGGACGGCCGGGTGGTGCTGGAGGCCTTCGCCGCCTCCTTCACCGCGGCCCGCCCGCCGTCGTATGTCGACGACGGTCGCCAGGAGGGCGGCCCAGAGGTGGTCTACTCCCTCGAGGAAGCGGGAGCGGTGGAAGAACGTCTGCGCGATCTGGGGTATTTGTGAGCGGGCATTCCGTGATGGGCACTCGCACGTGGCGTGCACTCCAGGGTGAGAGGTGGGACCGATTATGAGCGCGTGGCCGCAACGGCGTCCGCAAGTCCAGTGGGTGCTCTTCTTGCTCCCCGTCCTGCTGCTGCTGGCCTGGGTTGGGGGAGACCTGCTGGCGGTGAAGGGGGTCGAGACGCTCCGGGCAACGGTCATCCTCACCATTCTGTCGCTGGCGTCGCTGCTGATCTTCTGGATGGCGACGCGGGCGGAGCCGCAGGGGCGCATCCTCTTCAACGTACTGCTGGCGAGCTTCGGGCTGAAGCTGTTCGCCGCCTGGTTTCGCTTCTACGCCCACCTGCTGGCCGACGCCTTCGTCTACAGCGAGACGGGGGCGGAGATCGCCGAGCAGTTGAGCCGCGGCCAGTGGCCGGCGCTCCCCGACTACACCGGCACGGAGTTCGTCCGCCTCCTCACGGGGCTGGTCTATTTCGTCACGGGCCCCACCACCTACGGCGCGACGATCCTCTGGGCCTGGATCGGGCTGCTGGGGATGCTCTTCTTCTATAAGGCCTTCACCACGGCGTTCCCCAACGGGGACCGGCGCCTCTTCATGCTGATGATCTTCTTCTACCCCTCCATGCTGCTGTGGACCAGCAGCATCAGCAAAGACGCGCTGGTCGTCTTCTCGCTGGGCATGGCCGCCTACGGCACCGCCCGGATGAAGAACCGGATTGACTTCCCGGCGCTCTGGTGGCTGGCGGTGGGCACCACCGGCATGCTGGTGGTGCGGCCGCATATCGCCGGCGTCTTCGTCGTGGCCCTGGCGGCCTTTGCGCTGACCCGGCCCATCCGCGCCGGCATGATGACGCCGGTGATCCGCCTCTTTAGCCTCCTCCTCTTCGTGGCCATCGCCGTGGCGGTGGTCCGTACCGCCGCCGGGTTCGTCCGGTTAGAGAGCCTGGCCGCCCAGGACGTGCTCGAGTTCATCGAAGTGCGCCGCGAACGCACTATGCAGGGCGGCTCCGCCTTCGAGCAGGTGAACCCCACGACCCCGTCCGGCCTTGCCCTGGCCATCCCCACGGTGCTCTTCCGGCCGTTTCCCTGGGAGGCCAACAACGTCTTCGCCCTCGTCGCCGCGCTGGAGGGGCTGGGGCTGTTCGTGCTGATCGTCTATCGCTGGCGCAGCGTGGTGGCGGCGCTCGCCGGCAGCCCGCGGGATGGGTATCTGCTGATGATGCTCGTCTATTCCCTGCTCTTCATTTTCTTCTTCTCGGCGATCGCCAACTTCGGCATCATCGCCCGGCAGCGGGTGCAGTTGTTCCCCTTCATCTTCATGATGATCGCCTATCTGGCCGCGCGCCCGCGCCGGCAGCGGAGCGTGGCCTGAGTGGCAGGACGCGCGCACCTCGATCCCCGCCCGATCCGGCGTATCCGCACGGTCGCCGTCCAGGGGATGATGTGGCTGGCGGGGGAACGGATCGGCGGGCAGATCGTGGACCAGGTCTTCACCATCATCCTGGCCCGCCTGCTGCTGCCGCGGGATTTCGGCCTGCTGGCCATGGCCGCGATCTTCACGACATTGTTGCGGGTCTTCTCCACGATCGGCCTGGGCTCGGCGATCATCCAGCGGGCCAAGATCGACGACGAGTACCTGGACACGGCGTTCTGGGCCAACCTGGGCCTGGGTGTCGCCCTGTTCGCCATCACCGCCGTCTCCGGCGAGATCTTCGGCCGGTTCATGGGTGACCCGGCGGTGGGCGTGATCCTGCTCATCCTCTCCACCCGCTTCATGATCACCGCGGGGTCAGAAGCGCAGCGGTCGCTGGTCTCCCGGCAAATGGATTACCGCAGCTTGTCCCTGCGCTCGGTGAAGTCGCGCCTCATCGGCGGGTTCGTCGGCGTGGGCATGGCTTACGCCGGGATGGGCTACTGGAGCCTGGTCGGGCAGACCATGGCCACGACGCTCTCCGGTTCCTACCTTCTTTACGTGGCCACGGGGTGGCGGCCGAAGTGGCGCTTCTCCTGGCGGAAGTTCCGGGACCAGTGGTCCTTCGGCGCGCCGCTGCTGCTGTCGCGCATGTTCGGCTACGCCATCCGCAACACGGATAACCTGCTGGTCGGCCGCTACCTCGGGTCGACGGCGCTGGGCTTCTACGCCCTGGGCTACACGCTCTTCCTCGTGCCCCTGCAGGACGTCGGGCTGATTGTCAACCGGGTGATGTTCTCCGCGCTCTCCCGGGTGCAGGAGGACCGGGAGCGGCTGCGGCGGGGGTTTCTGCAGGGAACGCAGTACGTGACGCTGGGCGTCCTGCCGGTCATGGTGGGTATGGCCCTGGTCGCCGCACCGGCGCTGGAGCTGGTCTTCGGCCGGAAGTGGCTGCCCGCGGCGCCGGTGGTCAGCGTGCTGGCGCTGGCCGGGTTTCTCCAGTTGATGACGACTCTGGGACCCAGCGGGCTGAATGCGGCCGGCCGGACGGACCTCAACCTGCGCTGGACCATGATCTCGTCGCTGCTCTATCTCCCCGCCTTCGCCGTCGGGCTGCGCTGGGGTATTGTCGGCGTCGCCACCGGGTACCTGGGGGCGACGATCGTGATGGTCCCGGTGCAGTTCCGCTACATCAGCTCGATTCTTCACGTGCGTGCTGCGGAGATGTGGGCGGCGGTGCGGCCGGGGGTGATCGGCTCCGTCCTGATGGCGGCGGCGGTGGCACCGGCGGCGTGGGCGCTGCGCACGTCCCACGCGCCGGCAGTCGTGGAACTGGCCGTGGCGGTGCCGCTGGGGGTGGCGGTCTACGGGGCCGTCATCTGGTTGATCCACCGCCGGGTGATCTTCGACCTGATGACCCTGCTGCGGCAGTCCGTGCGCGTGGGGCGCGGCCGGCGGCTGGGTGAGGCGGGAGAGGGATAGGGTGATCGGCCCGGTGCTCGCCCGCACGCGTGACCTGGTCCGCTCCTATCGCTGGCGGTGGCTGGACCCGGCGCACAACGTCGAGGCGATCGACATCCCGGCGTTGATCTCACCGCTGCGCTACGACATCGTGGCGATCCGGGATTTCCTGCGATTGTTCCTCGAGCGGCGCGAACTGGCACGCTCTGACTTCGGCCGCTTCCTAGAGCAGGCCCGGCAGCACCGCTACTATCAGTGGATCGCGGCGCACTACCGGCGGTTCTTCCCCGAGGAAAGCCGCAACCCCCAGGCGCACACGACGAGGATTGCGCGAAAGATCCGGCAGACAATCGATATCTGGGACGCACTGGAGGGGGGATTCGACCGGCGTTTTCCCATCGAGATCCGGGTGACGAGCCGGCTGCTCCCGACCGAAACAGGGAAGCGGGTCTCCCTCCGCTACATCCTGGGGGACGGCAGCCACCGCTTGGCCTGCCTGATGGTGCAGGGGATGACGGAGCTCCCGGGAGATTTCTACCGTCTGCGCTGGTACCGCCGCCACCGGCCCTTTGACGCGACCTGGGCCCTCACCTCCCAGGGCCAGCTCCCCGAGGGCGAGTACTTCGCCTTCCTCTCGGAGGTCTACGGCGCGCCGGAAGACTGCCGCGACCGGATCTCGTTCATGCTCTTTATCCAGCGCGCCCTGCCGGAACGCGAGGCGGAGGTGCGGACCATCCTGCGCGTGGACGGATTCCCCGTCTAAGAGGGGAGGTTCGACCCACCGTGCCCATCGTCAGCGCCATCATCCCGACGCGCAACCGCCCGGCCCTGCTGCGGGCGGCGCTGCAGAGCGTGGCGCTGCAGGACGTGCCGGACATGGAGGTGCTCGTCGTCGACGACGCCTCCGACGACCCGCAGCAGACGGTGGCGGTCGTCGCCGAGTTCGCGCCCCGGCTGCACGTGCGGTTGATCCGGCTGCCCCAGCGCCGCGGCACCGGACACGCGCGGAACGCCGGCGTGCTGGCCGCCGCCGGAGAGTATATCGCCTTCCTGGACGACGACGACGTCTGGCATCCGAACAAGATCAGACGACAGCTGGAGCGTTTCCGCACCAACCCCCGCCGCCTGCCCCAGCTGGGCGTCGTCTACACCTGGCACCAGTGGGTCAACGCGGCGACACAGCGGGTGCGGGTACGGCGCCGGCCCTATCTGGAGACGGTGGACGACATCTTCCGCTGGAGTTACAACACGCCACAGACGATGATGATCCGTCGCGAGTGCTTCGACCGCGTCGGCCTCTTCGACGAGGAGATGCCGACGAAGCAGGACTGGGACCTGCTGGCCCGGATGATCCAGCACTACCAGTTTGACGCCGTGGAGGAGATCCTCGTCACCTGCCGCGACCACCGCGGTCCGCGGCGGACGGACGACTATCGGGCGCGGCTGCGCGGCGCGGAGACTCTGCTGCACCGCTATGCGCACCGGGTGCACGACCCGCGGGTGCTGCGGGACCTGCGCTTCAGCGTCGGCCGGCTCCACCTGCGGGCCCGCCAGTACGACCGGGCCTGCGCCGATATGAGCGAGGCGCTGCGTCTGGCCGCGGGCTCGCAGAAACTGCGCTATCTGCCCTTCTGGGCCTGGGCGCTGGGCGCCCGCCTTCTGCACCGGATCGAACACACGCGGAGTCTTCCGGCCTGATCCCGTGGCCACAAACCGGCAGGGCTACCTCCTGCGCCTGCTCAAGCTCGGCGTGCTGCCCTACGGCCTGTTCTTTCGCGAGCGGCGGCCGGGGCTGGTGATTCTAATCTACCACCGCGTCGGCGGGGGCACGGACAGCGACATCGACCTGCCCGCCAGACTCTTCGCCCGGCAGATGGCGCACCTGAGCGCGCACCATACCATCGTCGCCATGGACGACGTCGCCAGCGGCATGACGCCGCCGGCGGGTCGGCCTACCGATCTGATGGCGGTGACCTTCGACGACGGCTACCAGGACATCTACGAGCACGCCTATCCCGTGCTGCGGCGCTATGCCATCCCGGCGACGATTTACCTGGCCACACAGTACATCGAGACGCGGCGTCCCTTCGACTTCGGCGGTTACGCGCACAACCCGCGCCCGCCGTGGCCGTTGACCTGGGTGCAGATCCGCGAGATGGCGAGTAGCGGCCTGGTGACGGTAGGCGCGCACACCCACAGCCATGCCGACCTGCCGCGGCTGCCGCAGCGCGCCGTGCGGGATGAACTGGAGCGCAGCCGCCGCCTGATTGAGGAGCGGGTGGGTGTGGCGGTACGGCACTTCGCCTATCCCTGGGGTACGCTGACCCCCGGGGTGAAGCGCGTCGTCGGCGACTACTTCGCCACCGCGGTGCGCGGCGGGAGCGGCAAGAATCCCTTCCCCACCCTGGACCCGCTGGCGCTGTGGCGCCGGCCGGTGCAGCAGGCCGACGGCTTCTGGCTATTTCGCCTCAAGCTCGCCTCCTACCTGGACGCGGAGGAGTACTTCCGCCGCCTGGGGAGTTCCCGGCGCCGCCCCCCGACGCCGGCGGCCGGCCCGGCCCAGGCGCAGGAGCGGCCCACCGTCTGAGACCGTTATGGGGACCGAGCGCGGGCGACCGCTGATCGCTTTCTTCAACTACTCGGATCTGTTCGAGGACTTCTTCCCGTACTACGGGGTGGACCAGCAGACCTTCGCCACGCGCTGGGCGGCCACGTCGAACCACACTTACCTCTCTCTGCTGCAGCGGGAGGTGGGCGACGTGGTCTGGTATGTCTTCTCGCTCCGGCCGCAACTGCGGGAGGCGCGCCACGAAGTGGTCGGCTGCCAGATCAGATTTCTCCGCGCGTCCGTCCCCCGCCGCCTCCTCCGCTGGGGGATGCTCGCAGGCGGCGCAGGGCGGCGCAGGTTCGGCCGCCGGGAGGAGAGGGCGACAGACCCGGCCGCGCAACCCGCCGTCGCGGATGCCGGAGACGCGACAGCGCGGCGGACGGGGATGTCCCGCCTGTACCGCACCGTGGGGTCATACCTGACGATGCTCTCCGGGCCGTTGCTTCGTGCGCTCCTGCGCGACCGTCCCGATTTCCTCTTCGTGCAGGACTATGCCACCGGCCGATTTGACGCGCTCGTCCTCCTGGCGCGGATGCTGGGGATTCCGCTGATCACCATCCACACCGGCAGCCGCCCCGAGAGTTACCTGGGGGCGGGCCTGAAGCGGTTCACCATCCCCCGCGCCACCCGCATTATCGTCTCCGGCTCGGAGGAGGCAGGGCGGCTGGTCGAGCGTTTCGGCGTGCCGCGCGATCGGGTGCGGATCATCCAGACGCCGGTGGATCTGCGCCTGTTCCGGCCACGGGACCGAGCAGGCGCATGCCGGGAGGCGGGACTGGACCCCCGCCGGCGCTACCTGCTGTTCGTGGGGCGGCTGGATGAGCGGCCCAAACACGTGAGCATGCTCATCCGGGCCTTCGCCGACATCAGTGGCGGGCATCGCGATACGGATCTGCTCATCGCCGGCGACGGTCCGGACGGACCCTGGCTGCGCGCCCTGGCGGAAGAACTGGCCCCGGGCCGGATCCGCTGCCTGGGCTGGGTTGGTGATGCGGAGATGCTGGCCCGCCTCTACAATGTCGCGGAGTGCCTGGTGCTCTGTTCCCGGCACGAAGGCTTCCCCACGGTCGTCGGCGAGGCGCTGGCCAGCGGCACGCCGGTCCTGGCCACGCGCGTCGGCGGGGTCGCGGAAGTCGTGCGGGATGGCGTGAGCGGGTGGCTCATCCCGCCCGAAGATCCACCGGCGCTGGTGGACGCGCTCTCCCGCGTGCTCCGCCGGCCCGACCTGGTGGACACGATGCGCCCGCAGGCGCGCGCCATGGCCGAGGCGCGCCTCGATCCCGCGGTGGCGGCGGCGGCTTTGCGGGAGTGTTTCTCCCGTCCGGCCGCGGCGCTGCGCCTCACGCGGCAGTCGGTCTGAGGCGACCAACTTAACGTGGAGAGGATGTGAGTCCGATGACCAGATATCGACTCTCAGCACCCGGGAGAGCCGCCCGCACCGTGCTCGCCCTGGCGCTGGCCGTGGGGCTGGCCGTGACGGGGGGCCTGAGTTCCTCCGCCGCCCCGGCGCCGGTCACCGTGAGAGTGGCCTTCACGCCGCTGCAGGCGTGGGGGCCGCTCTTCATCGCGGACGCCGAAGGCTACTTCGCCCGGGAAGGGATCAAGGTGGAGTGGGTCACCTTCGCCGGCGGCGCCGACACCATCGCCGTACTGGTGCAGGGGCAACTGGATGTGGGCGCCGGGTCGGCGTCGGCGGGGTTCTTCAACGCCGTGGCCCAGGGCGCCAAGGTGCGCATCGTCGCCGACAAGGGGCACGTGGAGCCGGGGTTCCGCGCCGTCGCCCTGGTGGGGCGCAAGAACCTCAAGCCCGGGTCCACGCCCACCGTGGCCGATCTGAAGGGCCGAAAGGTCGCCGTCAACACGCTGGGCGCGATCGCCCACTACGTGCTGGACCGCTCGCTAGCGCGCGCCGGTCTGACCCTACGCGACGTCGAGGTGTTACGCATGCCCTTCCCCTCCATGGTGGGGGCGCTGCAGCAGGGGGCGATCGACGCGGCCATCCTCTCGGAACCCTTCGTCACGCAGGCCCTGGAAGTGGGCGTCGGGACGATGCTGGCGGCCGCAGGAGACGTCGTGCCCGACGAGCCGGTGGCGTTCATCTTCTACGGGTTGAACCTGCTGGAGCGGTCGCCGGAGACCGGAAGGCGCTTCATGGTCGCCTACCTGCGCGCGCTGCGGCAGTACGTGCAGGGGCCGACCGCGCGCAACGTGCAGATCGTGGCGGAGTATACGAAGATCTCCCCCGACCTGATTCGCAAGGGGGACTGGTTCCCCATGTACCCGGACGGGCGCGTGAACATCAACGCCATCCGCCGCTTCCAGGACTGGCTCTACGCTCAGGAGTTCATCGGCGTGCGCATGCCGGTGAACGCGCTGGTGGACACGGGTTTTCTGGTCTACGCCGCGGAGGCACTCACCTCGCGGTGAGTCCCGAAGGAGGTACGTCGATGCGCACGCTGCGCGGGACATCCTGGGTTCTCCTGGTCTGTGCTCTGCTCGTCAGTGTGAGTCTTCCGGCGGCGGCCGGCCCGGCAGCCACGGTGCGCGTGTCCTTCCTCCCCTTCCAGAGTAACGGCGGCCTCTTCATCGCCGAGCACGAGGGATACTTCGCCCAGGAGCAGATCAGCATCGCCTGGGCGGCCTTCACCCACGGAGGCGAGTTCATCCCGGTGCTGGCGCAGGGGCAACTGGACGTCGGCGCGGGTGGGGTGTCGGCGGCCTTCTTTAATGCGGTGGCCCGGGGGCTGAGGATCCGGGTGGTCGCGGACAAGGGGCACGTCGGCGGCAAGGGCAGCGCCGGCTCGCTGCTCGTCCGACGGGATCTTGCCGCCACCGTCCGGTCAGTCGCCGATCTCAGAGGTCGGAAGATCGCCATCGATGGGATCGGCAGCCTGGGCCACTACATCGTGGCCCGGGCGCTGGTCGCGGCGGCCGTGCCGGTGGATCAGGTGACGTTGCTCCCCTTCTCCGCCCCCACCGCCCTGGCGGCGCTGCAACAAGGCTCGGTCGACGCCGCCCTCCTGCCCATCCCGTTCAACACCCAGGCCGTGGAACTGGGGATTGGCGTGAAGGTGATCGACACCGCCGACATCGTGCCCGGTGAGCCGCAGGCGTTCATCATCTACGGCCCCACGCTGCTAGAGCAGAATCCTGCGCTCGGCCGGCGGTTCATGGTGGCGTATCTGCGCGGGGTCCAGCGCTACAACGAAGGGGCCACGGCGCGCAATGTCGCCATCATCGCCAAGTACATCAAAATCGAGCCGGCGATCGTGCAGAAGGGCGGCTGGGTGGACATCCATCGGGACGGATTCATCGATGCGGCTAAGATCCGGCGCTACCAGGACTGGCTCTTCGACATCGGCCTGGTGAACATCCGCAACCCCATCTCCACGGTGGTCGATACATCGTTTCTGGAGCAGGCCCTGGCAGCCCTGGGCATCCCGCAGGTTCGCTGAGCATGGGGTTTCTCCGAGACCTGCCGACGTATCCGCGCCTCTTCCGCCGGCTGGCGGCCTACTTCCAGCAGCCGCAGTCCATGGCGGAATCCCGGGTGACGATCCGCCGGCGGATCGAGCGGCGGGAGGAGCTGTTTCTGGAGACGGCACGGGACCGGCTGTACGCTGCGGACAGCCCGTATCGGCCCTTGCTCGCGCTGGCCCAGTGCGCGTGCCGCGATCTGGATATCATGGTCCGGCAGCGGGGCCTGGAGGAGGCCCTGGAACGCTTGTATCGCGCGGGGGTCTATCTTTCGTTTCAGGAGTTCAAGTCCGGCGGCGCCATCCGGCGGGACGGGCGCGAATTTCGCGTCGTCCCGGCGCAGTTCAACAACCCGACCGTCTCCGGCGTCCTGCCGGTGCGCAGTGGGGGGACGCGCAGCGCCGGCACCTGGAGCGCCCTCAACATCGAATACCTGGCCGACGTGTACGTGCCGCAACTGGCCCTGACGTTGGACATGTTCGGCGGATGGGATGCCCCCATTCTGACCTGGCAACTGGGCTTTCCGTCGGGCGCGGGCATCGGGCACTGGTTCTGCCTGGCCAGACTCCGCCGGCGCCACGTGCGCTGGTTTTCTCTCACCCCGATTCCGCGCGGGATCGAAGCCCGTCACCGCGCGGCGTTTGAGCTGGCTCACCTCGCGGCAGGGCGGGCGGGGCTCCGATTGCCCCGGCCGGAGTTCGTCCCCGTTGGGGCGGCGGGGATAGTGCTGGATGCCATCCGCCACGAGCTGGCCGGGGCCGGCCGCTGTGTGATGTTCACGACGCCCAGTTGTGCCGTCCGGCTTGCCGCGGAAGCTCAGGCCAGGGGGGAGTCGCTCCGGGGGGTGCTCTTCCTCTGCGGCTCGGAGGCGCTGACGCCGGGTAAGGCGGATGAGATTCGCGCCAGAGAGGCCCGTGTGGCTTCCTACTACATGATCTCCGAGGTCGGGGGAGCCGTCGGTGCCCCGTGTAGCGCCCCGGAGGACGTGGACGACATGCACTTCCGCAGCGACGCCCTGGCGATGATCGCCAGAGGGCGCCCGGGGGAAGGCCCGCGCCACGACGTCATGCTGATCACGACCCTGTTGCCCCACGCACCCAAACTCCTCCTCAACGTGGAGATGGATGACTTCGCCCTCATCCGCGAGCGGGCGTGCGGCTGCGTGTGGGACGAGCTGGGGTGCCGCACCCATCTTGTCGGGTTGCGCAGCGTGACCAAACTGACGGGTGAGGGCACGACGCTCCTGGGCACCAACGTCGTGCACATCCTGGAACATATCCTGCCCGCCATGTTCGGCGGGACGAGCGTCGACTATCAACTGGTCGAGGCTGAGGGGGCCGACAGGCTGACCCACCTCTATCTACTCGTCAGCCCGCGGCTGGGCCCGCTGGATGAGGCGGCTGTGCGCCGCCGCTTCATTGAGGCGCTCGACCGGACGGCGGGCATGCCGCTGGGCGGTCGCCGGCCCATCTGGGAGCAGGCGGACTCCATCCGCGTCCTGCGGCGCGACCCCATCCCCACGGGGGCCGGCAAGCTCCTGCCCTTTCACACGCTGGGGGCCGGTCTCCACCCGACGGAAGTATCGGCATCTGGCGGAGCGACGGCCCCATGAAACCGATCACCGTCCTCCACGTAATCGACACGCTGCAGACGGGCGGCACGGAGAGCCAGTTGCTGCGCATTCTGCCGCGGCTGGACCCCGGGGGGTTCCGGCAGGTGCTCTGCCCGCTGCAGATGACGGGGAGCCCCGTCGGGGTCGCGGGGGACGGCGTGGAGACGCATCCGCTGGGGCTGCACAAAAATGACGTCCTTCGCGGGGTGGCGGCGCTGCGGGCGATCATCGCGCGGGTGCGCCCCGACCTGCTGCACACGCACCTATTTGCCGCCACGCTGATGGGGCGGGCAGCCGGCCGGCTCTCCCGCCTGCCCGTGGTGACGACACTGGTGAACACGCCCTACGCGCCGCAGTGGCGTATCGACGATCCCGCGCTGACCCGCTGGAAGGTCGAGGCGGTGCGCGCCGTGGACGCGCTGACGGCCTCCTGGACCTCCTGGTACGTGGCGATCAGCGAGACGGTGAAGCGCTCGGCGGTGCGGCACCTGGGGATCCCCGCAGACCGGATCACCGTCATCCCGCGGGGCGTCGCGCCGGAGGATCTGCCGGCGCTCAGTCCGGAGGAGGTGCGGCAGGTCCGGCAGAGCCTGGGGTGGGCGGACGTGGATCCGTTGATCCTTAACGTCGGCCGGCTGGTGCCGCAGAAGGGGCAGCGTCACCTCATCGAGGCCATGACCGTGGTGGTCCAGCGCCTGCCGCGCGCCCGCCTGGCCATCGCGGGGGAGGGGCGGTTGCACGGCGCGCTGGAGGCGCAGATCCGGGCGCTGCGGCTGGACGGCGCCGTCCGGCTGCTGGGAGACCGGCGCGACGTGCCCGTGCTGCTGGCGGCGGCGGACCTCTTCGTCTTCCCCTCGTTGTCCGAGGGCTTCGGCGTGGCCTTCCTCGAGGCGATGGCCGCGGGCAGGCCGTGCATCGCCTCGGATCTGGAGGTCGTGCGGGAGGTCGCCGGGTCGGACGCCGCTGTGCTGGTGCCGCCCATGTCTTCCGGCGCGCTGGCCGACGCCATCATGACGGTTTCGCGCGATGAGGAAACGCGCCGGCGCCTGGCGGAGGCGGCTCGTATCCGGGCGCGGCACTTCAGCCTGGCGGAAGCGGCGCGGCGGCTGGAAGAGGTTTACCGTCGCGTCGCCGGCCGCGAGACCGCGGCGGACGTCCTAGTGGGCGCGGCGAGCCGGTGATGGCGCGCAGTTCCGGGGTCACGGCCCGCCGGCCCCTGCGCCGCCGGCAAATCAGCCGCTGGGCGCGGGTGCCCCTGCAGCTACTCACACGGGACCGCCGTCCCGGCGTGACGATTCTGATGTACCACCGCGTCGGCGGGGGGACGTCGCGGCAGCTTGATCTGCCGGCGGAGCTCTTCGCGCGACAGCTCGACTACCTCCGGCGCCGCTACCGCATCGTCTCGCTGGATGATCTCCTCGACGCGGCCCGGGAGCAGCCGGCCAACGGAACACGCGACCTCCTCGTGCTGACGTTCGACGACGGGTATGCGGAGATGTACTCGGTTGTCCTGCCGTTGCTGCGCCGCTTCAACGTCCCGGCCGCCCTCTATCTGCCGACCGCTTACATCGAGGAGCAGCGGCCGATCGACTGGGGACGGTACCAGGAACTGCCCGCGGCCCTGCGGCCGCGGCCGCTGACGTGGGCGCAAGTGCGGGAGTTGCAGGCGTCGGGGTTCTTCACGATCGGCGCGCACACACATACACATCTCAATCTCACGGCGGCCACGCTTGAGGAGATCGAACGGGAGATCCGGCAGTCCAACGCGCTGCTGCTGGAGCGGTTGGGCCTGCGGGTGAGGCACTTCGCCTACCCCTACGGTCGGGGTTCCGCCGGCGCCCGGGAGGTGGTGGCGCGCTTCTACGAGACGGCCACGGTGCAGGGATTTCTGAAGATCGCCTTTGCCCGGCTCGATCCGACGCACCTGCCCCGCGTGCCGGTATCCACAAGCGATGGCTTCTGGTTTTTCCGCTTGCGATTGTCCGCCCTGCCGTCCCGGTCGCGCCGGCACGGCAACGGGAACATGCCGACTGGCTCGAGTGAGGAGGACCATGAGTAGAGTCTCCAGTCCCCTGGCGTATCCGCAGGTTCTGCGAAACCTGGCCCGGCTGGTCACCCAGCAGATCAGCCTGGGGGACAGCAAGGCGCTGATCCGCCGCCGGCTGGCCACCCGGGAGGAGCGGTTCCTCCGCTTCGTGGCACGCTACATCTACGGTTACCCCCGCAGCCCCTACCTCCCGCTGCTGGCGCACGCCGGCGCGGAACTGGGCGACCTGCAGACGATGGTCCGGCAGCGCGGCCTGGAGGGGACGCTGGAGCGGCTGCGCGACGAGGGCGTCTACTTCTCCTTTGAGGAGTTCAAGGGGCGGATCGACGTAGTGCGCGGCGGGCGCACCCATCGGTTCTCGGAGCGGGACTTCGACAACCCCTTCCAGGGGCCGACCCTGGAGATCCGCACCGGCGCGACCCGCAGCCTGGGGTCTCGCGTGGGCGTGGCGCTGGAGTTCATCGCCGAGCAGCGCGCGCCGAGTTATCACGTCATGCTGGACGCGATCGGCGCGGCGCAGACCCCGCTGCTCGTCTGGTTCCCCGGCTTCCCCTCGGGCGCCGGCATCTCCGCCTGGCTGGCCCTGGCGAACATGGGCCGACCACCGCTGCGCTGGTTCTCCATGACCGACCCCCACGGGCCGTCGGTGGGGATGCGTCACCGCATGCTGCTGACGGCGGCGCGCTTCCTGGCGCGGCGGCGGGGGCTAGATCTCCCGATGCCGGAATTCACGCCCGTCTCCTCCTCCGCCGTGGTGCTGGACAGCATCCTCTCGGTGCGACGGCGGCAGGGCGGCGTGGCGCTGATCACCAGCCCGAGTGCGGCCGTGCGTCTGGCCGGGCTGGCCCAGAAGTGGAAGGAGTCGCTGCAAGACGTGCGCCTCCTCGTCGGCTCCGAGCCGCTGACTCCCGGGAAGGCCGAGGAGATCCGGCGCACGGGCGCGGTGGTGGGCACGATGTACGTTTTCAGTGAAGGCGGCGCGGTGGGCATCGCCTGCGGCAATCCCCTGGCGCCGGACGACATGCACTTTGCGGCGGACTGCTACGCCATGATCCTGCGCCGCCGCCCCATGCCCGGGGTGGGGGAGCTCGACGCCTACATGTTCACCTCCCTGTTGGACTCCGCGCCCAAGATCATGCTGAACGTAGAGAGCGACGACTTCGGCGAGTTCACCACCCGCCGCTGCGGCTGCGTCTTCGACGAGCTGGGGTTAGGCCACCACTTCGCCTATGTCCGCTCCTTTACCAAGCTCACCGGCGAGGGCGCGACGCTGCTGGGGACGGACTGCGTGCGCATCCTGGAGGAGGTGCTGCCGCGCGAGTTCGGCGGCCGCAGCATCGACTACCAGCTGCTGGAGACGGAGGATGAGGATCACCTGACGCGCCTCTTCCTGGCGATCAGCCCAGAGGTCGGGCCGCTGGACGAGCAGAAGGTGCTGGCCCGCTTCGTCGAGGCGCTGCACCACTCACAGCCGCGAGGCGCCATCTCCCCGCTGTGGACGCAGGCGGGGACGATCCGCGTCGTGCGCCGCGAACCGGTGCCTACGCCCCGCGGAAAGCTGCTGCCCTTCCACACTCAGGCTCTGGCGCTCCTCCGGGACCGGGCGCCCGCGGAGTCTGCCGAGCGGTAAGGGCGGATTCGTGATTCCCGAGGCCGACCGTAGGCCTGCCGCCACCATCGATGTGCATCTGGGCGCCGACGCCCTGCGGGCGATCGTGCCGCTGTGGTCGGAGCTGCTGGCGGCCTCCGGGTCGGCCAACATCTTCCTGACGTGGGAGTGGATGAGCGCCTGGTGCGAGGTACTGGGAACCGCGGCGGTGCCCTGCGTCCTGGTGGTGCGAAACGGTGACGGCGCGGTGAAGGGTCTCGCCCCGCTCTACACCGACCAGCGGGCCGGTCGCTCGCTCGCCCTGCGGCGGCTGCGCCTGATGGGCACCGGATTCGGCGCCGACCACATGGCCTTCATCTGCCGGGCCGGAGAGGATATCACGCCGGAGGTCGCCGACTGGATTGCCGGCCGCGTGCCGGAGTGGGACGTCGCCGAACTCCGCTGGGTGGATGAGGTGCAGGCGCGGCGCCTGGCCATCGCGCTGGAGCGGTACCGCGGACATGTCTGCGTGCTGACGGAGGCCGATCCGTCTCCGGTCGTGCGGCTGCCCGCCACCTGGGAGGAGTACCGGGGGCTCCTGGGATCGAGCCACCGGGCCAGCCTGGGACGCTACGCCCGGAAGCTGGAGCGGGAGCGTGCGCCGGTCGACTTCCGCCGCGCCGCCACAGCCGAGGAGTTCGGGCGCGCCTGGAGCGCCCTGGTCCGCCTGCACCAGACCCGCTGGCGCCGCCGCGGCCTCCCCGGATCGTTCGTCAAGCCCCACTTTGAGGAACTGCACCGGCAGTTTGCCCGGCTGGCCCTGGAGCGGGGCTGGCTGCGCCTGTACCACCTGGAGGCGCGGGAGCAGATCATCGCAGTGCTCTACTGCTTCCGCTACGGCCCGCGGGTCTCGTACTTCCAGGCGGGCTTCGATACGGCCTGGGCGCGCTACGGACCGGGGCGTCTACTGATGGCGCACGCGATCCGCTCCTCGATCGAGGAAGGCGCGACGGAATTCGACTTCATGCGCGGCGTCGAGGAGCACAAGCTCCGCTGGAAGCCCGAGCTGCGCCACGACTATCACGTCACGATCTTCCGTGCGCGGCCGGCGGTGATTACGGCGCTGCGCCTGCAGGGAGGGGTGCGGCTGCTGCGCCGCGGTGCGCGGCGGTTGCTGCTCTCCCGGCTGCCGCGCGAGACCTAAGGCGTCCCGGCGGCATGATCATCCCGATGGCGACGACACCCCTGCGACTGGTCCACATCACCACCGTCGATCTCAGCCTGTGGTTCCTGCTGGGCGAGCAGCTGCGCGCCTATCGGGAGGCGGGTTTCGAGGTCGCGGGCGCCAGCGCCCCGGGGCCCTGGGTGGACCAACTGCGGCGGGAGGGGGTGGCGCACCTGGCCGTGCCCGCCCTGCAGCGCCGCTTCGCGCCGCTGGCGGACGTACGGGCGTTGGCCAGTCTCGTGGGCATGCTGCGGCGGTACCGCCCGACCATCGTGCACACGCACACGCCGAAGGCCGGCGTGCTGGGCCGCATCGCCGCCCGCCTGGCCGGCGTGCCCGTCGTGGTGAACACGGTGCACGGCCTCTACACGCCGGACGGCTCCCCGGCGCGCCGGCGCTTCATGCTCTTCCTGGAACGCGTGGCCGCCCGGTTCTCGGACTTCGAGCTCTCCCAGAGCCGTGAGGATCTGGAGACGTTACGCCGCCTGCGCATCGTCGATCCGGAGCGTTCGCTCTACCTGGGCAACGGCGTGAACCTGGAGCGGTTCGACCCGACGCGGGTCGACCGCGCCGCGGCGCGCCTGGGGTTGGGGATTGCGCCCGAGGCCGTCGTCGTTGGCACCGTGGGGCGCCTGGTCTGGGAAAAGGGGTACCGCGAGTTCTTCCATATGGCGGGGGCGCTCCGGCAGCGCGTTCCCGGTGTTGTCGTGCTGGCGGTCGGCCCGGAGGAGACCGAGAAGACGGACGCGGTGCCGGCAGAGGTCATTGCGGACCTGACGCGGCGCCGGGTGGTGCGGTTCCTGGGGATGCGCACCGACATGCCCGCGCTCTACGCCGCCATGGACATCTTCGTTCTTCCTTCGTACCGGGAGGGGTTCCCCCGCTCGGCGGTGGAGGCGGCGGCGATGGGGAAGGCACTGGTCCTGACCGACATCCGGGGGTGCCGGGAGGTCGTGGCGCCGGGGCGCAACGGGTTCCTCGTCCCGCCGCGCGACGCCGCAGCGCTGCGCGCCCGGGTGCTGGACCTGATCAACGATCCGGGCCTGCGGGCCCACATGGGGCAGGAGAGCCGCGCCCGCGCGGTGGCGGAGTTCGACGAGCGGCGAGTCATCGCCACGACCCTAGACGTCTACCGCCGGCTGCTCCAGGAGAAGCGTGGTGTCTGGATTGGATCGCATCAGGAGAGCCGAGCCCGCGGATAGCCTGGCCATCGCCGGGCTGCACGGGCGGGAGATCCCCTGGGGACTGCTCTCCCAGTTGGGCGTGGCTTTCGTGGCGACCTTCTACCAGGCGCTGCTGGCCTCGCCGCAGGGGTTTGCCTTCGTCGCCGAGCGCGACGGCCGGATCGTGGGATTCGCTAGCGGCGTGCTGGACTGGCGCGCCTTCTACCGGGAGTTCGTGCGGCGCCACCTCACGCTGGCGGTGCGCGTTTTCCTCGCCGGGTTCCGCCGGGACCGGTGGCGCCGGCTGCTGGAGACGTCACGCTACGCGGCCTCCGGGGCGCTGCCGCCGGCGGAGCTTATCGCCATCGCCCTGGAACCGGAGGCGCGCGGCAGCGGGATCTCCGGGGAACTGGTGCGCCACGTGCTGACGGAGTTCGCGGCGCGGCACGTCCTGGCCGTGCGGGTGACGGCCGGCGGGGAGAACACGCCGGCCAACCGGCTCTACGAACGTATGGGGTTCCGCCTGCACTCGTTCATGGAGATCCACCCGGGGGAGACCGCCGCGGTCTACGTGATTGCGCTCCCGCCCGGGGCGTTACGGCACGTCTCATCCTGACCGTTCACCAGCGGAGGCTGCGCATGCGCGTCATCTGTGAGGATGTGGCCAAAGTCTATCCGACTGTCCGCGGGCCGGTGCTGGCCCTGCACGGCATCTCCTTCGCCACCCGGGAGTCGGAGTTCGTCTGCATCGTCGGCCCCAGCGGCTGCGGGAAGACCACGCTGCTGAAGGTCGTCGCCGGGCTGATCGCCCCTTCCCGCGGCGAGGTGCACTACGAGGGGCCGCGGCGGGGCGCGCCGCTGAACGCCATGGTCTTCCAGGACGACAGCATCTTCCCGTGGATGACCGTGCTGGACAACGTGGCCTTCCCGCTGGAACTGCGCGGCGTCCCCCGCCAGCGCCGGGTGGAGACCGCGGAGGAGCTGATCGAGCGCGTCGGGCTGCTGCGCTTCGCCCGCAACTACCCGCACGAGCTCTCCATGGGGATGAAGCAGCGCGTGGGTATCGCCCGCGCCCTGGCCTACAACCCGGAGGTCCTGCTGATGGACGAGCCCTTCGCCGCGCTGGACGCGCAGACGAAGGCCGTCCTGCAGGAAGAACTGCTGACCCTGTGGACGCGCTACCAGCGCACCGTCCTGTTCGTGACCCACGACATCGAAGAGGCCGTGTTCATGGGCGACCGCGTGCTGGTAATGAGCCGCAACCCCGGCCGGATGATCGCGGAGGTGCCGGCGTCCTTCCCCCGGCCGCGGGAACACGCCCTGCGCAACACCTCAGAGTTCGGCGCGGTGAAGGAGCAGATCTGGCTCCTCATCCGCGACGAGGTCAAGCAGGCCCTGGGGGGCCACTGA
>Ga0209619_10001054_pt1 | contig 19909 bp, 21 predicted proteins | sample Rifsed16ft3_FD_184011 | JGI IMG/M metagenome (GOLD analysis project Ga0209619, IMG submission 184011) | Soil microbial communities from Rifle, Colorado, USA - sediment 16ft 3 (version 2) | ecosystem: Environmental > Terrestrial > Deep subsurface > Rock core/Sediment | place: Rifle, Colorado... | reverse complement strand
CAATGCGGCTCCCGCCGATGGCGGTTTCGAGCAGCACCATTCCGGATGGCTCCTTGACCACCTCGCCGATGATCGCGGTATTTCGGCCAAAGGAATGGTTCTTCATTTCCGAAACCACAGAGTCTACACGAATTTCGTCCAGAACAGCGATCAGGATGCCCTCATTCGCCACAAAGAGAGGATCAAGGCCCAGGAGTTCGCAGGCGCCTTTCACCTGGCGTGGGATCGGAAGAGCGTTCTCTCTCAAACGGATGCACAGGCCGCATTCCAGGGCAGCTTCTTTCAGCGTCGTCGAGACCCCGCCTCTCGTGGGGTCTCGCATGAAATGAATATCCCTGGCCACATTCAGCATTGCCCCGACCAGGCCATTGAGGGGACGTGAATCAGTGATGACCGGAGGATCAAAACTGAGTCCGTTGCGTTCGGCAAGGACGGCAATGCCGTGATTCCCTATCTCGCCGCTGATGACAACCCTGTCCCCTGCCTTGATCCGGGATGCCGAGATCTCCGTGCCGTCACGCAACACACCGACGCCTGAGGTATTGATGAACAGTCCGTCCGCCTTGCCCTTGTTCACCACCTTCGTATCGCCTGCCACTATGCGCACGCCCGCCTTTTGGGCAGCCTCTGCCATTGAGGCGACAATAACCTTGAGATCAGCAAGGGGGAAACCTTCCTCGATGATGAAGCCCGCGGTGAGATACAGCGGCTCGGCGCCGGAGACCGCAAGATCGTTCACCGTGCCATGCACCGCAAGATCGCCGATGTTCCCGCCGGGAAAGAAAAGCGGCGTGACCACGTATGAATCGGTGGTAAAGGCGAGCTTGCCCGGCGGCAGGCTCATGATGGCGGAATCTCCCATGCCTTCGATGCCGAAGGCGGGGCTGAAATGCTCCCGGATGAGCTGGTGCATCAGCTTCCCGCCGCTGCCGTGGCCCAGGAGAATTTTATCCATGATGACCGCCGTATTTGTAATACGCAGCACAGCTTCCCTCGGTGCTCACCATACACGGCCCCACAGGACTGTCGGGAGTGCATCCCGTGCCGAAGAGAGGGCACTCCGGCGGGGTCTTTATTCCGCGGAGAATATCGCCACAGGAACAGAGCTCAGGTTCGGCATACTCCGGGACTGTTGGATGGAACCGTAAGACCGCATCGAAGGAACGATACTTCTCTCTCAGCTTCAAACCGCTTTCCGGAATAACGCCGATGCCTCGCCAATAAGCGTCCGTCGGCTCAAAATATTCATCGAGAAGGCCCACGGCCCTGGGATTCCCCTCTTCCCGGACCACTCTCCGGTACTGGATCTCCACCTCGGACCGCTTCAAGGCGATCTGCCGCACGATCATGAGAATGCCTTCGATGATGTCATGCGCGTCAAAGCCCGTAATGACCGACGGTTTGTGGTAGCGAGAGGCGACGAATTCGTACGGTCTCTTGCCGATGATGGCACTCACGTGCCCCGGAAGAATAAAACCGTCCACGAGGACCTCAGGAGAATCGAGTAGCGCCTTGAGGGCCGGCGGCACGAGCTTGTGTGCGGAATAGATCGAAAAATTCTTAATGCCCGTTCTCCCGGCCTCCTTGATCGTCGCAGCTATGAGCGGCGAAGTTGTCTCAAAGCCCGTTGCGAAGAAAACGATCTCTTTTTTCTGTTCCTTTTTCGCAAGTGTCAATGCATCCATCGGCGAATAGAACACCTCCACATGCGCGCCTTCCGACCGCGCTTCGTTCAGTGCCCCTTTCCCTCCCGGCACGCGCATCATGTCTCCGAACGTAACAAGGACCACGCCGGCGGTCTTCGCAAGCGCTATCGCCGCATCAATGTCCCGAATTGACGTGACGCACACGGGACATCCGGGACCGCTCAAAAGGCTGATGCCCTTCGGGATGACGTCCCGCACCCCGTGCCTGAATATCTCCACGGTATGGGTCCCGCAAACCTCCATGAGCCTAATGGGTCTCCCGATGCGTTCCGTGAGCCTATGTAATTCATCGAGCATGTGTTTCATGGGTATCTTTACCTTCTCTCCCCTGCGGGGAGAGGCCAAAACGCCCTCTCCTTTAATGACCATGCTTCTTAAGCCTTTCCCTCACTATATACGCCTGTCCAAGTGATATCCCCGCATCGTTGCTCGGCACCTTCTGATTAAAGAATACATTCATGCCTTCCGATTTCAGCAGTCGTACCGTCCTGTTCAGGAGATAAATATTCTGGAACGTGCCGCCGCTCAAAGCTACATCGGTAAGTCCATGTCTTTGACTCAATTCTTTAACAAGCGTCACGACAACTACGGACACAGTATTGTGAAACCGTGTAGCGATGATATTTCCGGCCTTTCCGGCAAGAATATCTTCAAGAACGCCGAGAACCATCCGGGAAAAATCAACAATACTATACCTGTTTTCATTTTTGAACTCAACCGGATAATCATTTCCAATGGATTCATCAACGAGTGATTCAAGGGCGATCGCCGCTTCACCCTCGAAGGTATTCCTGTCGCACTGTCCGACCATAGCCGAGACCGCATCGAACAACCTTCCGGCGCCTGATGAGAGTGGAGAGAATTCCCTTAATCCGGCGATCGCTGCGAGTTTCTCGATTTCCTTATTTCCATACTTCTCGACAAAGCCGATCCGTTCGAGGTACTTGCCTGCTTCTTCTCCGGCAGCATCCAGAATGTAGCTCACTGCGGTCCTCCACGGCTCCCGTATGGCCGTTTCACCACCCGGCAGGGGAATATATTTGAACTGCCCTGCCCTCTCGAAACCGTCAATGCCGGCGATCAGGAATTCCGCACCCCAGAGATTTCCGTCCGTGCCATAACCGGTGCCGTCGAAGGCAACGCCGATTACCTTGTTGCGAAGCCCGTTCTCCGCCATCACCGAGCCGATATGGGCATAGTGGTGCTGGAGCGCATAGCGCTCAAGTGCGGAGTGCGGAGTTCGGAGTTCGGAGTTGTTGTTTTCTGTGACCTCTTCTGACTCCTGACTCCTGACTCCTGACTTCTGCGCTACCGCCCATTTTGTTGACATATACCCCGGATGCAAATCATGAACGATGGCAACAGGATTTACCCGATAGACTGCTTTCAGGTTCTCGAGGCTTTCTTCAAAAAATGTCAGGGTCTCGAAGTTTTCCATGTCCCCGATGTGCTGGCTCGGGATGGCATAGGACCCTTTCGTAAGGGTAAAGGTGTTCTTCAGATCAGCGCCGCACGCGAGCACCTCGGGCCCATCGTCGCGAAGGGCGATCGGCTCGGGTGAATAGCCGCGGGAACGGCGGAGGAACATCAGTGCGGAGTTTCCCCTCACCCCCGCCCTCTCCCCTCGGGGGAGAGGGTTGGATGAGGAGGCTTTATATTCACTCTGCCCGCTGCCCTCTGCGCTCTGCGCCCTCACCACCGAGTCATCCACTCTCATGAAGATGTCCCGGTCATGGAGAAGGAACGCATCGGCAATGCCCGATAGCTTTTTGATCGCCTCGTCGTTGTCACGGACGATCGGCTCTTCCGAAAGGTTTCCGCTCGTCATTACGAGGGCATGGAAGTGGGGTCTCGTCCTATCCCCTGACATCACGTTGATGGGCTGATGAAACAACAGATAATGCAGCGGCGTATACGGTAGCATGCAGCCGATATACTGGTTGTTCGGAGCAACCGCCCCGGAGATAGCGATGGAATCACGGTGCTCGTACTTCTTACGCAAGAGAACGACCGGTCGCCTGCCGGATACAAGAATATCTCTTTCAGCCGCTGAGACCGTGCAGAACTGTTCAGCGGATTCGACAGAGGGCGCCATGACCGCGAACGGCTTATTGCTCTTCCGTTTATTGAGGCGAAGTCTCCTTACCGCTTCGTCGTTCAGTGCATCGCAGGCAATATGGAACCCGCCGAGGCCTTTGATCGCGACGATGCCGCCATCGCGCAAAACATGGACGCATTCTTCCAACGCCTTCTTGCCTTTTATCCCGAACTCCGAACTCCGAACTCGGAACTCTATTTCCGGTCCACATGCGGCGCACGCGTTCGGCTGCGCGTGGAATCTCCTGTCTTTTGGGTCTTTATATTCCGCCAGACATTCCGGACACATAGTGAAGCCGGCCATGGTAGTATTCGGCCTATCGTAGGGGATCGATCTGGTTATGGAATAGCGGGGGCCGCAGTTCGTACAATTAATGAAGGGATAGAGGAACCTCCTGTCGCGGGGATCAAGCAACTCCTTCAAACAGTCCTCGCAGATCGAGACGTCGGGAGAAATAAGCGTGAACAGCCCCGTCTCCGCGCGGTCCGTGCTTTTGTGTATGGTGAAATCAGGATATCCTTTGTTCGGAAGCGGGGTTATGGAGAGATCGGTGATCAGGGAGAGCGCCGGCGCCTCTTTCGAAAGCCTTTTGACAAATTCGGAAAGGCGCTGTCCTTCTATATCGATAAAGACGCCCTCGGCGGTGTTGGTGACGAAACCTTTGAGTCCGAGGTCTTCGGCAAGGGAATAGACATAAGGCCTGAAGCCGACGCCCTGCACAATGCCTCGAACTATTATCTGAGCCCGCTCAACCATGTGACCCATGTGTCGATCCCTGCCCCTGTCGCGCACGAGACCTCGAATATTTTCAGCGCCGGGTTGAGCGCCAGGGAATCGTTCCTCACCTTGTTCATGTCCGTGTTCATGTACGGCAGGAGGTCTATCTTGTTCAGAGCAAGGGCGGACGATTCACGGAACATGAGCGGGTATTTGAGCGGCTTGTCGTGCCCTTCGGCAACGCTCAGGACCATCATCTTCATGTCCTCGCCGACCTTGAACTCCGCCGGGCAAACAAGATTTCCTACGTTCTCAATAATGAGGAGATCCAGGTCCCTGAGCGGGAGGTCGTCAAGGACCTCGCTGATCATGTTTGCATCGAGGTGGCAGGCGCCGCCGGTGTTGATCTGCACCACCGGAACGCCGAGGCTTCCGATGCGCTCCGCGTCGTCCGTCCCGACGATGTCGCCTTCGATAACCCCGACCTTCACGCGCGATTTCAGTTCATGGATCGTCCGTTCGAGGAGGGATGTCTTGCCCGCTCCGGGCGCTCCCATAAGATTGATGACGAAGAGGCCCGCGTCCTTGAACCGCTTCCTATTCTGTTCCGCTATTCTGTCGTTCGCTTCCAGGATACGTGTTACAACTTTAACTTTCATTTCTTTTACTCCATGCTCTCTGCTCTCTGCCCTATGCCTTTATGTCATCTCCATATCAACAATGTCCATTTCCCTGCCCCTATTGATCACGAACGACGATGAACCGCAGAGCGGGCAGGCAAAAACATACAGGGCGTCTTGGACGTCGAATTCTTTGTTACAATCATTGCACGTGCCGCCGACCGGGATGACCTCCACATCGAGCCGCGCCCGCGCGGCGACGGTGTTGTCCTTCAGCGCTTCAAAGGCGAACGCGAGGGACTCCGGCATGACACCGGATGCTTTGCCGATACTCACCGTTATGGAATCCACGGATGCGCAGCCCTTTTCCCTGCACGTTTCGGCAACAATATCGAGAATGCTGAGGGCGATGGCAGATTCGTGCATAACCTCACCTGATGCAATGGACTCAGCCGCAATTTTCTGGATCGCAAACCCGGCGTGCACGAGGACGTAATCTCCGATCTTCGGCGTCTCGGGCAGGAGCAGAGTACTTACTTCCTTCCTCGCCCCATACACGTCGATGGTCGCTATATCATTTCCTATCGAGATGATTTTTGAGGGGACTGCGAGACACATTCAACGTTCCATTCCTTCAGTTTTTGCAGGGCCAAACCGATGATATCGTCCAACTTTACACGAATCTCGTCAGTCATGTCAAGACCGAGATCGAGGGATTTCGGCTGTATGCCGATCAGGCATACGTCCAGGGGAGTCGTTCGCATCAACTTGGCGGCAAACAGAACGTCGGACAGCCCAATGTGATGAACGGACAGTTTTGTTTTGAGCGCGGAGGGGATGGCATCGCCTTCGATGATTCCGATAAGCCCGGCTGCCTTACCGAAATCGACAGCATCGATAATGAGGATCTTGTCTTTTTCCTGAAAGAGGGGCAAGAGGTCGAGGCCCATAGTCCCGCCGTCAACGATCTCGAGGGGTGGAGAAAAAGCGCACTGTTTGCTGATGGCGTTGACTGCATGGACCCCTACTCCTTCATCAGTCAAAAGAATATTGCCGAGGCCGAGTACGGCAATTTTTCTCTCCCTGGCGATGTTCATACCATCATACATGCTTTTATTATAATTCCCGTCCCTTTGTCACGAACTTATAGCCTCCGAATATCGACCCCATTAATCCATTGCGCTCGGTTGCATCAACAAACCACGCAACATAAATATGCAGCATTGAAAAGATAATGAGCGCCCACATTATCAAGTGGTGGTAAAGTCTCACCGTCTGTACCGATACAATGTTTAATAACCATCCGCCAAGGAGCTGCATTATCACACTGTAATGGCTTTGGGAATAAAGGGCAAAACCCGTCAGGACCTCTGCTGCAAACAGGAGAAACACGGCAAGATATGTTGACCCGGCGAGAGCGCTGTGCCCGAGCATGTGAGAATGTCTTCTGCTTAAGAGCAGATAAAATCTGAGGGATTCCATCATCTGTGTTAATCCTTTTTTGTTGAATGGGAAGAAGGCCTTCCAGCTCGCATACTTGTTGCCCGCAAATGCCCAGTATATCCTTATGATAATACTCATCAGCATGACATACGCCGCCACAAAGTGAATGAAGCGCATCCAGCCCATGATATACTGTTTTGTGGAATACGCATGGATGAACGGCTTGCCTATGTAATAGCCTGTTATGCTGAGGGCAATTATACAGAGGACGTTTATCCAATGGGTAAACCTCACCGGACGTTCCCATACGCAAACTCTTATTCTCTGTGGTTGCATGATCCACCTCTTCGCCTATACAACCTTTATTCTCGTCACCTCTTTCCCATACGGATCCATCACATGAACCGCACAAGCCATGCACGGATCGAAGGAATGGATTGTCCGAAGGATCTCTACCGGTTTATCCGGGTCGGCGACCGGAGTTCCGATGAGGGCGGATTCATAGGGGCCTTTCCGGCCTTTCGCGTCCCTCGGAGATCCGTTCCAGGTGCTCGGGACCACGCACTGGTAATTCAGGATCTTTTTGTCTTTTATCCGTATCCAGTGCCCGAGCGCTCCTCTCGGCGCCTCGTATAACCCATAGCCCTTTGCTTCAGCCGGCCACGTGGAAGGCTCCCACTTTTCTCCGTTGTGGATCCTGAGATCGCCCCTCTTCATATTTTCCGCCAGCTCATGGATCCAGACCGACAGCATCTCCGCCGTGACGAGCGTCTCGACCCCTCTGGCTGCAACCCTTCCCAAAGTAGAGAACAGCGCGGCAGGCCCCACGCCCAGTTTTTTGAGCACCATATCAACGACTTCTTTTACCCGCTTGTGGCCTGATGCATAGGCAACGAGCATCCTTGCAAGCGGACCGACTTCCATCGACATGTCCTCATAGCGCGGCGACTTGAGCCAGCTGTACTTTTTGTTCGTATCGAGGAACTCGTAGGGCGGTTTTGGTCCTGAATACTTGAACGCAGTCTCCCCCTCCCAGGGATGTTTTGCCTTTGCATCTCCTTCCGTGTACTCATACCATGAATGGGTCACGTACTCCATGATCTTCGTGTGGTCCACCGGATAGACCTTCCCGAGGTTCTTCCCAATGATGATCCCCCGCGGGAGCCAGAGATTCGGGGTGTTGCTCTCGTTATCGTTTGGGAATTCCCCATAGGCAAGGAAGTTTCCGACGCCTGCGCCGTACCCGGCCCACTCTTTGTAGAATGATGCCACCGCGAGAAGATCGGGAATATATACCTTCTGGACAAACTCGAGCGCCTTCTGGGCAAGGCCGGACATGAAGGCGATACTCCCTGCATTCAACGCGTTCTGGCTGTTCGGATCAACGGGTATGGACATTCCTCCGACGAGGTAGGTCTGGGCGTGGGGATTTTTTGATCCGAGGAGCGCCTGGATCCGTATCACCTCCCGCTGCCAGTCAAGCGCTTCAAGGTAATGCGCTGCGGCCATCAAGTTCGCTTCGGGAGGAAGTTTATAGGCAGGATGCCCCCAGTACGCATTTGCAAACAGTCCGAGCTGCCCGCTCTCCACGAATGTCTTCAACTTATTCCGGACCTCTCTGAAATAAGAGGCGCTCGACAGGGGCCAATCCGAGATGGACTGCGCCAGTGACGACGTTTTTGCCGGGTCGGCCTTCAATGCGCTCACGATGTCCACCCAGTCGAGCGCATGGAGATGGTAAAAGTGCACTACATGGTCCTGGACGAATTGTATGCCCGAGATAAGGTTCCTGATGATTCTCGCGTTATCGGGTATGATGATCCCTAAAGCATTCTCTACCGCTCTCACCGAGGCGGTTGCGTGAACCGTTGTTCAGACCCCTCATATTCGTTGGGCAAAAAGCCAGGCTTCTCTCGGATCACGACCTTTCAGGATGATCTCGATCCCCCGGAACATCGTGCTCGATGACCAGGCATCTACTACCTTCCCGCCTTCAACCTGCGCCTCGATCCTCAGATGCCCCTCGATCCTCGTGACTGGGTCAATCGCTATCTTTGTCATGGTCTATCCCCCCTTGTTGTGCTTCCGTTGTTCTCTTCTGTTCTGTGTTTTCTTCTCTTCTCCCCTTCTTTGCTTTCGTCGCCCTGATTATCCCGTGTGTTGCAATACCTGCCGCCGTAGCCACCGCAAGGCGAACGCCGATCTTGTCGGCCGTTGCTTCAACGCCGAATCCCGGCACATTCGGAAGCCGTTTATAGAACGGGGACATCTTGTCCCAGTTATTGTCGGCAGCGCAGGCTATGCAGCCATGCCCTCCCTGCACCGGCCAGCTTGTCCCCTCGTTATATTTTATGGAAGGGCAATTGAGATATGCTTCCGGGCCTTTACAGCCCATCTCATACAGGCACCAGCCGCGCCGATGTCCCTCGTCGCCCCATTCTCTCACAAACTGTCCTGCATCATAATGCGCGCGCCTCTCGCAGTTGTCATGTATTCTTTTTCCGTGTGCAAAATAGGGGCGATTGCGGCTGTCAAGGGGCGGCAATGTTCCGAATGTCAGATAGTGGACTATCGTCGCGGTTATGTTCTCGACGTTCTCCGGGCAACCGGGAAGATTGACGACCGTGATACCCGGAACAGCCTCCTTGACCCCGACTGCTCCGGTCGGGTTGGGGTTGGCGCTGGGAATGCCTCCCCACGCCGCACATGAGCCCACGGCCAATGTCACGAAGGCATTGCCACACACTTCTCTGGCTATATCGATGGCCGATCTGCCGCCGACGCAGCAGTACACGCCGCCGTCTTTTAGCGGTATGGACCCCTCGACGATCGCTATATATTTACCTTTTTTGTTCTTTACCACATCGGCAAGGGATTTTTCGGCTTGTTTGCCTGCCGGCACCATGATCGTCTCGTGGTAATCAAGGGATATGACATCCAGAACGAGCTGCTCGATGGTCGGTTTGGACGCCCTGAGCATGGCTTCCGTGTTCCCGGCGCAATCCTGAAATTCCAGCCAGACAACCGAAGGCCTCTGTTTCCTGTCGAGGGCCTCCGCGATGCGAACAATGAAGGGGGACGGCAAGGCAAGCGTAGCTGCCGTAGCGGCGCAAAACTTCATAAAATCCCTTCGTGAAACTCCGCGAGATTTCAAGTAAGTCCATACGCTCTCATCTTTTGCAGGGTCATTCATAGCGGCCTCCTTGACAATAGCATCGCACCGAGAGGTATAAATATAAATTTCAGAGAAACAAACCTTAGACGCTGTGTATTAAATAAATTATGAGAAATATCCCGATCGAGAAAACAGAGATTGCAAGCAGCACGTTCAGGATGACCGACGGCCGGTAGGCATCCTCGTCGATCTGCCGCTCTACGATCTTATATCTCATGAATGCAAGCACGCCCATGAGTGTCCCGAGGCCGACCAGGACAATCCCGAAAACAGACGAGTACCCGCGGGAAAGAGGAACCGCCTCTCCCAGAGGGGCCAGGTTCTTTTGCTGGCCCGGGAGGCCCGAGCTTACGATAAAATAGGAGAGCTGCCTGACAAAAAGCGCGAATTTTTCAACGACAAAACCGAACGCCATGATCCCGATGCTCGTCCGTATCCACGCAAGGAATGTCCTTTCGTTCGCCATATGGACGCGGCGGTTCCTTACTCTCGACGGCGTTTTATCTTCCTGACTTTCCATCATCGTGCTGACTTTCCGGGAATCATCCGGATGATTCCCAAGGACAGGGAGAACCGCAATTCCCCCGCCTTTGACAATTAATTGAATGTCTTCAGAATATGCTCTGCGATCTCGTGCGCTTGTTTATCGGGAATGATCTTTTCATCGAACGTAGTCATGCCCGGCCCGGGATTTCTCATGGTTTTGATAATGTCTGCCGCGGCTTTAATATTATTCGCATCAAGGTCCTTTTTATGCAGGGTCTTCTTCGGATTGATGATGTTCCCTCCGTCAACATGACAGATGGCGCAGTGCTGTTTGAACAAAGCTTCACCCGGCTCACCGGCCATCCCCTGTTTGACAAATACCGCGGCAACGAACAGGCACACAAGAATAAATGCCGGAACCAGTACAAATCCTCTTTTCATTGTATTCCTCCTCATCGATAGAAATGGTTTAACATCCCAACCCGGACAAGCCGGAACCACATATGCCACGAAGACACACCCTGCACTCGCGTTGCCACTCGTAACCGCTGGGTGCAGGCGAAGGCACGAAGAAGTTCATAAGTAGGTTTGATGTTTGGTAATTCCTTAATTCTTCGTGTTTTCTTTGTGTCTTAGAGCCTTCGTGGCTGAATTTTGTTTCCATTTTGGGTAGAATTTGATTCTTAGCTAGATAAAACAACTACTCCCTGGACGGCAGAAGAGGCACTCTCATCACATCATCAGGGATCTGTCCCGTTAATGAATCGAAAAACACCGTGATGTCGGCGACCTCCTCTTTCGAGAGGTCTTTCAGGAGTTGTATCTTCCCCATGATCCGGACAGCCTCTTCCAACCTGTCGACGGAGCCGTCGTGAAAATACGGCGGCGTCATCGCAACATTCCTGAGCACCGGGACCTTGAAGACGTATTTGTCAGCCTGATTTTTCGTGACCGCGTATCTTCCTTCGTCGATGGTCGCGCTCTTTGTATAATTCCCATAGGGTTCGAACACGCCGAACGTCTGGTACATCTGCCCTCCCACATACGGGCTGAAATGACAGGCCATGCATCCTGTTTCAAAAAATGTTTTTAAGCCCCTCTTTTGCTTTTCTGTTAATGCCTTTGCGTCCCCCTTGACAAAGGCATCGAACGGGGCCGGCGTCATGAGCGTCCGTTCGAAAGCGCCAACGGCCTTTGCAAAGTTGTCGATCGTGACAGGGTCCTTCTCGCCGGGGAACGCCGCCTTAAACAAGGAAACATACTCCTTCATATTCCTGAGTATTTTTTCCGCTGATTCATTTGACGGCATGCCGAAGGCCGGCGGGCCGGTCACCGACTGCCTGGCCTGGTCTTCCACGCTCGTCCTGTTGCCGATCCAATGGGCCGAAATCTGAGATGCCGCATTGAAGATGGTCGGCGAATTTCTCGGGTTCTCCTTGCAATTGTTCCCTATCGCCTTCCTGAGCCCATCGACGGCATACAGGCTGACGGGATGGCATTTGGCGCAGCTTACCGTACCATCGATGGAGATCCTCGACTCGTAAAAAAGAATCTTCCCCAGTTTCACCTTCTCGGGCGTGATCGGGTTTTGCTCAGATGGCATTGACGCGGGCAAAGGTCCCAGTACCTCCTTTGCCTTCTTCATCAGATCGTCGTCCGGAGCGGCTGCGACCGCCAGGGATAAGGAACAAAACATCAAGAGAAGCAGTACGACATTCAGCATAAAGATATTTTTCTTTTTCAAACGTCCTGTTTTCATGTGGTGAGTCACCCCTTCTGCATCACGGCACTACGCCGCAGGCAATGCGCGCGCCTCCGCCGCCCAGAGGCTGCGGCTGGTCGGAGTAATTATCTCCGCCTGCATGGATCATGAGCGAGCGGCCTTTGAGATCGGCAACTTTGAGCCGCTGAGCCATGACAGGCGTGGTAGCGCTGCCGTCCGACGCCACCACCAGCGCGGGAAGATCTCCCAGATGGCCTTTCCCCATGGGACCTTCATGCTTTCCGGAGCCTGCAGGATCATAGTGGGCGCCTGCGGCAAGAGCGGCCGTCATCTTGCCCTCTTTTTCTTTGGGCTGGCAGCTCGGATTTTCGTGCACGTGGAAACCGTGCCCACCGGGCGGTAAGCCTTTGAGGTTCGGGGTGAGGACCAGCCCATCTTTACTGTCCACGGCAGTCACCGTGCCGAGGGACTTTCCCACGCCGTGCTCATCCACGGCATTCACGGGAATGGTGACTTCATCAGCGTATGAAACAAGTGAAAAGCAAAGTAGACAGAATGCGGCGAAAAGAATGGTTCTCATAATAAGCCTCCTCGATTTTGCCCTTTCAGGCTATTGTCAGTTCCCCGCACCATAGTTGGTCACGAGATAGTTTGTGATTATCTTCGCATCTTCTTCACTGATCGGCGCACCGTACACTTTTATCATCTTATTTACCGTCGCGGTCCACTGCGCCAGGGGGAATTTCGGCTGCGTGGTGATGTAATCCGTGCTGTGGCAGATGTTGCAGAACGTTTCCGCCTTTACCCTTCCCTCACCCTCTTTGAGCTCGATGCGGACAGCCGGAAGGGTGATGGAACGCACCGCGCCTGGCTGCGTTTCCGGTTTCTGCGAAGGACCTCCCTGCGCATAGGCGATCCCCGTTGATAGAACCACCGTCGTCATGAGCATGGTTATTTTCTTCATCGTCCCCTCCTATCTCACAACCACGGTGAGAGGTTCAACCTTGTTCCACAAATACCCCGAAGGATTCCAGAGTCCCTCGAAGGGCTGTGACCCGCCGATGCTGTCCGTGGCCTTGGCCATGAGAGTGTATGTACCTGGCTTTTTGGGCCTCCATGGATAGGACCACTGGGTCCACGAGTACTTGCCCAGGTCCTTGCCGAGTCTTGCCTGGACCCAGTTCCTGCCGCCGTCCGTCGATACGACCACATCCTTGATGCCGTATCCTCCTGAAAAGGCGATGCCCATGATGTCCACAGGTTTATTCGCTTTCAGGCCTGAACGTTCTTCCGGGGTGATGATGAGCGATCTCGTGGTCATACGGTGAATGGGGATGGTCTTTTGCGGTTTCGCTCCCGGCGGGACGCAGCCGCAGGCGGTATCGGGTATCCGGTACGCGCTCTTCATCCAGAACTCTTCGAAGGATTTGTTCAAAACAGTGATGTCGGTCAGCGATTTCACCCAGTAGGTGGCATACCAGCCCGGAACGATGAGCCGGGCGGGAAAACCGTTCAACATGGTGAGGGGTTGTCCGTTCATCTCGTAGGCGATGAGCATGTCGTCCTCGAGGGCCTTGTCGACCGGCAGGCTCTTGATAAAATCCGGCACCGTCGGAAGGGTCCCGGTATCGAGGCCGTTGAACGAAACGTCAACAGACCCTGCCTTGATCCCAGCCTGATTCAGGATGTCCTTGAGGCGCGCCCCGGACCAGGTGACGTTTCCCATGGCGCCGTTCTTCCACTGTCCCCCGGCTACCCTCGGCTCAAAGAAGCTCCTTCCGTTCCCGGCGCACTGGATGACGGCCGTGAAGGTCACTTTCTCGAACCGGACCCTCAGATCGCTCAGAGAGAGCTGGAGTTCCTGCTCCGTGTTGCCGCCGACCTTCAGCCTCCACTGGTTTACGTCAATGGATGTGGGGATGTTGGCGATATGCCATCTCACGAAGAGCGCATCGTTCGGCGTGATGAGTTCCTTGAAATACTTGAGCGGCGTTTCGAGCTGGGGCGGCCGCGACGTAAGGAGTATCAGGTCCGTCTTTTCCGGATATCGTACGAGCCTTCTTTCGTCGGTCGCCGCCAGGAGATCGAGGGGCATCTCTCCGAGCACTGTCATTGCCGTAAGAGCGCCGGCGGTCTTCAAGAAATCCCTTCGTGTGAACCGTTTATGCTCCATGGCTGACTCCTTTCACAGTGCCGGAAAACAGATAATAACTGAATTAAGTATATTCTGTTGATTTTTAAAGAATGTGCTGAAAGATTTGGTGGTTCCTCATCCTCGTTCCAAAGAACCCTCTGCTCGTCTTGAGTACCATGCAAAAATTATAGAGGTGTTATAATAAGTATAATTGAAAAAATGAATATTTCAAGTTACTAAGGTAAAATCTCACTTTTTAGCCTACAAAATTATAATGCTAATGTATGAGAATCTGTAATCACAGCTGTAAACAGCATCAGATAGCGTAGTGCGTCCCACACCTTTACATAAAAGCTGTCACCCTGAACGAAAGTGAAGGGTCTCTTGTCTTTGGAAATACGATATTCTTCGTGGAGTTTATCCTGAGCGAGATTCTTCGGTCGCTTCGCTCCTTCAGCCGGAATAACAATCAAAGTAAAGGTAATTATGACGCACTACACTAGCTCGCCCCCAGCGCCTTCGCCGCCTTATTCACGTCCTTGGGCGCGACCCAGAGGATGGCAGCATAGCGGCCTGCTCCGGCCGACACGGCGTCAATGGTCGTAACGTTGATCCTTTTCTCCGCCATCGTTTTGAGCAAGTCCGCCACGGCGCCCTTCCGGTCATCGCCCTGGACCAGAAACCCGAACTTCTGGGGACGTGTCTTGATCTTCGCCGCCTTGACAGTATTCTTGAACACTGCCACATCCTCCGGAATAAAATCGAGTTGCGCCTTCCTGCCGCTTGGGAACCCCGTAAACGCCAACAGGTTCACGCCCGCATCTGCCAAAACCCCCAGCACCCGCGCCCCCTCACCCGGCTTGTTCGGGACATCCATCGCAAAATACGCCACCTTTCTGATTATATCCACCATATCCAACACCTCCTTTTTAAGATTATTATAGCAGCTTCAAGAGATACTCCTTTAGTCACAAGGGCAAAGTCTGAGCACGGGGACACTTTCCGTCCATGAGAAAAGCGAATCAGCAGCCGCATCATACATACGACGAACTACATGGCCTCCGGCAATACGACAAGGGACAGAGTAGTATTATAAAGAAGGGTTTTCGATCGGGGAGATTTGAAAGCAGAGTCCGGTTATTTTTTCACGAAAAAAAGCCTTTCCCTGCGGCAGACCGCAGGGAACCAGCATGTCACGTGCAATGCACTGACGACAGGTAATCGTTGCCGGAGATATAGTTCTCAAGCATATTGATCGTGGTATCCTGTTCGGAAATAACCGCGTTCACCACATCGCCGATGCTGAGGATCCCGATGAGCGTGCCGCTGTCCAGGATCGGCAGATGCCGGATGTGGTTACTGGTCATCAGCACCATGCAGTCCTTGAGGGTAAGGTGCGGTCCCGCGCAGATCGGGGGCCGGCTCATCAGTTCTCCGACCGTCGTATCCTTGGAAGATTTGCCTTTCAATATCACCTTCCGCGCGTAATCCCGTTCAGAGAAGATGCCGACCAGTTTTCCTCCCTCTATCACCAGAAGCGCACCCACATCCTTGTCCGCCATGATCTCCAGGGCCTCGTAGGCCGTTGCGCGAGGTCCGATCGACCAGCAGCCGTGGCTTTTTGACTGCAATACCTGATTGACCGTAAGCATTGTGTTCATAATGTGCCTCCTTTCTCCAGTCTACGTAATGTCAAAAATTAACCACAGAGTCCGCTTAGAGTGCGCATCTCACCGATAATCTGTCTTTTCTGCGTTAATCCGCATCCAGATTGTCATATATTTTTATTGTGAGTTTCCTCTGCGTCCTGGTGGTTAAATCCGTCAGCTTCAGTCTGATAAAAATAAAAAAGCCGGGCATACCAAAGGCTTTTCCTTCGGCAGCTCGGCCATCTCTTGTCAAGACCCGTTGCTTTCCGTCCCCTTGTAAAAGGAGGTGGCTTTTTCGGGAATTATATTCTTTTTTCTTCTTGTGGTTTAATCATAACCACCGAACACCCGCCCTGTCAAATTCTATTTCTAACTACAGACATTCTATATTTGATGCTTGAGGGGTGTATTGCAGCAGAAAGGATCGCCCTACTTAATGATGAGCTTGAAATCATCGCGTTGCCCTTCAAGTTCCTTCAAGACCTTCATGACCTTCTCGAAATCCTCTCCCATGGCCTGCCGGGACGCCTCGGCATCCCGCCAGACGATCTCCGTAGGGCCTTCGACCTCCGTTGAAAGGACGTCCCACAGTGCATCGAGATTGCGTCCGAAGTACGCAGGCAGGGAAAGCTGACCGCTTATCTCGTCATAGAATTCATCGAGAGAGTGTATGGCTTTCCCGTTCAGAATGTAATGTCTCTTCCCTATCGGCATTCCGGCACCTCCGCAAACATTCGAGGATCATAAGACCTTTAAACCGGATAAAAGAACCCTTCACGCCCTGTCGTCCCGCGCTTTTCGGTCCACGAACTCCCGCACGACATCCACCGCCCGCCTGATCTCATCCGTTGCCGGGAGCGTCGCCGCTATCTTGTCAAGATAGTCCCGCTCTTTCAGCATTATGAATGAACTCGTGAAATTGAGGTCGAACATCCAGACGATCTGCAGCAGCTTAAAGTCATTCAAGGTCTTCAGCTTGGAAAGGAGAAACATTTCTTTTTTATGCAGGTGTGACAGGATCTCCCGCGAATAGTCCGGGGAATCGGGCAATCCAAGCCCCGCGGCGGTCCACCTGCTCTCCTGGGGAAGGGCGTAATATTCCGTGAACACCCGCCAGATATCGAGCTTGTCCGCGTCGCGGACCAGCTTTGCGTACAAAAGCGTATCTTCGTCCAGCGCTTCGGGAAGAACAAAAACGTTGTGCAAGGTCACGGCATCGGTGATGATCTTCTGTTCGCGCCGGGAAATATTTTTGAGCACCTTGTTCTCAAGCAGTACCTTCGTCCCGAGCGCGGCGTGGTTCACCGAAATACTGTCCCGGAAGGTCTTGAACTCGTGATACTGCGGAAATCTGCCGACATCATGGAAAAGGGCTATTGTTTCCGCGAGCACAGTCTCGCCGTTGCTCAGCGACAGATCGCGCGTGATCCGCAGCATGTTCTCGCACACGTGGCGGGTATGCTCTTCCTTGAGCGTGAGGTTCCGCTGGTCCTCAGCGTCCGGCATCAAAAAGGACGCGCAATAGCCGGAAAACCACTTTTTTAAACGGCGCAGTTCGTTCTGGTCCATAGTTTTCCATACGCGCCCACGGCGTATGATGGTTTGATACTACTGTACCCGCGCACGTAAGTCAAGCCGCGGAACAGGGAAGACGATCGATCGCCCCTTTGCGAAAAGGGGCGTAAACAAGCTTATGCTCTCTCGAATGACTCTTTCCGGCGATACTATCAGCACCCGGGCGGATCTTTTAATTAAAATTTTCAAGAATCAATCCCGCGGAAAGCGGAAAATTGCTATAATAGAACAACTGCGTGATGTTACTCCCTTCGAGAAAGGAGCAACCGGATGGAACATTCCGGCCGGATAAAAAACCTGACCGTCCCGCACCTCTTCCTGGGCCTCCGGGCGGAAAAGAAGACCGGTATTGCGGTTTTCGAGAGGGCCGGAGTAATCAAAAAAGTATATATCAGGGACGGCTATGTTCTTTTCGCATCATCAAATCTGGATAACGACCGGCTCGGCGAGTGCCTGCTCCGCGTGGGCGCTATCACCAGGGAACAATACGACACCTCGGTCGAACTCCTCAAAAAATCGGACAAGAAACAGGGCGCGATCCTGGTGGAGCTCGACATTCTCTCATCGAAAAACCTGGTCGCAAGCGTTCAGCTCCAGGTCGCCCATATCATTCTCAGTCTGTTCTCGTGGCGTGACGGGCTTTATCGGTTCGAGGAGGGGCCGCCGCCGCTCGACGACATCATCCCGCTGCACATGAGCTCTGGAAACCTTATCCTCGAGGGCGTGCGCCGGCTTGACTGGCAGAGCGTCCGTGATTCGCTCCCGCCCGCTGAGACCGTGCTCCGGCCGAGCGCAGATCCGGTAGCGCTCTTTCAGGACGCCGACCTCTCGCAAAACCAGAAGGCCGTCCTGTCGCTCATCGACGGCAAGCGCAGCATCAAAGAGATCTGCGCCCTTTCGAAAGCGGGCGACTTTTACACGCTCAAGGTGATCTATATCCTCCTCTCACTGCGCATGGTGGAGATCGGAGAGATCGAATCCGAAGAAGAACGGGCCTTCGCGCGCGAGGCGGTAAAACAAGCGGTGGCCGTCGAAGAACGGAAGCCGGAGACGCCCCGGGCCGCGGTGTCGTCTCCGATGAAGCAGAAGATCCTGAAAGCGCTTGAAAAACTCGATGGTCAGGACGACCGTGAGGTGCTCGGTCTCGACGAAGACTTCTCCCCGCAGGAAGCGCAGGCAGCGTACCTGAGACTTGCGAAACTGTACCATCCCGACAGGCATTTTGACGGCGATATGCGGGACATGAAAAGCGCCCTTGAGAAGCTGTTCTCGAGGATCACTGAAGCGTATAACGTGCTCAGCAATAAGGCCCAGCGCGAACATATCGCTTACCTCTCAAATCAGGGCCGTGCCAAAAGCGCGCGAAAGACCGCGACCAGGGAAGACCGTACGGCGATGAACACGGTTGAGAAAACGCCGTTCGCCCTGGGTGTGGAAAAATATGAGGCCGGGGACTATCTGACCGCCCTCGAGTCCTTTCGCAAAGCGAGCAAGCTCGATCCGCGGGACTCCGGATGTCATTACTACCAGGGCCTGGTGCTTTCGCAGCTGCCGCGAAAACTCTATGAGGCGGAGGAGTGTTTCAAAAAAGCCATAAAGCTCGATCCGTCGAAAACCGATTACTCCCTCGAGCTCGGCAAGCTCCTCATAAAACGAGGGCTTACATCGAACGCCCTCGCCGTGCTCAAGGAAGCGCTCACGAGGGCGCCGGATTCAGAGCAGATCAAGGAAGCGCTTATGTCCATCGAGGATAAACAGTCTTAACCCCGTTATTGCATAAAATGCTCCGTTTATCTAGGATAAAATCCGCCCGTTTTCCCTGTGTCCGCCTGCAACCTGTTTTTCACCTTTTTCTGCGCCCGTCGCGGTAAAGAAGGATGCAATAGTTATTGATCATGCGATATATCAGGATCCGGTCTGCGGACGAAGACGGGAATGCACGACCAGATAGCCGGAAAAAAGGACCAGAACACCGCCGATCAAGGCGGCCAGGGAAGGCGTCTCTGAAAGAAACAGGAACGCGAGCGGTATTGCGGCGAGCGGCTCGGTATATCCCAGGATCGCCGCATGCTGCGCAAGCACCTGTTTGAGAGCGCTGAAATAGAGAAGCGGCGCGATCGTGGAATGAAACAGCCCCGCGGCCATGAGAAGGGCCATGGTGCGGAAATGCAGCTCATAGTCCATACTGAGGGCAACGGGCGCGGTAATGATCGCCGTCGTCCAGAGCAGAACAATGATCGCCTTGTGATACATCATCATCCTGCTGATCTTTCTGGATACGATGATGACAAAGGCGTAGGCCACTCCTGACGCTGTTCCCGCGAGAATGCCGGGCAGGTGCGTACTGCTCAGGCGAACTCCCCCGCTCGACATGACGATCATGGCCATGCCGACGACCGCGATGGGAAGAGAGATGAGCGTTACCTTCTGGATGCGCTCCGAGATCAGGAGGGGGGCGAGCACGGCAACGATGACGGGCGCGAGCGCAACGGCCAGAATGGGAGTGAGCACGGAGATCCAGAAGCTCACGGAGAGGAAGAAGGGTTCTTTCACGAGAGTGTCCTTTCAGGGGCGGCGTTTGCG
>Ga0209619_10001049_pt1 | contig 19967 bp, 17 predicted proteins | sample Rifsed16ft3_FD_184011 | JGI IMG/M metagenome (GOLD analysis project Ga0209619, IMG submission 184011) | Soil microbial communities from Rifle, Colorado, USA - sediment 16ft 3 (version 2) | ecosystem: Environmental > Terrestrial > Deep subsurface > Rock core/Sediment | place: Rifle, Colorado... | reverse complement strand
GTCCGCGTTGGACCTCAAGGCGCGTGACGTCGGGTTGAGCCTGAACCCGGCCGCGACGCTGCACCTGCTGCCGTGTATTGCCGGTCACGTCGGTGCGGACCATGTCGCCGTGATATTGGCCGAGGCGCCTCAACATTCAGAGGAAACGGTCCTGGTGATCGATGTCGGCACGAATGCCGAAATCTCGGTTGGCGACCATCGCGGGCTGATGTGCGCCTCGAGCCCGACCGGCCCGGCATTCGAAGGGGCGCAGATCACGCACGGTCAGCGGGCGGCACCGGGTGCGATCGAGCGCGTGCGCATCGACCCGGTCACGCTCGAACCGCGATACAAGGTGATCGGGTACCCCGAGTGGATTCAGGCCGGCGAGGAAGAGACCCTCCCGGATAACGCAAAGGCAACCGGGATTTGTGGCAGCGGGATCATCGAAGCCATCGCCGAGATGTTCCTGTCGAGAATCATCGGCGCCGATGGGCGGGTCGACCAGGGCATGCTTGAGCGGTCGCCCCGGCTCCGCTTCGCCGAGCGGGTCGGGGAATACCGCTTGGTGAATGCCGCGGACTCGGCAACCGGCAACCCAATCGTGATCACCCAGAACGACGTGCGCGCCATCCAGCTGGCCAAAGCCGCTCTGTACACGGGTGCCAAGCTGCTCATGGCGGAGCAAGGAGTGGATAAGGTCGAGAGGATCATCTTATGTGGGGCGTTTGGGACCTATATCAGCCCGCGTCACGCGATGGTTCTGGGAATGATCCCCGACTGCAGCCTGGAGCGGGTTTTCGCCGGCGGGAACGCGGCTGGCGATGGTGCCCGGATCGCCCTCCTCAGTCGTGAGCAGCGCCTCGAGGCTGCCCGGCTGGCGAGATGGGTCCAACACGTGCAGATCGCGACCAGCCCTGCCTTCCAGGATGAGTTCATCGCCGCGCTGGGGCTGCCCCATGCGCAAGACGCGTTTCCGCACCTGGCGGGGACGATCCCTGAGCCGAGACCGACCGCAGCCGAGCCGCGCCGTTCGAAGAGGCGTTCAACCCCAATTCGCTGAGCGAGGACCGCATGAGCGAGGAACTTGATCTGAGTCAACTCGAAACGCCCGAATTGATCGGTCAAATGCACGATGACCTGTACGACGGCCTGGCCGATGAGATCGTGGCCGGCGTGAACGAACTCCTGCGCCGGGAGATGTCGCCCTACGATATCCTGACCAAGGCTCTGGTGGCCGGGATGGACGTCGTCGGGGCCGATTTCCGCGACGGGATCCTGTTCGTGCCGGAAGTGCTGATGGCGGCCAAAGCGATGAAGGCCGGGATGGTGATCCTGCGTCCGCTTTTGGCGGAGACCGGAGCGCCGCAGATCGGGACCATGGTGATCGGAACGGTCAAAGGCGACATCCATGACATCGGCAAGAATCTGGTGGCGATGATGATGGAAGGCGCCGGCTTCAAAGTAGTCAATCTGGGCATCAACAACGACGCCGAGAAGTTCCTGGCGGCGGTGCGCGAGCACCAACCGATCATTGTCGGGATGAGTGCGCTTCTCACGACGACCATGCCTTACATGGGTGTGGTCATCAAAGCCTTGAAAGAGGCCGGGCTCCGGGAAGATGTGATCGTGCTGGTCGGCGGCGCCCCACTCAATGCGGCTTTCGCCGAGGACATCCAGGCCGACGCCTATTGCCGTGACGCGGCGGTGGCCGTTCAGACGGCGAAAAAACTTGTGGCCATCAAACGTGGCCAAGTCGAGGCCGGATGACAATGAATCCACTGCACGACCTGCTTGACCGTTCGGGCGTGATCCTGGCCGATGGTGCCATGGGGACGATGTTGATGGACCTCGGGCTCGAATTTGGGGCTTCGCCCGAAATGTGGAACGTCGAGCGCCCCGAGCGCGTCCGCTCGGTCCACCGGGGATATCTCGAAGCCGGCGCCCGGCTTGTCCTGTCGAACACCTTCGGGGGGAGCCGTTTCCGTCTCGCCCTGCACGACCTGCAGGACCGGATGGCCGAGCTCAATCAAGCCGGGGTCGAGCTGGCGCGGCAAGCGGTGGACGAGGTCGGGAGCGGCGCTCTTGTCGCCGGCGACATCGGGCCGAGTGGGGAGTTGCTCGAACCGTACGGCAACCTGACCTATACCGAGGCGGTCGCCGGCTTCGGCGACCAGGCGCGGGCCTTGATTCAGGGGGGAGCCGACGTCATCTGGATCGAAACGATCTCGGCGTTGGATGAGATGCGAGCGGCGTTCGAGGGCGTACGAAGCGTATCTCCGGAGATCCCGGTCATCGCAACCATGACCTTCGACACCCACGGCCGGACGATGATGGGGGTCTCACCCGAAGAGGCTGTTCGAGGATGGGCGGACCTGGATCTTGCCGCGATTGGGGGCAACTGCGGCAATGGGCCGGATGAGATCCTGACCGTCATCGACAAGATGCGGAGCGTGGCCCCGGAAAAGGTCCTGGTGGCCAAGTCGAATGCCGGGATTCCGCAGTGGCTGAACGGCAAGACAACCTACGACGCCGGTCCCGAGGAGATGGCGCGCTATGCAGTCCAGGCGGCCGAGGCCGGTGCGCGGATCATCGGGGCATGCTGTGGAAGTACACCGGCCCACCTGGCAAAGATGGGCTCGGCTTTGGGCGAACGGATGGCCCGGAGGAAGTGAGCTTAGGGGCCGTTCGCCCCGCACGGGCTTAGCGGGGTTCTCCTCCGGGATGTGCAAGCCAGCGTGAGGTAATGAGAGTCAGTTCTGTGAGCGGCCGAGGGATTTCGAATGAGTGACAATGAGGTGAGATCCGATCAGGTAGCTAAGACGGCGGTCATCGCTTGTGGCGCACTTGCCCGCGAAGTGATGGCGCTCAAGGGCAAGTATGGTTGGCAGGCGGACATCCTGGGTGTTCCGGCGTTGCTGCACAATCGCCCCGACCGGATTCCTGCGGCAGTCCTCAAGCGCATTCGCGAAGCACGCACCAAGTACGAACGCGTGGTCGTTGTTTACGGGGACTGCGGCACGGGAGGGCTTCTGGACCGCATGTTGGAGGCGGAAGGCGTCGAGCGCGTCGGCGGGCCGCACTGCTACGAAATGTACGCGGACGGCGATTTCGAGGCCTTCATGAGAGAGGCGGCCGGCACATTCTTCCTGACCGACTTTCTGGTGCGCTCCTTCGATCACCTGGTGATCGAAGGCCTGGGTCTCGACCGCCATCCGGAACTGCGGCAGGAGTACTTTGGGAACTACGTCCGCGCGGTTTACCTGGCTCAAACGGATGATCCTGCGCTTTGGAAGAAGGCGCAGTGGGCAGCCGACCAGCTTTCGTTGCCGCTCGAGATCCGATATGTTGGGCTGGGTGCGCTCGAGTCTCGCTTGCAGGAGCTCATGCGATGACGACGAAGTTCCAGGTCGTTTACTGGCGTGACATCCCGGCTCAGGTCAAAGTCCGTTCCGGTGGGACCCGACTCTCGCGGTCTCTGGGCGCCCGGTTCCAGCAAGCGATCGACCAGGCAGCGATGATCGCCGGAAAAGCAGGATCGGAAGAGTATCTCGGCGAGTGGCGCACAGGCGCGTGGCGGGATCGGGAGGGTTCTGCCGACGAAACGGCGGAGGCGATTTGTGCCGAATTAGAGGTCGAGTTCCCAATGGACCGCCTTCGCAAGCTGGCCGAGAGCGGTGGCTTGGAGGGCTGACCTGCCGAGGCCCAACGCCTTCACCGCGTGCACCGTAGTGACAGTAATGAACCGGGAGACCTAGCAAACCAAAGTGTCTCGAATCCAAGAGTGGCCCACCCTGCTTGAACTTGCTTACGAGGCGACGCGTCGCGCCCTCAAGCCACTCCGGCGCTGGCTCAAGCCCGGCGGTAGGGTAGAGGATCTGTTTGTCGCCGGCGAGCGCCTGGTCAAGGGGCCGATTTTCGATTGCAGGATGTGCGGCCAGTGTGTACTGCACGAAACCGGGATGACCTGCCCCATGACCTGTCCTAAGGAAATGCGGAATGGGCCGTGCGGGGGCGTTCGCCCGGACGGCAAGTGCGAGGTCTTGCCGGAGATGCCGTGTGTCTGGGTGCAGGCCTGGGAACGCTCGGAGCGGATGTCTGTGTATGGGCGGGCGATCCTGGAGGTCCTGCCCCCGGTCGATCGGCGATTGAAGGACAGTTCGGCTTGGATCAATGAGATCAATGGGGTAGGCGACGGGGCGCCTATCGGGTGGCGCGCATGAAATCCGGTTCGCGGCTGGAGCGGGTTCTGCGCTCCGGGCGCTTTGCCGTCACCGCCGAACTCAACCCACCGGACACCGCCGATCCGCAGGCAGTGTACGATCGGGCTCTCGTCCTGGCCTCGGTCTGCGACGCGATCAATGCGACGGATGCCTCCGGGGCCAACGTCCACATGTCGAGTGTCGGCATGTGCGCTCTGCTCACACGTGCCGGTTACGAGCCGGTGATGCAGGTATCCTGCCGGGACAGGAATCGGATCGCCATCCAAGGGGATCTGCTGGGTGCGGCCGCGATGGGGGTGCGCAACCTGTTGTGTCTGACCGGGGACGGCGTGCAGGCCGGAGACCAGCCTGAGTCGAAACCGGTTTTCGATCTCGACTCGATCAGCCTGCTCCGAACCGCTCGTGTTCTGCGCGACGAAGGCCGGTTTCTGAGCGGCAGGCAGCTGGAAGCCGCGCCGAAGTTCTTCCTCGGCGCGGCGGCCAATCCATTCGCCCCGCCCCTTGAGTTTCGTCCGCTGAGACTGGCCAAGAAGGTCGAGGCGGGAGCCGATTTCATCCAGACGCAGTTCTGTTTCGACATGAAGCTCATGCGCCGCTACATGGAGGCGGTGCGCGAGCTCGGCCTGCACGAGCGAGTGTTCATCCTGGCGGGTGTCGGTCCGCTCCGATCGGCTAAGACCGCCGAGTGGCTCCGATCCCGCGTGCCGGGTGTCGTGATCCCTGACGAAGTGATCCATCGCCTGCGCCGCGTTCCGCTGGAAAAGCAACGCGAAGAAGGGAAACGACTGTGCATCGAGATCATTCAGGAGTTGCAGGAAATTGATGGCGTGAGCGGTGTACACGTCATGGCCTACCGCCAGGAAGAGTTGGTGGCCGAGATCATCGAAGAGTCGGGCCTGCTTCCCCGGCGGCGATCCGGGAGGATGCCGCAGGCACTTGAAACGGAGGATGCCTCAAACTAATGGAGACCCTTATCACCTCACCTACAAGCCAGGTCCGGATCGGGCCGAATCTGCCATTTGTGATCGTCGGTGAGCGCATCAACCCAACCGGCCGGTCCAGGCTGGGAGTCGAGATGGCCGCCGGGGACTTTACCCGAGTGCGAGAGGACGCGCTGGCGCAAGCTACAGCCGGAGCCCACATCCTGGACGTCAACGCCGGTATCCCGCTCGCCGACGAGCCGGCGATACTGGCGGAAGCCATCCGCGTCGTACAGGCGGTTGTGGATGTGCCGCTGAGCATCGACTCATCCGTCGTAGCGGCGCTCGAGTCCGGGTTGAAGGCCTACCGAGGGAAACCGCTGGTTAACTCGGTCACGGGAGAGGACGAGCGGCTCGAGGTTGTTCTCCCCATGATCAAGCAGTACGGGGCGGCGGTTATCGGGGTGTCCAACGACGAGACCGGGATTTCCGAAGACCCGGCTGTGCGGTTTGCGGTGGCCAAGAAGATCGTCGAGCGCGCCGAAGCCCACGGGATCCCGCGCGAGGATGTTCTGATCGACCCGCTGGCCATGCCGGTGGGCGCCGTCGCCAGAGCAGGATTATCACTATTCGAAGTTGTCCGGCGCGTCCGCGACGAGCTCGGCGTGAATACGATTTGCGGCGCATCGAACATCTCCTTCGGCCTGCCCGATCGCCGGCGCCTCAACGCAGCATTTCTCACGATGGCCATGGCGGCCGGATTGACTGCGGCTATCACTAATCCTCTGGAAGAAGAAATCCGGCTGGCGATCATGGCCGGCAACGTCATGCGGGCCCAGGACGAGAACTGCGCATCCTGGCTGCAGGCCCATCGCCGCGGTGCGGATGGCGGAGGATCGGAGCGAGCCGCGCGCAGAGAGCGCCGTCGCAAGCTGGCGGCCGGTGGATCCGATTCGGATTAGGGCCTGGCCGATCAGGCGCCCAGACATGGATGGATGAGAGAACGCAGCGCATTGCGCTGCGTTCAGTTTTCATTGCGGATTGCCGCGGCCGCCGCCAGCGCCGGCTTTGGGTCTAGTCGCGGCGCTGGGCCTCCATCAGCCACGTTTCTAGCCGGCCGGATGTCAGGACAACCAGGGCTCGCTTCCAACGCGTGGTGGCATAGTCCCAGAAGTCGTACTCCAGCTTCGAGATCTTGTTCTGGATCGCGCCCCAGAGCGTCCACCCGATGTCGGACATCAAGGCGAAAAGACGCATCCTGGCAAGCTGGACCATGTCGGCCTGTCCAAAGTAGGCGGCACACAATTCGGCGTATTGATCGTCGCTGTACTGAAGCTCCTGGCAGGTGTTGCCGAGCTCGAAGCATGGGTCGTTGTTGCCGCTGTATTCGAAGTCGATCAGGCGCAGGAGCTGACCATCATCGATGTAGTTCTCGGCGAGCAAGTCATTGTTACAGGGGACAGTGGGTAGGGCGTGGATTCTGACGGCAGCCTCGATCCGGGCCACGACCGGGAGGAAGTCCCGGTAGTCGGAGGGGATGCGCACCTGGTGCCGGTCGACGATCTCAAGATAGAACTCGACGAGCCGGAACATGTCAAAGTCCTTGAGGAAGCGCCGCCCGGCATGGAGCAGCCTCAGAGAGCGGGCGATCCTCTCGGGCATCCCCAAAGCCTGAAGGCTCATGATCGACATCGTTGCGCCATCGATGAACTCCAAAACCATCACGTCGTACAGTGGCAGTTCGTAGAGGACTTTGGGGGCGACCCCAGTCTCAGCCGCCGCCTTTGAGTTGTAGATTTCATTTGGGCGATCGACAGCGAGGAGCTCGGTGCTGGCGCCGGGGATGCGCACGATGCACGGCTGTCCGTCTACGGACAGTCGATAGTTAGTGTTGGTCAGTCCCCCCGCCAAGGGCTCGATCTCAACCATGCGCCCCTGCCAGTCGTGGATCTCACGGACGACTTGATCAATCGTAACCGGCATGGGAGCATGCTCCTGAGACGACGGCTGCCGTTCGCAACGGAGTCCGTCTCTCAACCGCGAGACTTAGAGGCAGAGTGCGCGGCACGGGGCGGGGCAAGGCGCAGCCGTCGCCTGAACCTCAGAGAAAGCCGGATCCGATGTGGCTAGACTCTCAATCGCGCGCCTTCGGGGTCGTACAGCATATCGGCCGTGACTTCAGCCGGAACTGCCTGACCGAACACCTCCACCGCAAGGGGCATGCCCGGGGTTGTCAGCTCCATCGGAAGATAGGTGTAGGCGATATTCCGTTTGAGGGTGTGGCCATAGCCGGAGCTGCGCAGACGGCCCATGACGGCGCCATCCGAAATGACCGCCTCACCTCCGTAAATGGCCTGGTACTCATCGGCGCCGATGGTGAGCGTGCACAGCTTATGGTCCAGACCGTGCTCTTTGATCTCCACCAGGGCCTGGCGACCGATGAAGTCACCCTTGCCCAACCGGACGGCGAAGCCCAGGCCGGCGGCCAGCGGGTTCTCCAGGGTCGTAACGTCCATGCTGTAGTAGCGGTAGCCTTTTTCGAGGCGCAACGAGTCGAGGGCTTTATAACCGCCGGTCTCGATCTCACACATCTTGCCTGAATCGAGTAGCGCGTCCCAGACCTCGATGGCGCGTTCGGGCGACATGTATAGCTCCCACCCCAGCTCGCCGACGTACGTCACTCGCTGTGCCAGCACTGGAAACCCCTTGACCTTGATCTGTCGGCTGGACATGTAAGGCAAGGCCTGGTTGGACACGTCCCCCTCGGCCACGGCCTGCAACACGTCGCGCGCCCGCGGGCCCCACAGGCCGAGGCAGGCAAGCTCTTCGGTCACGTCGCGCACCACAACCGGCCCGTCTTCTGGCCGGATGTGCATCTTGATCCAGCCCAAGTCGTTGCCGATGAAACCCGATCCGGTGACAACCCGAAACCGGTCCTCGGTCAGGCGGGTGATGGTCAGATCAGCTTCGACGCCGCCGCGGGTGTTGAGGAATTGAGTGTAGATGACCTTTCCGGGCTGTGCATCGATGTTGTTGGCACTCAGCCTCTGCAGCAGGGTCAGGGCGCCGGGGCCTTCGACGTCGATCTTGCCGAAAGACGACATGTCGAAGAGGGCCGCTCGCTCCCGCACCGCGCGATGTTCCTCGGCCACGCGCTCGAAGTACGGGGGTCGTGTCCAACCCCATTGACGCTGATCGGCGCCCGCCCGGCGCCATGGCTTGCCGGGGTTGAAGAAGTTCACGCGCTCCCAGCCGTTCTTCTCGCCGAAGACGGCTCCACGATCCTGAAGCCGGTAGTGAATCGGACTCACCCGGTGCGGGCGGCCCCACTCGTTCTCGTCGTTCGGATATCGCAGCAGGTAGTAGTACTTGACCCCCTCGCGCGTCCGCTCGGCAGCGTAGGCCGGGTCGCGATAGTCTCTCCCGAACCTCCAGGCATGGAAGGAATACACGTCGAGAGGCGGCTCGCCTTCGACGATCCATTCGGCCATGACTTTGCCCATTCCACCCGCGCCGCCAAAGCCGTTCAATGAGAGGCCGGCGGCCATCCAAAGTCCGCGCGCCTCGGGGGCCGGTCCCAGGAGCGGCCGCGAATCGGGCGTGTAGGCGCCGGGGTGACAAATCAAGCTGACGATCTCGGCCCTCTCGACAAACGGAAGACGCCGGATCAGGCCTTCAAGAAGAGGTTCGAACCGATCGTAGTCACCGGGTAAGGCTGTGCCACTGTGCTCCCACGGGGCGCCGTCTACCCAGCGGGCGTGAGGGTTGAGCTCGTAGCCGCCGATAACCAGCCCTCCGGCTTCCTCGCGCAGGTAGACCAGGTTGTCAGGGTCGCGGACGCACGGGGTTTCGTGGGGAAGTACGTTATCGGCGACGGCCTTCAGGGCGATGTGCTGGTGATCGACGGGAGTTGTCGGAATGTGCATCCCGGCCATGGCCGCCACCTGCGGGCCCCAGATCCCGGCGGCGTTGACCACGATCTCCGTCCGCACGTCACCCTGGACGGTCCGGACCTTGGTGACCTCCCCTTTAGGTGAGAGTTCGATGCCGGTCACGCGGGCGTCGGTCTGGATCGTCACTCCCAGCTTCTTGGCGTGCGCCGCCAGGCCGGTGGTCGTTGTATACGGGTCGAGATGGCCATCGCGCGGAAGATAGACCGCGCCATAAAGGCTCTTATCGGTCATGCCCGGGAAGAGTTTTACCGCCTCGCCGGCGGAGATGATCTCCACCTCCAACCCGATGGCCTTGGCCTGACTGACGTTTCTTTGGAGCTCCTTCAACTGCGCTTCACTCGAAGCCAGGCGCAGACTTCCGACGTGGTCGAAGAGATTCAATTCACTGAAAAGATCGATGCTGTATTTGCGAATCTGCATAAGCGTTGGTGAAGTGTGGAACTGTGTTACCAGACCAGCGGCGAAGGCTGATTCTCCGCTGGCGAGTTCCCCCTTCTCGAGCAGCAACACGTCGTTCCAGCCCAGCTTGGCCAGGTGGTAGGCGACGCTGACCCCCATGATGCCGCCGCCTACGACGACGACCCGTGCTTGGTCCTTCATGATTACCTCCGCCCCCCAGGGCGATCCGTCAAGAGGCGATGTCGGGCGCAGCGGCTGTGGAAGGAGCCGCCGTGCAGGGGAACTCGGTGTTCGGGAAGTTCACGTTGAGTGGGACGAACCGGCGAAAAACCGGAGAGGCACTCGCCTCTCCGGTTTTTCACACCATGGTACTTGTGACTACTCCGGTGGGATTTCCTTGAACGCGTACTCGACATTGATGCCGCGCGCCTTCTGGGTGTTCTTAGCTAGGATGTACCAGACGGCCGAGACAACGAGAACGCCAAAGACGACGGTGTAGGCCAGCTGGCTCGTCAGACCCAGGGCCGGATACAGCATGAACATCAGCACCATGATCGCCCCGAAGACGAAGCCGGTCAAACCCAGGACGGTCACCAGAGGTACGCTGCCCAGGTTGTACTTGGCGCCGGGCGAGGCCTCGTAGACTTCCTTGGCCCGATAGGGCAGCAGCGCACCGGCAAGACAGGTGATCACGAACACGTACCCGCAGGCGAAGGTCACGCCCAAGGTCAGGCCATACCACGGTCCCCACAGGTTGTAGACCAGGATGACCGGGATGCTGGCCAGGAAATAGGCCACGTGAGCATTGACCGGAGTGTGCAGCCGATCGTCGACCTTGCTCACCCACTCGGGCAGCAGGCGGTCGAGCGACATGGCGACCATAACGCGCGTCATGCCGATGTAGCAGTTGTTGACAATCTGGAACGAGTTGAGGATATACCCGACCCCGATGATCAACACGATCAGCGGGCTGGCGGTAAGCGCCACAGCGATGATGTTCGGCCAGAGCCAGAATCCACTGATCTTGGCTTCGGTCACACCGGCCCAGTAGCCGGAGCCGGCAACATAGAGGAAATCGGTACCGACCGCTCGTTCGAGTGCCAGGGCGAGGAGCGCCAGCAGGATGCCGGTGACGATCAGCGAACCGACGATGATGAACACCTGGTTGCTGAAGGACCGGGCTTCCTTGATTTCACCGTTCTGCTGGGCGCTATACGTCGCCCACTGGAGCGAGGTCCAGGCGATCGGCGCCACCAGGAGCGTGGCCAGCAGGCTGAAGGGCGGGTTCAGGCTTACCCCGGCCGCTTCGGCTGCCGCCGAGGCTGTGGCGGTGAAGCCAGCCGTCCCGCCGGAAGCCACGGCGAAGGCGTCGATCCGCGGGATGGCAGTAACCGGGGTGACGCTGAAGAGCACAATCAACATCACGGCGAAGGCGAGCAAGGTGCCGTACCACATGACGTACTGGAAGCGGACGTAGTTCTTGAAGCCGCTGACCAGAAGCCCCACTGCCGCCGCGGCGTTGACGATGCTGGTGATGATGATCCCAGTGGGTGTGGTGAACCAGACCCCGATCGAGGACATCGAGGCGCTGCCCATCGTCGCGCCTAGACCGAGGAACAACGGGGCGAAACCCAGGTAGGCGAGGAGCCAACCGGAGAGCGCCACCCATTGCAGGATCCAGATCACGTAGCCGGACATGACGACGGTGAAGGCGACACCGCCGCCGAAGACACGGCTCTGGAAGACGTAGTCACCCCCGGAGCGGGGCAGGGCTGTCGAGAGCCATACATAGACGAAGGCGATCGGGATCTCGATCACCATCGCCAGCAGGATGCCCCACACCAGCTTTCCGCCGGGTAATGCTCCCGGCGCCCAGAGGTAGGTCCAGGGGAAGATCAGCCCCATGGTAAGGATGTTGTAAACGAACGCCGAGTACGGCGACATCACTCGCACAAGCCCCGAGGCTTTACGGGTGAAGACCTCCGGCGTTGCAGTAGCAGTTGCCATCGCATTTTCCTCCCAAGAATAGAATACGGCCCGATAAGCGGGTAGATAACACACGCCTGGTCCCGTCGATCGACACCTCCCTCTCCCCGGGGCGTGGCCCGGCACGATCAGCCGGAAGTGAGCTGGTAACTCTCGACCTTGCCGTCGTCCAGGCTCACCAGCACGCCGCGCAGCACTCCCTCGGCATACTCGCTGCCGGGATTGGCGCAGACGGTGCGCCCGATCTTCATGATCCCGGATGACTCGTGAATGTGGCCATGAAGGCCGAGGAGCGGCTGATGGGTCTCAATCGCCTGCCGCACCGATTTGCTCCCCGCCCCGTAGAGCACAACCTGGCCGGCCTTGACGATCTGGCTCGGCGGATCGGACGTCCAGTCGAGCATCGGACAGGTGTCCAGGGTTGAATCGACCGGTGGATCATGGAAGTTGAAGATGCAGCGGGTGAGGTCGTCCACCTGGTCGACGAGGCCTTCAATCATGTCCCCCAATTCTTCGTCGGTCACTTCGCGTGGCGTTTTCCAAGGCGTGGGGGTGCTGACGCCCAGGCTGACCATGGAGTGCTGTCCGTCGAGGTCGATCAGCCGGCTCTCGCAGCCGAAGACCGATTGAGCTCCGGCTCGGTCGAGGGCGGCCAATACGTCCGGGTAGTCATCGTTGCCGCCGGTGATGTAGCACCGGATCCCGGTCCCGGCCAGACGGCTTTCAGCCAGCTCGAGCCACGACTCGAGCCGGGCTCGGGCGAGCGAATGGAACATGACATCGACGGAGGCCTCATCCGCGGCCAGCGACCGGTACTCGCCCTCGTCCATGATCTTCTCGTAGAAGCCCAGGATGCCGATCCGCTCGGTGAGCTTCTTCAGCTCGGCTTCGGTTTCGAGGTGTTCCATCCTGCCCTGCAGGGTCGCTCGATAGTGCCCATTCCCTTCTCGGATGATCGGAATAGCCATCTTGCCGATAATGTCTCCCCCCATGATGAGCACATCGGCTTTGTAGAACTTGCCGGCATTGATGAACTTGCGAAACGTGCGCTCAGAGCCGTGGACGTCGGTGGCGAAGAAGAGATGAGTGGATTTCTTAGCGGCTCTTGAAAACAGGGGCATAAGAAGCTTCCTCGCTTGAGCCGCCGCCGGTACCCGTGTCCTCCAGCTCCGGGCCGGCGGCGATGACTTCGATCCCGCGATTGCTCAATTCAACTCGGGCTTCCGGATCCAAGCTGTCATCCACGATCAAGCCGTCAACCTCATCGAGAGTCGCCAGCCGGAAGTTGGACACCACGCCCCACTTGCTGTAATCGGCCACAACGTAAACCGGACCCTGCGTCTGCTCGATCATTACATGGGCGATCTCCGCCTCGTGGCTGGCCGGTGTGGTGTAGTGGAACTTGAGGCTGATCCCGTCGACGCCGATGAATGCCTTGTTGGCATGCATGCCGCGGAGCATCTCGGCGGCGAAATGACCGACGATCGAATACGAACGTGAGCGGAAGCTGCCACCCAGGAGGATGACCTCGAATTCGGCGTCGCGCGCTTCGATGGCCGCTGTGACGTTGTTGGTGACGACGATGATGTTCTGAAGGTCGGAGCGTCCCTTCAAGTGTAGGAGGACCTCGGTCGTCGTTGTCCCGCTGTTGAGAAAGACCGTGTCCCCATCCTGAACCAGGCGGGAGGCGGCACGACCGATAGAATGTTTGGCTTCGGGGTTGGCCAGCGCGCTGCTGGCGTAGGCTGGCTCGGTTGGCATGCGCTGGGAGAGGATCGCCCCGCCATGGGTACGTTCGGCGATGCCCTGGCGCTCAAGCCAGGCGAGGTCGCGGCGGACGGTCGCTTCCGAGGCGCCCAGGACTTCGCTCAAGGAAGCGCTGCGGACGACCTTCTGGCGCTGAAGGTACTCGTAAATGAGCCTGCGGCGTTGCGCGGGGATCAGGTTTTTGCCCAAATCCGACCGCTTTCCTTTTCTCAATAGAACCTGATCGTGATTGATCGGTTCAAGGCACCGGGTGGGCCGCAATCGGTGGGGCTGGTCCGATTTGATTGATCGTACCGCTTGGGTGTCCCTAATTATGCAGGAATATGACATGTTTTGCAAGATCTTGTTCTTCACGCTATAATTTCAGTCTGGGGGGCTGCGGTGAATCCACCATCACGAGGCGTCTAACAATGCCTGATTCCTCCCTCGGCATGAAGCCGCAGGATGCATCCGAGCGCCAGCGGTTCGAGCGTGAGGTTAAACGGATTGTCACCGCCGCCGACGCAGCCGGGCTGACATTGCGCATCCTCGGCTCACTCGCCTTCCAGACCCACTGTCCGGACTTCGGCTACCTTCAAGCGGAGATGGGCCGGGCCTATACCGATATCGATTTCGCCGGCTATGGCCGGCAGGCGTCCGAGATCCGGCGGGTGTTGGCCGAGCTGGGTTACGTCGAAGATCGCGAAGTATTCGTCGTCACCGAAGGTGGCCGCGCTATTTTCGAGAACCACTCGAATCAGCTCCATGTCGACGTCTTCTATGAGAAACTCGATTTCTGTCATGTCATTCCATGGAACGGACGGCTTGAGGTCGACTCGCCGACGATTCCTCTGGCCGAGTTGATGCTGGAGAAAATGCAGATCGTACTCATCAACGAGAAAGATGTGATCGACACGATCATGTTGCTCCTGGAACACTCCTTAGGGGACACCGATCACGAGATAATCAACACCTCGCGCATCGCCGAGTTGTGCGGTCAGGACTGGGGACTGTGGCGGACGGTCACCATGAACCTGGACAAGGTCCGGCTGCTGTCTCAGGGATATCCCCAGCTCAGCGATGAGCAGAAGGCCTCCGTGGTAGGCCGGTTGGCGGGGATCACGGAACGCATCGAGGATGAACCTAAGAACCTCGCCTGGCGCCTGCGGGCGCGCGTCGGCGACCGGGTCAAATGGTATAAGGATGTCGAAGAGGTGCAGTAGCCGGGTTCAATCCTGCGATTGGCGGCCGGCCAGCTCACGGTTGTCAAGCTGGAGCGGCTGAGGAGGCGGTCTGTGGGTAAGCTGGTTCGTGAACTGATGCATCCGGGACTGATCACCTGCCGCAAAGGCACCACTTTGGGCCAGGTGGCGGCGATAATGATCCAGAATCACGTCCACGCCGTGATCGTCGAAGATCGAGACCGAAGACCTCTGGGTGTGGTGACAGATTTTGACCTGCTGGCGGGGGAATGGCTGTCGACCGATGCCGAGAGCCTGGCAGCGATGCGGGCCATGACCGCCGGTGAGTTGATGACGAGCCCGATCGACTCGATCGAGGCCGATGAAGCGGTCCAGGTAGCAGCCGAGCGGATGCAGAGGGGGTCGGTCCATCGCCTGGTGGTCACTCAGGCAGGAAGACCCATCGGTCTGATTTCGATCTCGGACATCGTGGCCAGCATCGCCAGTCGAGCTCCCGTCTTGAGAGGCAAGGTAGCGGATGTCATGTCACGGCCAATCCTCAGCTGTCGGGAGGAGGCCAGGGCGAACGAAATCGCCCGGACAATGACCGAGATGAACTCGCGCTCCGTCCTGGTTGTAGACGCCGCCGGCAGGCCGCGGGGTCTGGTGACCAAATTCGATATCCTGGCGTGCTGTCTCAGCGGGGGCGGCGAAGCGTCGACGGCGGCCGAGATCATGAATCCACCGGTGACGATCCATCCCTCGGCTAGCTTGCGCGAGGCGGCCGACACGATGATCGAGCACCACTACCATCGCCTGGTCGTCGTCGATCCCGAGCAGCCGGAGGCCTTCCCCGTGGGCATTATCTCCAGCTACGACATCGTCAACGAAATGGCGCGACCGGGCTCTGTCTGGATGGGCTAGCGCTCCACAGCGGGGTGCCAATCCGAGACTCAACACCGGGGAAGGGGTCCCCCCGCAGGACTTCCCGCTAGCACGACACGGGCGGCGGCACTCCCATTCGAGGCAGGCATGCGAGGGCGGCGTAGTGAATGCCAGGGGCGTCCGTCAGACGGTGAATTCCGAAGGATCGCCCAGGGCCGGGCGGGATTCCGGCAACATCTCGAGATCCGATCGACGAAGACTGCGGCAAGGCGATCCATGACCAGGATCTCCGAGCGAGGGAGGAGCTACCTTGGCACTTAGTGTGAGCGAAGCGATCGCCCGGGTGCCGCAGTGGTCCGGCGCCCAAGGGATCGAGGTCGAGCCGCTTGGTGGAGGCATCACCAACCGCAACTTCCGGGTGACGGTCAATGGCCAGGCCTATGTCCTACGGCTAGCCGGCGAAGACACCGAGCTCCTGGGCATAGACCGCCAGCACGAGTACGCCGCTAACGTCGCCGCGGCCAAGGTCGGTGTTGCCCCGGAAGTTGTGTATTTCATCGAGCCGGAAGGCTACCTTGTGACTCGCTTCGTCGATGGGAAGCCGATCCCCATCGACGAGATGCGCTCATCCGAGAACGTCCGCCGGGTGGCACAAGCCCTGATCAAGATCCATTCAATGGGTTCGATCCCTGGAGTGTTCTCCGCCTCGCGCGTGGTAAATGCGTACACCACGCTCAGCCGGCGCAACGGGGCCTTGTTCCCGGATGACTTCGACTGGCTCCTCGATCGGAAGCGGGAGATCGAAGGGGCGCAACACCAGGGAACCATCATGCCCCGCCCCTGTCACAACGACCTGCTGAATGGGAACTTCCTCGACGACGGCGCCATCCGGATCCTGGATTGGGAGTACGCCGGGATGGGCGATGTGTTCTTCGACCTTGCCAACTTCGCCGTCCATCACGATTTTTCCGACGACGAGGATCGCCTCTTGCTCGAGTGCTATTTCGGGGAGGCTTCCGAAGCGCGTTTTCCGCGGCTCAAGCAGATGAAGGTGATGTCCGATTTTCGGGAGGCCATGTGGGGCGTCGTGCAAGGCACGATCTCGAAGCTCGACTTCGATTTTCAGGGTTACGCTCTTGAGCATTTCGACCGAATGAGGCGGTCGATGAACGATCCGCGGTGGGGGAAATGGCTCGAGGAGGTCACTGGACATGGCTGAGCTACCTCCGCAATCGCAGGTAGTGATCATCGGCGGCGGTGTCGGCGGCTGCAGCATCGCCTATCACCTCGCCAAGATGGGTTGGACGGATGTCGTGGTCCTGGAGCGAAAAGAACTCACCAGCGGCTCGACCTGGCACTCGGCCGGCCTAGTCGGCCAGCTCCGATCCGACGTCAACCTGACGCGGATGATGCAGTACAGCACCGAACTCTATGCCCGGCTTCCGCAGGAGACCGGCCAGGACACCGGTTGGCGGGCGGTTGGAGGCGTGCGGCTGGCGTCTTCGGCGGCCCGTTTGGAAGAGCTCAAGCGCCAAGTGGCCCTTTCGCGTTCGTTCGGGATGCCGCTCGAACTCATCGGGGCGCAAGAGGCGCACAAACTGTTCCCGCTGATGACCCTCGACGGCGTCGTCGGCGCCGTCTACACGCCAAATGACGGCATGGTCGACCCGTCGATGTTGACCCGGGCGCTGGCGGCGGGCGCCAAGGCCAGCGGCGTCCGCTTCTTCGAAGATGTGCTTGTGACCGGGATCCGGTTGAAGGATGGCCGGGTCGAGTCGGTCTCGACCCGCGAAGGCGAGATCCGCACCGAGGTCGTGGTCAACGCCGGCGGGATGTGGGCCGGGGAGATCGGGCGGATGGTTGGTCTCAACCTCCCGGTGGTTCCGATGGCGCACGTTTACATGATCACCAAACCCATCGAGCAGATCACCACCGAGCTGCCGACGCTGCGCGATCCGGATCTGCTGGTGTACTTCCGGGAGGAGACCGGGGGACTTGTCGTCGGCGGCTACGAGCGCAATCCGGCACCCTGGGCCCTGGACGGGATTCCCAAGGATTTCATGTACCATCTCTTGCCGTTCGATTGGGACCGCTTCGGACCGTTGATGGAAAGCGCCATTAAGCGCGTACCGTCGGTCGAGACGGCTGAAATCCGCCAGCTGTACAACGGACCGGAGGCCTTCACGCCGGACGGCGAGTTCCTCCTCGGCCCGACCGAGGTCAAAGGCTTCTGGGTGGCAGCCGCCTTCTGCGCCCACGGCCTGGCCGGAGCCGGAGGAATCGGTAAGGTCATGGCCGAGTGGATTGTCGACGGAATCCCGGAGTGGGACATCTGGCGTCTGGATGTGCGCCGCTTCGGGGCGCACTACGCCAGCCGGCCCTACCGCGTCGTCCGGACGGTCGAGACTTATTCCAAATACTACGACATCCACTACCCGAGCGAAGAGCGCGAGTCGGCCCGCAACCTGAGGCTCTCCCCGTCTTACCACCGTCTGCGCGAGTTGGGGGCAGCCTTTGGTGAGAAAATGGGTTGGGAGCGGCCGAATTGGTACGTCCCTTATGAGAAGCAGGCGAAACACGGCTACCAGCCTACCGGATGGGAGCGTCATCACTGGTCTCCGGCGATCGGCGTAGAGCATCTCCGGACCCGAGAGAGCGCCGGGTTGTTTGATGAGACTTCGTTTAGCAAGATCGAGATTCGAGGTCCGGGGGCACCGGCTTTTCTGCAGCACATGTGCGCCAACGATATGGACAAGCCGGTGGGCAGCGTCGTGTACACCTCGATGTTGAACGAACGCGGCGGCATCGAGTGCGATTTCACCGTTACCCGCCTCGCCCCGGAACGGTTCCTGATCATCACCGGGACTGCCTTCGGCCAGCACGATATGTCGTGGATACGGTTGCACCTCCGGCCGGAGGACGGTTCGGTGACCGTCGAAGACGTGACTTCCTCTTATGCCTGCATCGGGCTGTGGGGGCCGAAGGCGCGCGAGATCCTGCAGCGAGTGGTCATCGAAGACATTTCGAATGACGCCTTCCCTTATATGACCGGGCGGCGCCTGACTGTGGGCGACGTCCCGACTCTGGCGCTGCGGGTGACCTATGTCGGAGAGCTCGGATGGGAGTTCTACTGTCCGATGGAGTACGGCGAGAGACTCTGGAACACGCTCTGGGATGCGGGCCAAGCCGATGGTCTCGTAGCCGGCGGGTATCGGGCGATCGATTCGCTCCGCCTGGAGAAGGGCTATCGGTACTGGAGCGCCGACATCTCCCCCGATTACACTCCCTATGAGGCGGGGATGGGGTTCGCCGTAAAGCTGGACAAGGGGGACTTCCTCGGACGGCAGGCTCTTGTGGAACAGAAAGCGGCCGGCCTACGCCGCAAGCTATGTTGCCTCACGCTCGACAAGCCGACCGTGTCTACGATCGGCAAGGAGCCGGTGCGTGCGCTGGGAGACGACGAGGTTATCGGCTGGATCACTTCAGGTGGTTACGGTTACTCCGTCGAGAAGAGCATTGCCTATGCCTACTTGCCGATCGACAAGGCCAAAGTGGGCACTGCGTTGGATATCGAGATCCTCGGGGAACGGATCCCGGCGAAGATCGAACGCGAGCCGTTGTGGGATCCAAAGGGCGAGCGGATCAAGGCCTGAGAGGGAGGCCCAAGGCTGGTCGCCGGTATTCACGATGTGACAATTGGGGTGTGGCGGGGGTAGCCGGCCCGTCATACCCCATGAGTTGTCTCCCGGCCAATGACGAGGATGGACGCGGTGTGAAGCCTCCAAGGCGAACGACGGGCATCATCGGGATCGTGCTGGACCTTGATGGGACCATATGCGTGGGCGAGCGCCTGATCGATGGGGCGAGCGAAGCGATTGAGCGAATGCGCGCCCTCGGCCACCGCCTGGCCTTCGTCTCTAACTCGATCGATGGGCGGAGGCTCTACGCAGAACGTCTGCAACGGGAAGGGGTCGCCGTCGAGGTTGAGGATATCTTGACCGCGACCGAGGCATTGCGGCACTATCTGGAAACCAGTCTGCCAGGGGCGACGCTTTTCGCCATCGCCGATCCGCCTCTGCAAGAGATCCTGAGCGAGAGTTTCGCGTTTAGCGACGATCCCGACCGTATCGATGCAGTCATCGCCGGGCCTGACCGGAACCTGAGCTCTAAGAAACTCAATACCGCCTTCCAGGCCTTGAAACGCGGCGCCCGCTTCCTGGCCACGAACACCGACCCAACCTGTCTCACCGATCAAGGAGAGGTCCCGGATGCCGGCGCAGTAATTGGGGCGCTGGAGGGTTGCAGCAGGCGAAGGGTCGAGCTAGTGGTCGGGAAGCCTTCGCCGTTCATGGTCGAAAGTGCCCTGGCACACCTCGGATGCGCGGCGGGCGAGGCGATGATGGTCGGAGACAGGCTCGAGACGGATATTCTCATGGGACGCCAGGCGGGAATGGCGACGGTCCTGGTCTTGACCGGAGTTTCGCGAGGCGAGTCGCTGGCTTCAGCCCCAGCTCAGCCGGACTTCGTGTTGCAATCGATCTGTCAACTCCCTGGGCTACTTGAATTGCTGGCTTGAGCTCTGCGAGTGCCGACTTAATTGGGACCGTCCCAAAAAGGCGCCGCCCAATTGCCCTGCGCCGAGGACGGCGCAGGGAGCGAGATAAGAGACGCTCGGGCCGCCGGCCTCGGCGGCCC